>Ga0136643_10013875_pt1 | contig 12076 bp, 6 predicted proteins | sample TergutLab28metaG_FD_96883 | JGI IMG/M metagenome (GOLD analysis project Ga0136643, IMG submission 96883) | Labiotermes labralis P1 segment gut microbial communities from Petit-Saut dam, French Guiana - Lab288 P1 (version 3) (version 3) | ecosystem: Host-associated > Arthropoda: Insects >...
GGCGGACGCTTGTGAGTGCGGTAATGAACCTTCGGGTTCCGTGAAATGCGGGGAATTTCTTGACTAGCTGCAAACCAGTTAGCTTCTCAAGAAGGACTCTGCACCATGGAGTAAGTAAATAAATATGTTAGTTTAATGCATGAACTTAAAAAAAATGGAAAAGTACTGACGAGTAAATCTGTTGGGTTCGGGCCCTCGTCTTATGAAAAAAGAATTTACCAGGCCTGGGCCTCACAACGGTTGAGAAACACTGCACTAACGCATTCAAACTTGTCCTGATCCAACGTACCGCCACAAAATAAATAATGAACATATTGTTGGCCTATGTACAGTCATCCACATACACCATACATATTAAATTAATAATGTATATAGTTTAAACGATAGTGGTAACTACCCATGTCAACAAAAGTAACGTTTAAAAACTTCGTATTTTTTTCCACAAAATTATTTGTTTCTTAATATTTTACTATCAACATTATTTCCCCAAACAGCATGAACTGATTAGTATTTCTACTAAAGAAAAAAAAATTGTTCTCCGCACCAAAATATCCTCAAAATACAAAATACAATCAAACTGAAAATTCAGACCAAATGCACCGCCGTTTTCCTCGTCTGCATGCTCCACTTCCCACCGCCTTTGTTTCCCCAGATTCTGAAATCCCTGACCTGCCTCCAGACTAATTTACAAGAAGGATGAGCGGGCACAGCCTCGGAGAATTCAGAGCAGTACATTTTGTCCTCCCTCCCCAAGTGTAATAAATGTAGGCCTCTCGCCACGGATATCCGGAATCCGTCCCGTGACAGTTTACGTGAAATTCGTAGTGATCGAAGTGGCACTGAAATGTTACTCTCCTACCAATTTGGTATTCCCTGCCAGTATCACTTCACTAATGGTCTACACTCATCTTCATCTTCATACTGCTCATGTCAGATCGAAAAATTGGCGAAGCCTGGGAACCTTCAAATAAACAAATATTTTTCGAAATTCGGGAGTACTGGGAAGAAAAGTGACTTTATTTTGCAGTCTTGAGAGCGTTAATGCCTGTCTGTCCAGCACGTCCATTTTTGGTTTCTTAATTTCTGTGTCTTCGAAAAGATTTTGCGTAGGAAACTGCTGTGCTATAAAGGCAGCTAGCGGTGCGAGGTTGTGTTCTCGTGGCGCACGCCACTTGCTGCCTCCACTGCTGTGGAGCCAATGTTTATCTGGAACACGCAACTGCTATCATCAGAGAGCTTTCATTCTGCACATACACCTATAAAACCATAAGCACAATGACCACAATATTTCCGGGAATTTAATGTTATACACAATTTTACGCTTTGTGTAGCGATGTGTGAGTTATTAATTACTGTAATATAAGATCAAGCCAATTAAGATTCTACATTAAATGGTTGCTTATCAGAAATAGTAAAGCTTAAACATAATGTTATTTAGTTGCGTTATTAGAACAAACTAGTGCTTCAATAGAACATTATAGTAGCAATTAAGTTAAAGTTGTTCCTGTGATTAAGCCTTTGGCCATGACAACATATTAAGGAATGTAGAGGTAGAGCTCAACATCTTCTAAGTCTTAGCATTATAGGGAGGTGAGCGGTCACCTTCCCTCTGTAGACGCCACTGTTCCCTGATTTGATAGAGCCCCTAATACGTTCAGCTTATAACGTAAGGTGCTTCCTGAACAATTACTTACCCTGAACCAATGACTTTCACTAATATTATGACGATGATGATAGCATAATAAGTCACGCAAGCTATAATGCCACTGGACGGACATTAACGAATGAGAGTGGCGATGAAAGATGCGTACGAAGTTTTCGTCGTAAAATCAAAAGGGAACAGTCCATTGGCGGGAGGTAGGAATATACGAATGTGGAATATATAACTTTTATCATGAGAAATGGCTGTAAGAATATATAACTGGGGTAACTCGACTTCATGTAGGATAAAATGGCGGCTTCCTGCTTGGCGCCTTCACTTGCTTCACCTGAGTCATGTAAGATGGACATCCAACATGCTTTTTTTTAAACACATTATAGGATTTTCAGAAAATAAATGCCGTATATAACGAAAATCACCTGTAATTGTTAGCATTCCTGTCAAAATCATTCAGTTAGTATACTTGAGATAACAAGCGAAACTGCCTCCCGCCTCGCCCCAAAATGGTGGGAGACACCAGAGAAGAACAACAACAAAGCCGCCTGTCTTCTTCATAGAGTAAATTTTCGTAAACGAACAACTATTGCTTCAAAAAGTCCAATACAGATAAACTAATTGTTCTATGAAAAAGTATAAACTCATTTCTCGGAAGGGAGGGAAGACCAACCTCTAACAACTGCATTGACTTCCAGTGATCGTGAAGGCGTTGTGATAAGAGCATATCCACTTCACCTACCGGAAAATAGTCAAGATTTTAAAAGCTTATCAAAAGAAAGGCAGAAATTCAGCTGCTGACAATTTCTGTTATCACACGCAATATCAAAAGGATCGACATTCTGCTGAGAAAATTCTTTCTCTTTTTCTGCTAATTTTGGAACTATGACATCCAGCCAAGTTGCCATTCTCCGTACTTGGGAGACGTGTTTCATTCTTTGCAAAGAAGCAGTCGATTTATAACTTTCCGCAATGCGAATCACTAGTTTTCCCTTCCAGCGCAAACATTACAAACTTGGCACTGTGTTCCAGAGTGTTGCGCACTAGCCACGGAACATGTCTTGCTGCTCTACACAAAATTAAATCTAGAGACAGTTTTTTACAGTTAAATTCATGCTTCGCCATTACACTCTGCAGCAGAAGTCTTTGTCATTTCTTATTTTTGTAACTAAAGGACGGCGAAGCCGGTGTGTCTGTTTCAAGGAGGCATCCTATGTGTGATGCTGCACGCACTGATGAATGTGTATCTATACATGTATACAACATTAAAGGCTGCAATTATAAAAGTTATTGTCCAATATTTTCCCCAAAACTATTTTATTTAAATAATTAAAAGGTAATAAAAGCCTTTAGAGTGAGCACCTTCCCTTTATTTTGCCGCAGGGTTAAGTTCATCACGTGTGTGTAATTATATCGTTGTCCGACTAGACATATATATCTTACATCCTGCTGTACTGCAATTAGCCTATCTGGATTAAAGCCAATCTACAATGTGAAAGTAAATATGTCCCTGTGTAAGCCACAAAGGCATGCGAGGAAGTGGTCAGCTCTGCGTCCCGACAAATTTACTTCTGAAACAGTCTCCCGATACCTCCTGAATCCACGAATTAGAGAAATAATTCTTAAGTTCCTTCGTATAAGAATTATATAGGAGAAAAGTCAAAGGTTTTCCTCAGTTCCCTAGGAATAATCCCTGTGACACCCCAAGTGTCCTCGGGCCGCGAGAAGGAAAGCACTGTTCTAGATCGCAGCATTTGCAGGCATAATGCAGCACAGCTTAACACAGACTGAAAGGTGCATTTTGGAATGTGACGACGTGTACTGAGGGAGACAAGTATTGTGAAGACGTTTCGGAGGAGCGTGCTGCCTTGACATTCAGGGTAGAAAATGGAGAACAGCACATTTCCTCCGAAATGTTGACACACGTCACCAAACTGCACGGTGTCACGCCGCTGAAAACAAAAGCACGCGTTAGCATCGCCGTGACAATAACAAATGTCACATATAACGCAAAACCTTTAGCGCCTTGTCTTAGCCGACTTCCCTGAGGACTGCTCTTAAACACTTTACTTACTCCTTGTACTATCTATTCTGTTAATATGACCGATCCAATTCAAATAACTTATTATGACAAATGAAAGTATACCTAAATTTCCAAACAGCTACATTAATTATATATTATTTCGCTTTCCCCCTTTTTTCGTTTACTTTAATTCCCCAAACATTATTCGAAAAACCGTTCTTTCAAAAAGCAGCCAGCTGTTTATTAATATTTTTATTCACTGCCCAAGATCCTGCCGTATTTTGTCACTGGTCTTATTAATGTCTTACAGATTTTTTATTTTTTATTTTTTTGCTATGAATACTGATTGACTCTTAAGTAAAGGAATAATACATAGCATGTTCTGTTTGCATCCGTAATTCTTTTTTTTAACCTCTGGTCTTCATTAACTTTTATTTGTTAGAACTGTACCAACAAACGAAAAATTAGTTACTACGAAATTTTAATGCTTCCACTTATGTATAAAATTTACATCCTGCGTCCCTAATTACATGGTGCTGTGTATGACCATATCAGAACTAACAAATCACGAAACATTCTACACTCATTGGAAAATCACGTTCCTGGTTATCTGCACAAACTATTCGTGAGGATGATTAAATCACAGCGTCATGCCCACTTCATCAACCGTCATCTAATTACGAGGGTCTGACAAGAACAAATTACTCTGAAACGATGGATTTCCAATACATCGTTACTGGCCGTAATGGATTTGACGTCACAGGTATTTGATTTGAAATACCATACACATATTCGCTGCAAATTATAAAAGATTCAGGTTAAATTCAAACTTACACAGGCTGTTTACGACTCGAAAAGTTATTCAATTCTGTAATGTTACATAATGATAGCATTCACAATTAAATACAAACTGTAAACAAACCTTTAATTCACAGGTACACGCTTTTAATCTTCATATTTCTCAAATGCCGAACTAAATTGAATTGTCGTTTACTTGAGGTGGGACCTGCCAAAATATTTACAGACATTGCCTTGTTAAGTCTCTGCACCTACATGCGGAGGAGTCACACAACTTTAACACAGCCTAGAATTAACACCACCTTCTGCCACTCATCCCAATAACAGTACGGAATCCCGCTTTCAGGAGCGTGTGCATAGCCGTATAAAAACACCTATTTTCTTCGTCATATTCTTCCGTCCGTTCGTCTGTCCGTATGTATCAGTGCGGCCTCCTGATGGACAGAGTTTCATTTTATATATACACATATATAAAATACAGGTGACTTTTATAAAAATCTGTCGATAAACTCCAAATTTAGCTAAAATCGGACAAAAATATCGGACAATTGACATGATGACGGAATTAAGTTCCATTGTTGCCGGCGGCATTCAATCGCCACAACAGCGCTCTCTTCGAATGGAATGGTATTAGCCTCTTAGGTTAACCGAGGATGTATAAATATTACGCGAATGCGCCACGTTAGTTTATACATGCATTTTCTGAATATGGTAGCAAAGAGGAAATCCTACTTCAACAGCGCGACAAAACTGGTAGTCAAATAAGCAAGCCTATTCAATTATGTTAGTGACTGTGCTGTCACGATAGATTTACCTACTGCTGTTCTTCCTTTTATAAGGAATGGGCACTACAAGTCAGTTCGATTTTTAGAAGTTTCAAACTGATGTTTCCAACCATGTCGATGTTTTCCAATGTCTCGTTGCCTTTGGGATTACAAAAGTTAACTAATTTTACTGGTCAAACACCTTACATCCTAATTACACAGTGTCTCAAATTTAACCGACGTTTTGCAGTAATATATATATATATATATATAGTCTGTATCATACAAGTGCTCCTAAACAGTTCCTAATTCTCGTGCGCACACTATTTTTAGCTTACACAGGTCCATTAAAACGGACGCAAGAAGTTCTTCCAAAAGTTCGGTACAACAACGTATCACATCCCAACAGACCTAAATCTTCAGTTTCTGCAAAATTACTGTTCAGTCAGCATGATTTGTTCTTTGTATGGGATATGCCGTTGTGTTAGGAATAATGATTTACTGAATATTTCACCCACAACAACGCCGATTAATGCAATTTTCATTTGTATCAACTCTGTTACATGTTTCGGAGACAATATCACGCCATCACCACGCCTGTATATGAGTTTACATACAAAAGTATTCAGTATTAATAAGCTCAATGATGGAAAGTAAGGAAATCTCGTGCCTTCCCTACAAGAAGATTTATGTGTTAAAAATTGCATTCATCTACGTTATTGTCGTTCAAGTGTAAAGTTAAAAGTATACAATATCACGAAATTAGCAAATTTATAAAAATAATGTAGTATGCGTTAAAACACAATGACAACTTTAGGCTCGAGGAAGGAATGGATATCTTAGGCTTTATAAAAGAAACTACAATTTAAAAATTATGCATACACACTACAAAATATTCTACAGTGACATAGTGCAAGCACTAACTAAACGCGTTAGGCCTATATAAAATTGCTGAGCATCATGTCGTAATTACTCGTATGCTTGAATCATTTTTTTTTCAAATACACTACTGAATTTTCGCCGAAGAGGAGAAATTTGCCAAAGACAATACACCGAGTAACTTTGACACTCGATACGCCATCCACCCATGTTCAAATATTGAATATGGGCCACAAGAAGTTGGCGTCATTAAAGCTAGCAAAGTGAGATCTAGTGGATATATCTATGTATGTTCCCACTTAGAAATTCGATTACGTAATTACCTTTCGTACTTTTGGTTACTTATGTGGAGAATGGCAGACTTGTCCTTTGGACAAGGTTACCAAACTGATTTCTCCATCCTTCTTTTGTCACATTTACCTTCCACATTACCTAACTTTATTTTAAAAACCATTAACAATGATACGCTACTTATTATTTACCAAAATACTAAGAAGTTATATTCTAATTTATGTAAATTTTATTTTCAGTGATAATAATTTTGCTTAAATTCGGCGTTTGCTTTCATGAGATATCCAGTTAGAGGGCTAACAATGGAAACTTTGTAAGCACTTAAAATTATTCCACACATTGCAGCTTATGCGTAATAACCTGCCTGGTGTAACACGCCATCACAGCTACAAGTACCATTCAAGATATTTGTCAACACATATTAACAAAAATAGATCAAAATTTTTTAATTTTTGTATATGCGTTCCAAACGTAGGGAACAATATTACTGACACACTTTACCCACTGCCTTTTCAGGCCTCCTCAAGTTATGCCCACGCTAATGTTTTGTGTGTGTGTGTGTTTATCCGAAAAATAATGTCTTTGAACTCCAGAATCAACTAATCTGACTTAATCTTCTGCAAGTTTCTCTGTTTCTCAGGTGAATTTTGCGAAAGAATTATGGCATAGATTTTGTTAGCTTCCGAAGTATATAATAAACTCATAAATATACGTCAGCACAACAAATATTTATTGGAGCAATAAGCTACATGTTTCGACCTGTTAACATGTCATCATCAGGCCTCCAGCAGAATAAGTCAAAGGTGCTGTTAAGAAATTTAGATCCCAATGTTTTTTATAGTTGTAAACAAATATAAAATCTGGTACTAGATAAAATATGATACATACATTATCTACTTAAAATAGTTAAAATATGAGTAGGTATCTGACACCTAGGACAGTGTTTGTCATCATTAAATTCTGGACTATGGGTGCTACTGTATTTACACTCGGTGTGACACTGCCTCTCGGGGATTTCCGTGTAGCCCAGTATATTTCAAATTGACGGTCAGAACTGGCAAATTGTTATTATCTGTATTTCCAACTGGCTAAGTTGTATGGGTCGACCTTGTGTTAGGATTGGTGACACGCTGGGAAGGTATCCGTCGTGTGTAGGGTCCGTTGTATGTTTTCACTTGAGATGTAAACTGTTCTTCCTATAGAGCTGTATTCACTGCGTGTAAAAATGCTGTGCCTCTGCTGTGTGTGACGTCAGGTTGGATCTCCCCGTTGAACTGTCTTCCCCTTCCGTTCACTGTCAAATCGCAAGCGTATAGCGTGACCTATATTGAACCAACTTTTATCACACATGCATGTTTCAGTACTCCACCTACTGTTCTATTCTCAGATTACGCACAAAGCTATTTTCAAAGTAAACTACAGCGTGTCGAATGAAACGGAGAGGCATCACGAATTATGGATAGAGTAATAATGACCCATTTTAAGATAATAAAATACCTCAGAATTTGCCAGCATTAAGTGGGAAAAAAAAGCGCGAAAATATCAGTCGGACATCAGATAGACTAAACGTTGGAAATGTACCTGCCGAACGTACACTGAAAGTGTATTTGTAACACAAACATGCTTGGAAATCCACTGAGGTAAATGTCACATTTATGGCTACGATCAGAAATAGTGGAAGACGTACAAAATGTTGCTGGGTAAACCTGACGGAAAACCTTCACGTAGGAGACAGATAAGTTGATGGAAATTACCATCAAAACGCACTTCTTTTCGATGATGGGCGTAGGACGGGACTGGCACAAAATTATATAATACTTCGGTGTTAGCTTCCTTAAGATTTCGGAATTTGTTAACAAAGTACTTGTCACACAGTATGTCTGTATTCTTATAGAAAGGTACATCCTAACGTTAATTTTCATATCTGTAAAATTAAAACCGTTCCTTTAATGTTGCTGTAAGATCCAAGCTTATGCATTTGTGGATATTTTTAGCAAAGTCCGCTTTCAGTCTTGTGGAAACAAAAGAACAAGCCTTCCGGTGTGAAACGTAGCCTCCTTCCGCCTCAGTTTGGTAGGCCATGTGGTGTGGAGCTCACACACACACACACATTTGGCATGTTACAAGCAATCTTTATTCCACTGGGTTCCTTGAATGGGGGCTCTATCTGTACTTTTTAGAACCTGGCACAAAACAGTTGATCGTCTATTCATTAATGACTTCGCTACCGAACAATAGAGTGTGTTTCACCGTACTTTCACAGCCACAAATTGAGGGAAAGATTTAAATAGCTCACTTTGTACAACTTTAATTGGTAGGCATACTCTTGAAAGACGCGAGGTCGTTGTTTCGATCTCCTCTTTTGTGTTCTGGTGGTTTGAACCTCGATCCTTGGGATAACTACCTGACTAAGGAGTTCTTGGTTTTCATCAGTCCCTCCAAGCAAACGCTGGAATTGTATACTGAAGTAGGCTGACATATTCCATCCGAATTCTTCCTATTCATCACACACTTTTAGGGGTGGTCACCCTTATCCTCAACACAATAAAGATTTCATCCTAGAAGAGGCCACGAAGGCCCAGAAGGGAGTAGAGTTATAGCTCTACTCTTTTTTTAACCTCGGCGGTAGATGGGGGTTGGTAGTCAAAGCCCGGGGCGCTTGACCCCGAGGAATGATTCGGTACCCATTTTACAGGAGGCGGGTTAGACCCCAGAGCCGGTCTGGACGGGTGCGAAAAATTCCGTCACCACCGGGATTCGATCCCCGTACCGTCCAGCCCGTAGCTAACGTCGACGTTATATTGTGGTGATTGTGCATGTTCACACTGCAGTCACTCTGTCCCCTTGGGAAAAAGGTGCCGGCTTTCATTGAATAGGAAACTAGAAAGGACCCACGACCGTTATGGGCGCTTTGGAGAAATCTGCTGGAAATGGAGTCCCAACGCTGCTGCCTCTACCTCGTCACATAATTATCATAATGAATCAGTTATGCTAGTACATTATACGGAGTTACAAAGAATCGCTAAAAATAAAATAAATAGTAAAGTCAAAATTTCGACACAAATAATGCCAATTGGTACGAAACTTGGCTTATAGAAAATCCATCACATTCAGATCATACATAAATACGGCAATGATGTTTTAAGTCCAAAGAATTTCCTGAAACGACGTGGGAGCCCAAACGCGTTTTTTGAGTTTTAGTAGCTTCTCTTGATAAGACCATCAGAGAAAGTACGACATCAGAGACAACTCAAAATGCATAGATTTAAACAACAATCATGGGGGCGACAAGAATTAGGATGGCAAAAAACACGTAAGCCAAATCTGCCTTGAAAATCACGGGAGCAGCTCTTAAGCACCTAACCCAGGGAATATACAACGATGGCGTTTACGTATCGTTAAATAATTTACGAATTAATCAGTAAACATGTCTCCTTTTACACTGTCCATTTATCATCAAAACGTGACCTACATAAACTTCCAAATAGCTTAAATTCAAGAACTGCTCTCTGTAAGAGCTAAGTAATGATCCCGCAGACAACGGATGCAAAAGGCAACCTGAAAAATTCCTCAGCCGAACACGAAACAGCACTCTGTAGTAATCCAGTTTCACCCTGACAGGAACTTCTGAAGTCTGTTTGGGGAGAGCACACACGAATAAAAATAGCTGTCGCGCGCAACACCAATCACTAAATCGTAACTGCGATTTTCCTACAATACTCTAAACAGAGCGCATAAGTGTTTCAACTCCGTTTGTATAATGTATTATTTACTGTCAGTACACAACAATATATCAGTACAATGATACAATATATATAGTTAGGTCACATTACGGCTACATGCTTCGACCGTAAACGGTCATCTTCAGGCCAATGAAGAACATTATTAAGGTACCTTAAAGTAGCCATAATGTGACCTAATTGTATATATTGTATCACCGTACTGATATATTGTTGTGTACTGACAGTACATAATACATGATAAAAATTTGTTAATACACAACGGGATGGCCTCTGTCAAATTCATAGCTAGTCTGCTACTTTATTGTACCTTAATAATGTTCTTCATTGACCTGAAGATGACCGTTTACTTTCGAAACATGTAGCCGTAATGTGACCTAATTGTATATATTGTACCATTGTACTGATATATTGTTTATATTGACGGTATATAATATATTATACTAATTTGTTAATACACAACGGGATGGCCTCTGCCAAAAAAATAATTTTAACTCCGTCTTCTATGTAGTGTTTAACGACGCTGTCTGTACCTAAGAACCTAAGCCGCTAAACAGTCCAACTGATTAATCGAAAAGATGTGAAGGAAAGAGATCTTCACATATTTAAGGGCTATATCGCTGTAAGGGTCTGGAGAAAGGGACGAAAATAACGAAATTTCATTCAGAATAGCCGGACTCTTGGCCAAGATTCGAAGTAATCGCCTCCAGAATACAAACCAGAAGTTTTATGTCTGAGGTGCAATTTTTTTTTTCTTTTAGCAAAGTCGTGTTTAGAACTGAATGCAACAAATCTTTCTACTCGCCAACTTCGATTACCACACGTGGCAAGTATAAATTTTCAGCATACGTAAAAAAGTTCAGTGTAAAAATTTACTGATATACGGTCATGAAGTGCATAAATTGGATTTAAAAATAGCAGAATATTTAACAAAGCTGTTTGTTACATTGGCTGTGTTCAGTGCTAAAGATGGTCATCACGTTCAGCGAATAAATGGTGTGAAAAACATCATGATCAGTGTCAAGGTCATATTCTGGCAGTCATTTTGGTGAACCGAGGAAAATCACACGTGCTCTCACACATTCTAACAGGTGTCATCGCCAAGAAGTGAAGAGGGCACTTTTCCAGTGCGTTTGAGGACAAGTCGAAATTCATTGAAACAATCGTAAAAGGAAGAAGAAAGAATATTTAAGACGTGAATCATAGAGCCCATTTAAATACATGAAGCATCAAATTTTTCACGCTCAACTCGTCAAGAAATTCCTCGCATATTATGGACCACGAAGATTCATTACTGTTCAAATCGGTCCGCCGCTTTCGAATCGTGTTCTGAACCAGACCAGATTTAGTACTATTTCTGTTCAAATTATTTTTAAAATTATCCTTATCCGTTTTTTAACCAAGTGAACTCTTGCCTTCAGGTTTTTCTGCTAAAATTATTTAAGATATTCTGATTCCTTCTTGCTCTTTTTATTTTTCCTAATTTTACACTAATAAATATAATCTTAAGAGTTGAATTAAAATTATTATTTCTAACCCCAAGGTATGGTTATATAAAAGTAAATTCTTTCATCTGAAAACCCATTTCTTATGCTACAGCCACTTACATTCTGAAAAATAAATGTAAGAGTGAAGCGTATGTTTATTGGACCGTGCATCATCTTGATAGTTGAATAAAAAGAGACCAACTTGATGTCACTTGCTTCATTATTTCATTATTTACTGCTCAACATGTTTCGGATGTTAATACATCCAACCTCAGGAGCTTTGCGACTTATTTGTTGAGTTATTTCATGGGTTGTATTGCTCTGGTAGGTCTGGTGTGGTATCTGTATGCAGGCTTCAGCCTGCATACGGATACCACACCACACCACCCCAGCCAAACCACAACGTAACACCAACACACATCGAACAAGAGCAATACAAC
>Ga0136643_10013878_pt1 | contig 12075 bp, 7 predicted proteins | sample TergutLab28metaG_FD_96883 | JGI IMG/M metagenome (GOLD analysis project Ga0136643, IMG submission 96883) | Labiotermes labralis P1 segment gut microbial communities from Petit-Saut dam, French Guiana - Lab288 P1 (version 3) (version 3) | ecosystem: Host-associated > Arthropoda: Insects >...
CTCATTTCCTAAGAGATGCTTATGTACTGCTCTCGAATGGTATTGTAAACTTACGTATGTACATACCCTTGTATACTTCTCCCCGATGATGGCTTAGTAGAAACCAAAACATGTTCAAAATATATTAATGTAGATAGATATACAAAAGCTGACCAGTTTATTTGGTTGGATACTGATATAGTACTTTATACATTAATCAACATATACAGCACAGTGATGACACCATTGTTACAACCTTTAGTCTGGATGACGTAACTTACGAGAGTGTATGTGAGTTTATATGTGTGTGTCTATATAATTATGAAGGTGGTAATGTCTTGTATCATATTTTGTGACACTGTTTCTACAAAGTAAAATCTATGCCTTATTTGGAAATATGTTATTCTGAAAATAGTGTAGTCAATTCTACTCCTGATGTGTTCTTGGGAATTGTGGTGGGAGGCAGGAGGGCTATTTGGATCATGTTTGAATTTCATTTACAGGTACTCTTGCAATCATGAATCCAACTGCTTTGATTCCTGGGGTATTTTACAACATGTCTTGATCATCTTTTCATTCTGAGCTCATTAATATCCATCCTTATTCCTGTTATTTGTTTCTACACTACTCATGTATCTGTTACTTGTTTTTTTGGCATTTTTTAATAAAAAATTTAACTTTATGTTCTACTTGAACACATACTTGAATCTAAAATATACTAGCGAATGGCCTATGCCATATACTATTGTGTGTGTGTGTTGACTTGATAGCAAATTCAGTGTCCATGCAAAACTATAAAACTCAGTTACAAGATACAGTCAACATCCAACTGCAACTCCTAGAGGTTAAAATATGTCATACTACTTTTGCTACATGTCAGTCTGCCTGCATGTAAAAACTCAAGAACAATTCAAAGACTTGTAATACATTTTGATATTTTGAAGTTTTTGTAAAATTTATAGATAAATTATTATAATTTTGGTTAAAAGTGCAAAAGAGTAGCAGATGTTTTATGAGGACCTACTTTTTTTTTTGTGTACGTCCAAATAAAATGTTAATATTCTATATAAATATTAATATGTGATATTAGATATAAATATTTGTTGGAATGAAATGTGTTCTGATCAAAAAGTATAGAGGGAAATGAAATCTTCCCTATATACTGACATTTTTCTTGTGTCATAGGTTTTGAGATTATTACCCTACAGAAGGAACATGCCAGAACTTTTATGGTGTGAGATCAATTGCACAATAGTTAACTGTCTCTCTTGCAATAGGAAGTTAATGAAGTAAGTAATGATACTTGACAGTGGACGGTTATTCTTTTGTTTCTTCAAGGAAATTATATCGTTGAAGATTATATTAATTGTTTGATCGGTATAGTTAATCTTCTTCAAGCAGCATTTTATCTCAAAATGAACAACATTCTCTCATAAAACACACCTTCAAAATCTTGTAACAATTTTTCTACAAGTGTTGTTACTAATTAGGGTATATACATTACAGGTCTGTTTATGTATGATGTTGTGTGTCCTGTGAGGAGGAAAAGAAGGAATAGTGGCAGAGTAAGGTAGAAATGAACTGCATTGTCAGTAATGGAAGGACAGATATTGGCAGTGTAGCTCTGTGTGTACCTGATAATGGAAACTGTTAAATGCATGACACCTATTGACATACAACCACATGTGATTTTTACTCCAATACCACCAGATTTTTAGCTAACGTGTACTGCTTCTAGCGTGATTTCAGACTTCTGCTATACAGTAGATGAGAACTACGCTCTTCTGGGTTATTACATAATGATTAGTGGTAATTTCTTACCACCAATGTTTCAGGACAACCTATCGGTCCCATCTTCAGGGTTCAAGAATCTTTGACCTTGCATAATTTTATGTTACTATTTCCATATTGTAGGTGACGTACTAAGAAATAATGTCTTTATACTTGCTAATGACACCAAAGTACCCATATTCAGCTAATTTTTATTCTCAGTAATTAGAAAAATGAACCAGATATACCTTGAGAGGTAAATCTATGTGAAGGGACTTGGCCAAGCTTCCTGGATGGCTAAAATTGAGCAGTCTTCATAACATAAGAGGTCTTCACAGTAGCTGGATACTATGAAAGTAAATGGTGTAGAAATGAGTGTAGTGTACATAACAATAATATCTAATTAAATCATGCCAGAGAGATTTAGTATGCAAGGAAACAATTATGTATTTTCATTAATTTTTGCTGTGTAAACCATTTAACGCATTTACTGCTGTATCCCTCTACTGGTATTGTTTCTTGTTGGGCCAACCACTTTTTCACCAAAACATGTATTTTTAACTTCTGTGTTGAAAGGAAAGGAAGAGAAAAAAATGTAAAAGACTTTAAATAGTTTACCACATGTTCCAGCTTTTTCAGACCATGACAAACCATGTCTGTAATGTCTCTATATTTTAACAATGTGTGTCACTGAACAGGATAGGCACCAACATGCAGTAAACTTGAGCCTGTCACGTGATGGGTTTGGCAGTGAATGCGTTGAGTATTTTTATGAAACCTAAGGCATTAAATGTGAGGAAAAAGTATCACCATAAGAAGAATAAAAATCAGGTGTTCATCTGTATGTCAAGGTAAGACCTTTATAAGTTTGAAATACAAGATTATAGTTGTTAGACTGACAGTTGCCTAAAGAATGTTCTAAAAATGAGAGGAACTGAATGTGGCACATGAAATATGAGTTAAGGTTGAGTATAAGCTTGAAGACCAACCTGTGATGGTGTGGTGATCAGCACAAAGGCACTGTATTTCGCATTTCATAAGACAGTGCAAGTAGTAAGATGCACCCTATAATTAGCAGGGTAGTTTGCAGATTTAATAGCCTAAGTATGTAATTTGAGCTTCAGGTGTTAAGATGCAGGGTGATTTTGGGGGGGGCCTTTTTCTGGTAAAAAAAAAATAATGTGTCTTATGAGGTGAGAAATGTGATAATTAAGGTCTTGATTTTCCTATATACATCGTAATGTAAATTTGAACAGTAATAACATTGATCTGTTTTCTTTTAGATCCTGGTTCTTGGGATAGCAGACAATTATGGCTTGCGACAGAAGAAGTTCATGTCCAAGACACATTAATATCTGCTGGAGTCCAGCAACAACCGTTTCCCTGTAGAAGATTCAGTAATCCACAGTGCAACAATTTTGTATGTCCAGACTGTGGGAAGATTTACAGTTACAAGAAAAACCTGTTGCGTCATCGCAGGTTGGAGTGTGGCAAAGAACCCCAGTTTCAGTGTTTGTACTGTTCACATAAAACCACCCAGAAAGGGAACTTACTTCAACATATGAAGAAAATTCATTCTTACAATAATTAGAATGTAGAAATAGTAACACAGTTGAAGCTGTGAAAATATTTCATTATTATGCTACACGTAATAAGCACACTTTTAACCATTTACAAGCAATATCCGAAGTGCCCCTTACTGAGAGTACGTTTAAATTAAAATTTACTGCTACGTTCATTGCCTAATTTGTTTACATTGTAGCAAGTATCCTTAGCACAGAAATGGTCTGTTACTGGTAGTAAGATTTTGAAGCACTATATATCAGCTTAATCAGGATTTAAGGTTTTCTTGGGTGGCATTGTCCTGTTACATGTTTCTCAATAAGGTGTTAATTACCCAGCTCAACACAACCATACACATCTAGTACATTAGTCTCTTATTATACACTTCAACATGTTTTGGCTGTCCAGAGCAGCCATCATCAGGTAGGAGCTAGATACACAAAAAGAATATAGAGGGGGAGAGAGGCCTGTATTTACAGTGGTACCAAGTAAAACAATATTATTCCAAAGAACGGATTAATAAAGTTGAAATGAACGCATAATTATGTTAACAGAATTCCTTAGGGTTAATCATTCTGGAGCTGTAATATAAGTGAGATAAAAACAAAGTAAAATATGATGAAAATGAAAGATAAAAAGATAAAAACGAAAAAGCTTTTGAAATCTGTGTTTATTTATCCTTTTTTGTACAATTGTGTGCTCTCTGATGGTGGGCGAGTGACGCCCACAACATGTAGAATCTGGTGTGTTGTAATATTATTCTGATTTTAATGAAATATTATGTATTTATTTATTCAAATTGTAATAATTGAACTCTGATGTACAGAATGGGAAACATGAAAAAAAAAGTCTTAATAAATTCTGCACTATTCATGTATATCAGTAGATTTTAATGCAGTCTTGTTTTTCAAGGACCATTACAAATTACACAGTATTGAGAATTCCATGTAATAAGTGCAGTTGAAAAGGCATCATTAAATAAACCAGCAATGGTACATTTTTTGCCATTGAATGTCGTTATTAAGTTATCGTCAAGGAGAATGTTAAGTTTTGTGTGTTCTGTATGTACGCAGGGTCTACAAGCTACATTTATATGTTTCACCTGTTTAGTATGATATTAGATTTGTTTAACATCATGAAGTGTATAAAACATAAAACATTGTTTCCATGCCTCCAAGCTGAAATATAATAATTTTGTGTTCTGAAATATACTACATAAGTTGGATAATAATTTTTGTTATTGTTGTATCTTTGATAGAAATTTGAGATTTTCTGTTACTTTGTATGTTAATGAATACCTCCCATCATGCACAGGTTTTGAGTATTGTTTCCATCTAATGCATGGAGATTCCATTTACCTTTCCTCAGCTGATACTGTTTTAGATTGTCCATATTGTAATAATGATAATCATAATAATAATAGTTTGATGATGATAATAATAACAATAATATCAATGTAAAATGTAAAAGTACAAAACATATTTCACAGGCACAATAACATTACATGTAGCACAATAACATTACATGTAGCACAAACTGTAAATCCAGAACAGCTGCAACACTATATACCCTGTAACCATGGCTTGTTCCAGGTATGTAATTGTAAATACCCTGCATAAAGGTGATGATGATGATGATGATGATGATGATGATGATGATAATCTGAATGTCTTACATTACCAAAGGATGTCAACAGTGCTGTAATATTCCTGTGCTCTGAATTTCTTTTTTCATGTTAAAGGAGTGTTGTTTTTCAGGATTATTTTTTCATGGACTATGATTATTGTCTTATCAGGAAAAAATTTGTTCCAACTGTGACATACCATATTCAGAATCATATAGAAATATTGGGGTATTTAACACATTCTGATCCAATGCAGATTTTTAAAATATTTAATCAATGTGGAAACATTAACAAGGGTGTCATTTGCAAGCCACTGTTTTACTAAATATGGTGCATATATTGGTACCGTTTTTGGTACTATGGGGCCCACAAATGAGAAAGATTAAGCACTGCTGTGTATGATTAACACACAAGCAAAACATGTGGAAGAAATTTTTACACCATGTGCCATCAGGTGTTGGCTGAAGTTCTGGACCTGAAAATTGTTTGTTGCAATTTCCTGTCAGCATTCCTATTGGCCTGGATGGGCGATGACCCCTTCTGTTCCTGTGGTGGGTTCGATGAGCCCCCTGCCTGCATAGGTGGAAGTCTGTCTGTACCTACACACTCCAACTCTGCGGATGGGGCAGCACAGCAAGCTGCTTCAAAATGCACCCCACTGCCACATACTGCAGGAACCCCAATACATGTTTAGGATTTTTGCCTGTACCTATGTTTTTGGTATTATGCAGTGTTACACATTTTATTTGATAATGTACACAGTGTTTGAACATCTGTAGTTGCGTTATTGTGAACATAACTCAGTTGGCCTGACTTGCATGACATATATCTCCATTAGAATCCGTGGTAATATTAACTAATATTGGGTTTCTTTCTTTTCTTTTTCCAGCAAAACACAAATTATTTCTTTCTCAGCCCTATCACTGGCTTGCATCTCCTTGGGTAGTCAGCAAATTTCCACTGCTTGATCCTAAAGGCCAGTTCCGCTGCGAACGGTGTAACAATGTCTACAGCCATCGCAAGTCACTGGTGCGCCATGTTCGACAAGAATGTGGCAAAGAACCACAGTTCCAGTGTCCGTTTTGTAACCACCGGGCAAAACTGCATTGCAACATGCTGAAACATATGCGGAAATGTCAGCGAAAGTTACCTTTTACTCATTGATTGTACCGGTAGTGAGATAACTTCATGCAGGAAGTGAAATTATGTGACTCTTTGTGACATTGATATAGAACATGATTTGATCTACTTTTTTTTTTAATTCAAAAACTCTCTGGCCTTGCGTAATATTTTTGAATATAAGGCTGAGTTAAAAAGTTTGCCCCTTTAGGGTTTATTTATTTATTTGCACATACAAGAATTACTTTTAATTTAAAAATGATCAATTTTAGCTGAAAAATGAATAATGTTCTGCTTGATTGTCAGGCTGTGTTTTATTGAAGGCTGCCTCTGGTCCACATAAAAAAAAAAATTATTTTCTCTACTGCAACTGATTCTTAGATATGGATTTTAAAATTACTTAATTCATTCAGATACTGCAACTGAATTTAATATTCCAGCTGTTAGACTGTGGACTCAAAATGATTTCCTTCACAATCCATTTTCTTGACACACATGATTAGTATTTTTAAGTTCCAATATTGTTCAGCTCTCACCAGCATGTCCTGGAATGTGGCTTGCTTGTCATATTGGAGTTGCTGATGTCATGACAAGTAGCCTTGAAACTCCGTAATCAGTGAGTGATGTTTAATTAAGGAAATTGACTGTGAATTGGTATATGTAGTAAAATATGTAATACTGTCCACTGAAACTTCTTTGGTCTAGCATGCACATCAAGTTGTTGAACAGTGAGCAAACAAGTATTTCAAGTACCAACTCTGATCACATCATTATGAGATGACAAGATCAGAGATCTCCAGGGAAATGATGGCGTGATCTGAGATGGTTCACTAAACAATGGCTAACTTACTATTTAACTATACGATGTGGCTGCTAACCCAGAGGGTTCTATTGAATTCAGTCACCATGAAATATTTAGAATAAGTCATTGTGTATGTATTATTGGATATAAACGGAATTAGAAGAGAAGAACTGATATGTGTGTGTGTGAAGGAATCATATTTGTATATTGTCTGTAGGACAGGTTATGATTTGTAAAATAAACTGGTTATTCTCTACTGAGTTATCAAACAGTTTGGCATTATGGTAATTCTCTCTGTTTGTGTTCAGGAGGTATCTTCTTCAAATAAAGGACTGTGTGCAAAGTGTTGGTATCACTAGCCATTCCACTGGATCTGGGTGGCTCAGGTAGTATGGTGACTAAGCTAGGGACAGGATGACCACAGAATACATGTTTGATTCCTGGGGAGGACAGATTTTTTTGTACCACATATAGTCCAGCTCTGGAACCCAACCAGCCTCCTGCCTATAGGAACCCATTTGTATGATAAAGCAGCAGGGATACTTGTTAAGCTGTCCACCTCATCTGATGCTGTAGGTTAAGAAAGATGGGAGCTGTTCCTTCACAAGAAGGTCAAGTCTCACAATGGGCTGTAATGCTGATTATATACCTTCACTCTTTCCATTAGCAGGAGTTTTTAATTCCAGCATCTGAAACAGTTTTTGGTGCTATGTGCTTCGCATGATCATATTTTGTAATATTGACTGTTTCTACTGAATGTTTGCACACAAGTACATGAATACTGTATTTCCAAAGGGCTTGTGCTCACTTGGTCCATATCTTGAATAAAATGCAGAACACACTGATTTCATACAGGCAGTTCATCTTTGTTTGTCTTTACTAAGTTCCTTTGAGCTCTGTTGAATATTAGTTACTGAGTTTCTTTAAACCCTGTGAAATAGTCAGTATACATGTTTCAGGATAAATTGGTAAAATAATTGAAAAGTTGTTAGAAATGAAGATGACAAGTTGGTGGTGTTACATACTTCTACATGTGTTATGACTTTGTTAATAATAAAGTGTCCAATCCTATCTGAGAAAGTGCTTTCATTAGTGTTGCGAATCAAATACAGATTATGAATTATAAATTACATAAATTAATGATTCATTTTTGAACATGATTTTTACTAGTACAGATTTCAGCTATGTTACTTTCACAGACATTACCATACAGTTCTGTGCTCTTCCAGTGCTTGTACATTTTTTAATTAGTAAAGAAAATAAGCTAAGAGTACGGAACTTTGTGAGATATGAGTTCTTGATTATGTTCTGGTGTGGAATGCTGTCTGCTGTGTTAGAAGCATACCATAATTTCAGAAGAACTTCCTGCCTCCATCATGAAGGTAGAGCGTAGAGACATACTGCTTTGTCTGTCCTCAACTTTTATGCTCGTTTTCCATGTGATGGAGGTAGGAAGTCTGTTTGAAATGCAAACTTCTGTCAGACTGCACAGTATCACATTTGTGAAGGGAGCAGACAGTCCCCATAAAGAACTGAATTTGCTTTATGAAGTTATCCAGATTTCTATTTGCTTTGTTGTGCTTGAATTTCAATTCTTCATCAGTTATAGCATGTTACATGAACTGCATACATGAGTCACACAAATTATGCGTCTTCAGTTTTCATTTACCTTTAAGGTGGAGGTTGGTTATAGAATAACAAACCACAACATGTGGCAACTAATGCACTCTGAGACATATTTTCAGCAAATACCTGATTTGAATCTCATTCAAGTTACCAGCCAGTGTTATTGTGCCTTTTTGTGGTTTCCTTTGAATTTTCCAGAATACTGTTTTAATCATAATGTGAGGTAGGTCACAGCTGTAATCATAGCGTACTGACCATTCTGAACTCAGTTCATGCTCTGTAACTTAAGTGGTTGAAACTGCATTGTAAAATAACTTAAGAATCTCTGAACATGGTTAAATCATAGTCTATGGCATCCTGTTGTATGTGATGTAACTACAGCATAATGGCAACCATGTTGCTACAGTAAACATAAATTCCTTTTTGAATTTCATAAACAGTGAAGATAACATATTTTGACTTTTCATATAAGGTCATCTTCAATCAAAATAAATAAAAAATTAGAGAAGAGTTCAAATAATTATACCACAACTATGTTACTCACTTTCCTTTTACAATTAGTGTGATCAATGTTATGTAAATATTTTGATTTTTATCTAATTTTTTCATGTATATTGACCTGAAGATGACCTGAAAGGGGAAGGTCATAAGCACATTATTTTAACTGTTTATGAAATGCAGCAAGGATGTTTTGTTCACAGGAGAAACATGACTCTCAGTTGTTTTGGAAAACATGGTTTAAATTGGAGTTGCACAAAGTCTGGCCATGCAGGTTGCTCAAGTGACTAGATTTTGCGTGGTGGCACGTAACGTTTGTGGGACCTGAGTGTGGAACTTATTTTCATGTCCCCCTTGTGGTGCCTAGAATTTTGAGGTGGCTTCTAGATTTTTGGAAAATTTGTGTGCCCTTGGTTTAGTTATTAAACAGGACAACAATTATTTATTTACTCTTGAGTGCCATATTTGATTTGACACAGCATGATGTGTGTAGTATGTGAGATAGTTTATATTTTGTTGTGATACATACAGTATACTGATGTAAAAATCTCTTAATTTCTTGCAGGTAGGATCCCTGGATTACAGAGAGATGGCCGAGTTATGTATGCAAGCCATGATTTCAATGCAGTTAATGTACAGGGAAAGATGCTGTGCTCCAGTAACCTTGTCAACCAAAGCTGCAGTAACAACTTAAGTTTCCTGGAAGATCAAGTAACACAGTTATTGAGGGGAGAACAACAGTTACCCAGTGTCATGGCTGGTGGTGTCTGGGGGGCAGAGAGAGTGAAGAGGTGGTCAGGTCCAAGGACTGGGTCTGCTTCCCAGTCTGGGTCATTTCAGTGCCCAAGGTGTGGAAAAGTGTATCGTTGGAGAAAGAACATGATTAGTCATATGCGATTGGAGTGTGGCAAAGAGCCACAATTTCAGTGTCCGCACTGTCCACAACGGACAACACAGAAAAGTAGCCTATTGACACATATCAATAACAAACATCGGTCATGAAATTGTCTTATTTTTGGGTGGCTGGTGAAACTGTAATATCCTGGGTTTTGATGTCCTGTAGTTTGTAGGTTGATGCTGATGTCTCATAGTAAGATGCTGTCAGAATCTTCAGGGCTGAAGGAATTGAGTCATAATATTGACTACACAGTGCTCAAACTCAGAAGACTGCTGAAAAATCCCTGTTCTGAAAACATGAAAATTTACAATGGATGTAGCATTGCTTTTGAGAGCATAGAAAGCCTTAGATCAGATCATGTCCATAAAGCACTGTATATTTAATTTTATGAGAGTGATGTGAATAGAGTTGAAGGCTTTGTAAACCAAGACATGATGTTTGTTTATTTGTTAACTTCATCAATTTGTGGAATTGGTAATTGTGATGAAATGTTGCTTGATATATATGTTGTAGAAATGTGTAATTTTGTCAACATGACAGGAATTAATTATCTGCTATGGCTGTTTGAGCTGTAGAGACTCAATCTTGGCACCAGATGGGTTGAGTGTTTATCTTCACCCCTGGCTACTTTACCACCACAGAGAGAGAGCCACCGATACTGATCAGGTAGAAGGCATGGTGGGATCAGTAGCCAGTCATCTGGTTGCTTTGGATCAAAGACAAATCTGTTGCACTTTTTTGGAGTCTAACCACAATTTCTCAGCTGTCTAGCCTGTTGCATGGCCATTATACTGACTATTCTGTCACAGCTACCACTGAATAACCAATATTTGTTTAAAATCAGATAAAGTCTTTATGTTTTACTGTGCTTATAATGCATTATAACAAGTAGTTTGACATACTTAACTTCAGGTTTGTGGTCCCCATGGTGGTGTATCTGAAGACTCAAGTTTCCTGGGATGTTATGCTGTGTCAGCTGGTAAATAATAACATTATGTAGGACTTCAGTCTTTAAGAATTAAATCACCTTTAATGAGGGGTACAAGAAATCTCACACTCCAACTAACTGGGTGTGTCAAATTAAAAGAGCTGAGAAATTCTGTGCTGCAAAGAAGTGTCACAGTATTCATAAAATAATGGTTATATACCATACATTTTATTTAAAATGTGACCAAATTTTCATGTTTCATCATTTTTGGTTCACAAATTTCACCAAAGATGTGTTCCTTATTTTGAATTTGATAAGAGGTCACTCTTTATGATTTGTTAAAGTGTTCTTTAAGACACACATGTATTTTTTATGGATGTAGTTATCACGTAGTGAAACTAATAAGATCTGTAGATCTCAATAAATTTCATATTCAGGAAGTTTACAGTATGGGTGAAATACTTGGTTTTTGTTTCCTCATTCTTTAGTGGTTCAGAATGTCCTTTCCTGTATTAAGTAATATGTTTGTTTGCTGTGTAGGTGTTCCACAGAAATGGTCTGCAGACTTTGTGAGAGAATGCAGAATTTTTTCAGTTGTGTGAATAAATAAAGAGAATAATGGGAAATTGCATATTATTCATATATTCTGCTCAGTTGTGGTACATGTACAAGGATTACTGTGTTTCCTGATGGTGTCCTCTGTTGGGTATTCCAAAGGGAGCAGAATGTACCAGAAGTTGAATCTGTTTCTGACCTCACAAGACATTGAGGGGTCTGAACTGCAGTGCTGAGTCTGTTCAGAATAGCTAATCCCAGTCACTGGACTCACGTGATCCTAAGTGCAGTGTACTATCATGAAAACGTTTTGGGTTTGACATTCACATTAGCTTCCTTCTACCCCCCCCCCTCCCCACTCCCCAAAGATTTGTGACGTATTGAGTTTTATTTGTGAGGGGGTGAATTGGGTAAGGTAATGTGGGAAGACAATTTTATATGAGAATTGGTGCATTTTGATTTTTCATGGAAGTATTATTTCATTGCCTTTATTCTCTATATATATATTTAGAAATAGTAGCTTCTCAAGAAGGACTCTGCACCATGGAGTAAGTAAGTAAGTAAGTATGGATAAAAAACCTGGAGCCATATGAACTTGCTAAGAACTGATAGTTTTGTTATCAGTACTGATCACAGTTACATGTACTGAATTGAGAAGCAGTACATAATATATTTCAATATGTTTTAATCATGAGAGTGATGTTTGGGAGAAG
>Ga0136643_10013879_pt1 | contig 12073 bp, 10 predicted proteins | sample TergutLab28metaG_FD_96883 | JGI IMG/M metagenome (GOLD analysis project Ga0136643, IMG submission 96883) | Labiotermes labralis P1 segment gut microbial communities from Petit-Saut dam, French Guiana - Lab288 P1 (version 3) (version 3) | ecosystem: Host-associated > Arthropoda: Insects >...
TCGCTGTGCATGCCATGCGGACATTCGGGGGGGGGGGGATATAACCCCACTCATTATTAACCTTGGCATCGGATGGTGGTGAGTTGGTCATCTTAACGCCCCAGTCGCTTTACCCCCGATAGCCATTGTATAGGAGGCTGGCTGGGTCCCGGATCCCGTCTGGATGCTTCGAAGAATATAAAAATCTCCAGCCTCTGTTGGGAATCGAACCACGATTCCTCGGTAGGGCAGCCGTAGCCTGGTCATTAGAACGAATAAGTTATCCCGGCTTCTGTTGATCAGTAATGGCAATAAAAAGCATAAAAAAGCAGTGATACTTCGGCTAGGAAGGATGTATTTTAGAACTATGCTTATTTCAAATGACGTGTGGTAATTTAATAATTAAACTGCTTGTATAAATAACATGCAAATGTGTATCGTTTATTGTTGTACTTATTCGAGCCTATGTCTACGCAATAATGTACGGGTGGGTTGAATCCTGTGTAACTATGTTCGGTAGACAAGCACCTGTAAGTATTACTCTCTTGTGACATTTCCTCAGTGTGGAAACTATCGCATTGCTCTTCCCTGCTAGTCAATTCTCTGCTTGAAGCACGACATTATGGTAAATTCGAGCCATAAGTTTTAACCCGTATGGCGCCACTCGCAGTTTGCAGATCGCTCAGTTGACAGGCTTTGCTGTCACAAAATGAGCTGATTAGACTGCTTTCATAGAATTCATTAACGACCGTAGGATCAAGGTTCAGCGAAACACTACTGCAGAAAAACAGATGTTGAAACCTTGTGCAATCTATTGTGCAAACTTGTACGGTGGCAAGCGTGCACTTATGTTCTGTTTAGCGTGTCGTCACTTAGGAGGAGTGTGGCGTTGAGCTCAAGTAAGATGGGTGTCACTTTCGAACAAAGAATTTTCACTGTACAGAAGGTTTTGCTAGCAGATTGTTTGTATTGTGAAGGAATATTCTTGGTATTGTGTTGTGTTCAGTGTCGTGTTAGACCTGTAGACATTTATACTGGATTATAAAATTAAAATGTTTTCATCAAATTAACGTTCTGTTCAAAATATATGTGAAGCGCTTTTGGTGCATTTTTGTCACTTCCGTCTTAGGAAGTGTGTTGGTGCGGTATGCAGTTTGTACAGAAAAAAGTGCTTAACTCGGGACCATATATAGAGGAGAGCTTTATGGATTCGAACATCTCCGGACGTATTAAACCCCCCCCCCTTTTTTTGTTTCTTCTTATAAAACTATTTCTAAATCAATCATTCCATTAAAGGACCAGTGTCGTATCTATGCATCGTTGTTATTCCGTGCAATAAAATCTGGCGTTTCTCCATTTCTTTTCTGAAATACCTGTGTAACGAAAATGTGTGTATGTTAGAAGTTCAAATGAATAGTTATGATTTGTTTATTTCTGTAGTCAATGTACGTGCCAAGTCACTGGATCCACATGTTGTACATAGTGCATGATGTGTTTTGAATAGACATCCGAAGTAATTTCACCTACAGTAAACGCTGTAAAGAAATATATACATTTGGATGTCGATAGATAGCCGTCTCCAGACCTGCAGGAAAACAAATGCCATTCCTCTGTTTGCTCACATAGTTGTTGCATTGCTGCCCTGTCTTCATCCATACATAACTCATAACTGCCGTGTGGGGACATGAGCTATTGTAACTGCAAACACGATAGTCATTAATTTTATGTCATGTGACGTCAGTATTGCGGGACAAGCTGTCTCAGTCGGTAACAGTCATGACTTACAGTCTGGAGGTGTCCGTGTCGTATCTCGGCCCTGGTACCGGCCTTGTTATCTGAGGTATCTATGATTTCATTCAGCTCCTTCTCGCAAATTGCGGATTAGTACCGTAAGTTAGGCCACGACCGCCTCCACATCATTTAGAAGTTATCACCCAGTAGTCCTTCTCTTTATGGGGTAGTCAGAGTTACTGACAGTGCCATTCAAGTACACGTAAAGGTAAAGGTCACCCTGCAACATGCCATTGGAGACTAGAGGTGCATTTCTAACCCGTGCTTATCCTCGACACTTAGATGGAACTGGTTGGACAACGCCACGCCCCGGCCTTTTTAACCCCCGGGAGAGAGACCCGGTGCCCATTGTACGGGAGGCTGGGTGGGCCCTAGGGTCGGTCTGGACACATGTGGAGAAAACGTTCTTTAAGCCACCGGGCTTCGAAGTCTGGCCGTGTGGCCCGTAGCGGGTCGCTATACCGGCTGCACTACCCGGCCAATATTAAAGAATACATAAACATCATTACTGAAGTCACATTGTCCAGCACACTGAGTAGGCTGCTGCAGCTTTCTTCAGCTCGACTCAAGCATTGTCGCGGAGCTGTACGGATGTTCTGTAGCAGAAGGAATGGTTCTGCATTTGCAACATTCCAGTGAATTAGACATAATTCGGTTACTGTGTCCTTGTGTTCGTTAAGAGATGTGTAAATTAGGTCTAAGAGGTATAAGATTTTAGGCTTCCATGGCAGGTGTTGCTCAAATTATAGTTCCCGTGCGTCATTACACCGTGTTACGTGATGGGTGTGTTTCGATGTTTGTCTTTCCAGCAAATTTTGAATCAAACTCGAAATCATAAAGAAACGAGCCGTCGTTTTTGTTTCAGGTTCGGATGGCATTACCCCATTTTATAGCCCAAATTTATTTTCATGGTTTCTGGAATTAGTGAAAGACTTTTGCATTTAGAGGGTGAAAATAATGCTTGGTGCACGGCCGTGATTTTTTTATTGTTTTGCCTTGTTTTCATATCACGTATTGTTTTATTTTCGGTACGTGCTTGATGTGTGTCTCTGTGTCATCCTTTCGGCCACCTCAGTAAGTGTCTTTCGTGTCTCATATAAAATGCTTATGTTCTTTATCTGTGTTTCTATCATCCCTTCCGGCAGGTTTTTGCAATGCGCTGCGAATTCCAAATCCAGTTTTTTCCCTAATGTTTTATGTGTTTCTTTGAAGAGCAGAATCTAATTTTGTATATGTATAAGTTTTTCCACCTTAGTGGCTTACTTTGTAATGTTACAGAGTTTATGTGCAAATTTTTGTGACTTAATATCTTTTAGCAAATTTAATATTTGCGTCTCGTTTCCCCCCCCCCCCTTTTAATATTTTCGGTTTAGTGCATTTGATTTTATTTTATTTTTTTGACGTTTTACGTAAAACCTTTCAGTTCGGTACGGAGCTCACTTCCTGCATTGCTATAGCCAAAAATTTCATTATACACAGACCACAGATTTTGTACAAGTGTTTCCACTCAGTTTTGTAACTCACAAGCATGTAACTTACTACATGTAATGATGTTCCGTTCCGTTTCAGTTTCCTCTCATGTGACAATCTTTCTGTTGCTGGTTTGTGTGTTTGACAGACCAGCCATTTATCTGTCACTTGCCGTATGGTTTTGACTGGAGCGTGTCTGTTAGTCCACTTCGTGCCAGTCTTTGTTGAGAATCTGCATTAGGCTGTAGACTAATTTACTAGTACATAATCTCCATTGATTGAGTGATTGATTTACCGAAATGTCTCCGGTATTATAATCTGTCCACCTGCACATCCATTACTTGTGGCGAATTTCATATTCCACGGCAGTAACTGACAACTTCATTTTCAGACGACGGTATTACGTGCTACGTGCTACGTGCTACGATCTGTGCCTTCACGTGTTTTGTGTAAATTATTTGTTACAATAATTACTGGTGATTTCTTAACCAAATACTGAAACAGCCATTACAGCATTTAATGAGTGTACGGTCTTAGCTCGCATAAACATTAGGATTGCGACGTCGAATACCACACAGCTAATCCATTTGTTATACTTTGATTGAAATAGCTTTGCAGCAGTCAATCTATCAACTGAACCGTGTAACATTGTTAGAATAAAGATTTAGACATCAAGAAACAATTAAATAGGGACTGAAATGAAAGTAGTGAGCCTGCTGACTATGAAAATTGTTTTCTTTTTTACTTACGGTGATGTTAATTTGCAGTTTGCGTGTCATTACCGTGTTCTGTTTTCGTTACGTAGTAATTTTAATCGTAATAAATAGAATGCCGCTTAACTTATTGGAGCAATTGCCCTGCCGTGATACTCGAGTGTCACTGATACATTTGCGTTGTCCTTAGCCAAACTACCTTTTACCGGTGTTGCTTGGATCGTGAGAAGTCCCATTAATTGACATTTAAGTTGAACATCCCTCCATGTCACATTGTCACATTTACACAGATACAAAATTACCGACAGATAACATGCAACAGGGGTCGGGGTAGCTCGGTCTGTATCTTTACTGCGCAATGTCGAGGAATCATCGTTCAATTCCCTGAAGAGTTAAGAAACTTTGCCCCAAAACGCCAAGACGGGCTGTGGGGCCCATGCTGCCTCCTATTGTGCCATTTCCCAGAGTAAAGCGGGCGGGGCGTGAAACTGAACGCTTGCCTGGGTCAGTCATTTGCCAAGGTTAAGAATGCGTGAAGTTATACCTCCAATCCCCCATATGCCTGTATTGTGTGCCCAGAAATATCCGCATCTTTCAACATAGAGCTACTTTACAATGCTATATGTCAGCAGAATAAAGAATCCCGCAGCGTTATGGAAAATAAATTAATAATTTTAAGCTCAGTTGTTGCTATACGTAGCACTTGCTTTGACATGAGGGATCTCTAAATGAACAGATACGTTGTCCTGTACAGCATTAACTGTCTGGTGAAGCCATCGCTAAATAAACAAAGAGCAAATAAAACGGACCAACCTGGACGCTGTCTTCTCGCAGTGGAGGCTCGGCATTGATCATAGGGCAATCCATGTGGGATTTATGAAGTACATAGTGGTTCTACGAAAGGTTGTCTTCCAAGCATATGTGTTTCTCCCTGTCATTACCATTCTACTGCTGCTCCATTCTCGTCTTTAATACTGTACCACAGACGCTATTTGCTTATATATAGGCCTATGTACATACACACACATATCGTTTAGATGGTGACAGTATCGCTACATACACCAGGCACGCACATACGGGCACATTCACACACACACACACACACACACACACGTACACCACACATACTAGACGCACCGAGTGAGTTTGTGTGTATGTATCAGTGTGATGACGTTTTAATTAACAACCAGACATCTACATAATGAGCCACAAACTTCTGCTTTTGGTTTCTCCTTGGATTCGCCCTTGCTGTTCAGGCTGTAATTTTAGCAGTGTTAGTGGTGTGCTGGGGTCTACTTAGAACTGTCAGAATTCAGATAATTGTAGCTGGAAGTGAGTGTCAGTTCAGATGTGAGCTAGTCATAAGTTCACTAGTGTACTGAGCAAGTAGAGCCACCTTGTGCATTAAACTCCGTGTTTTGATGTTACACATGCAATATTTAAACTTCTCTTCAATACAGACCAATTCGGTACATTATTACAATTAGCCTGTTTGTCTGCAGTGTACTGCACTAGAAGAGCTATAAGCAAGTGTAGTAAAGTGAGAAAGGACCCAAAAATGCATTAAACTGACCTTCACTTAACAACAGCATGCTTTATGTGTGAATGTGAATCGATGTGAGCGGTTTGTGCGCATGAAGTAACATATACTGCAGCTTTGAACTGTACCGTTTTGCGTTGTCCTGTTCTTTTAAGTCCCTTCCTTAAGTTCCCTTCTGTAGCTTCAAAGCATATTTGACCCCGTGATGGAGGATGATCGATCGGGAGCCATACTAAAGGCAGTATTGATGACGTAGTGTTGCATTGTGTGCTACCGTATACATACATGACCTGAGAAAGGGTTACTTGGATTCGAACAACATACCTTCAAAACGCGGAAACGCGTCACAAATCCCCCCCGCACTCGATGTTAACTCCATAAAAAGCAAGGCAAAATTCACTCTAAAACAGGCCACGAAGGCCCAGTGGGGGAGTAGAGGTATAGCTGTACTCTTTCTTTAACCTCGGCGCTAGATGGGGTTGGGTGTTCGACACCACGCCCCGGCCGCTTTACCCCCGGGAAAGACCCGGTACCCATTGTATAGGAGAATGCATGAGCCCTAGGGGCCGGCTGGACGGGTGCGGAAAATGTAGCTTCCCACCGGGATTCGAACCTCGGACCCTCGAGCCCCTAGCGAGTCGCTATACCGATTGCGCTATCCCGGCCCTTGTTAACTCCATTAGAACATAAAAAATAAACACTTTTGCGACATGTGCGGATGACAGCAAGTGTATGTTGTCGGTGTTGCAGAAGACGCGGTACACTGCGGAGGAAGAACTGCCTCCACCTCCGTCTCCGCCACAGCTGAAGGAGGTTTCAACACTAGACGGTGTACCACGTTCCACATCCACGGAGAGGATCCTCACAGAGACAGCAGCGCAGCACGTCATCCTGAGAGACGGTCATAGGCAGGTAGGAACGGCTGCCCTCTGCCTTTCAAGTGCCTGTCTTCTGTACATATATTAGGCTAAATACCGACGCTACAGAGAGTCCTGTCGCCCCGCGTACTTGGTCCTCGTTATAGTCACATGACTCGTTTCATCTTGCTGTTGAATCGCGATGACTTCAATCTCTTTGCTGTGTTCTCCCTCTCCACACCATATAGCTTCCCTTCTCCAGTCTCTCTGCTTTGTCTTATAATGAGGTACCAGCTGTGTCACGACGTATACATTACACCACACGTTAAATTAAACCCATTAATTCACTGCTCTTCCAAACAGGAGGACTGTCGTTATAGCGTAATAAATCTGCTGCCTTAACGAAATGTTTAGAGAAGAGAGTGTTGGAATGGGAAAATATTTGGCGCTGAAAACAATGACGGTCAGTATAAGTTTAGGTAAATAAAGCGGCGGGTTGTTTGGCATATGGCATAGTCTGTAAACCTGTATTACGATTCCGTAGTTTAAAAAAGGAAAGGCAAATAGAGAGCAGTGGTAGTTAAGGTGAGATTTGTAAGTCACCTTGCGCGGTGACTGTATGGGGGAGTATAGTATATTTGGAATGCGTTCAAGGTAAATTATATTTTGAGAGAAGCGGGGAGTTTTTGAAACTGCACGAATGACCGACTTTGGTGTCAGCAGTGTTTCACATACTTTTTTTCTCTCACACTTAATGTATAACGCGGTTTTCGTGAATGAAGATCATATGCCGAAGGTCATTCACGTACATATTTACACCCTGAGTGGAAGAATTTGTGTATCTTGACTCAGACGACAGTGGAACAGTTAGTTATGAGCTGTTGACTGTATAAATCTTAGGATCATAAAGAAGAAGAAAAAGGAGGAAGTAATAGTAGTAGTAGAAGTGGTGGTAGTAGTAGTGATAGTAGTAGTAGAAGTGGTGGTGCTAGTAGTAGTAGTTGTTGTTGTTGTAGTTGTAGTATTGGTATGTGCAGAATAAATTTACTCAGCTCTTTCTGGATGTCGAACGAGTGTGAAGCCGAATCTGTATGAATCAGGCGATGCATGACGTCAGGGACTGTTGAATCGGTATGTCGATGGCCGAGCGACGCTGTCTTTCTATGCACACGTAGATGTAAATATGTTAAAAGTGCTAGTCTACGGTATGAGAACGACGTAATTCACGAAGAGTCAGTCCTAACAGCCCCTTCGTGTTCTACATATGCACATACATGTGCATGATAGGTATCAGCTCTTGATTCAGGAGTATGCTATCAGAACGGTAAACATGTAGCTCGGTTAGGTGTTCAAATATAAAGACACGGAAGGGATAAGAAGATGGCAAAAAAAGATGCAGGCTTAATATGCGAAATAAACTGTTCCTCGCGTTTTAATTCGAAGAAGGCTCTTCGCCTAGTTAACCTGTAATAAATGTACGTCTTTATAAACATACCGGCGTTTGTCAGTGTGTCCAGAAAATTTGATCGAAATGTGGGGCACTTCTATATCGTACAGAGTAGACATGCAGCATTACACGGCAAGTACTGGAAAAAAGCGGCATATGCTTTGTTCCTTAAACATATTTCGGCCAGGCTGAACCGTCGTCTTGGACACTTATACGTTACAAAAGAGAAGTTAATTAAGTTTAGCATTAGAAAATAATGCTTCAAGTCAACTAGTCCATTATGGAGTGTAATGTGGAACTTACGTAATTTTTGTTTCGTATTTGACATGTGGTGACATATGGTGAGCCAGTCTGACCAAAAAATGTAGGAAGAATGAAATATGTCGACCCCCCTACCCCACCCCTACCCCCCATCTGCCCCACATGTTGTTTGCTGCTAATGGTCTTTGTTGTAGAACTGCAAAAAGTTGAAGGTGAAAAATGCGTCAGGTTGAGATCCCTGTATCCGTTTAAGTGCCCTAATTTCACCTATCAGCCTTGTATTATTCCGCCTGAATTTTTAAGGGCAATTTTTCTTCCAATTAATGTTTTTCGCTTTTATTTTCCTCTCTTCTTCTCACGTATGTTCCTAGCTCTTCTCCTCCCGAATTCCTAGCCGCATTAGCGGAAATCATGTCCTTGGTTCCGCAGGTCTCCTCTGTTCCAGGCGAAGTCAGACATTATAATTTACAGCTTCCACTGCCACTTCCTCCACAGCCGTTTCCTGCTCACCGCACGTCACCCTAAACGTCTCATTCCATGCTAAACAACCACAACAGTTGATACAGCATAACGTAAGGATGACTTATTCTCCAACATCCACTCCCACACAACAGCGAGTTTAGTTTCTCCATAGTGGAAATGAAACACGTGTTTCTTGTGTAGTCGTGTTTATTGTTTTAATGATTCCAATGTGTGTTCGTGTTTATATGTTCCGAATGTCTTGTCTATTACCGAATGTAGATGTTAAATATTTCTGTAAATTAAACAAGAAACTGAGTCCTGCGCAGTTGCGCGTGGTGAACAGAAATGAACCAGCTTTCTGCAGTTGTCTGTTATTGGAAAAAACAAATATGTGTCCCGCAGTGTATCCTATTTATAATTCTGGTAAATTCAAAATTATTTAGAGCAGCAAGCTGTCGCATTATGTCAGGAATAGTATGCAGTGCTACGTATTGCTTTATGTAGTTCTTGATTGTGGCTTCAACAGCTATAAGTGTGACAGTCATTATGTGCTTCTCAGAATGCATGATATGAAATCAATGAAATAGTTCCTTCGTCATCCCGAATTACGTAGAGATATACTCAGAAATTGATATTTTCTTTATGCTAATAATGTATAAATTACCATAATCTATATCAAGATGACGAATTTAGCCTCACTTTTTCCTTAAATAGCCACATCTCTGTTCCACATTTACTGTAGGCTGTGTAAGCAACGCCGCTTCAAGGCAAGCAGCTTCTGTTACTATTAATATTGTTTGTCCTTTGCCATCCCATCACTAGCTTTTAATTATTTGAGTACTGGGTTGTCTCCGTTATTACATTCGTGAATTCAAATGCCGTTACGAATACCCACGCATTTACACTATAAATATTTGGTTGGTGAGCTCTGATGTGCAACTTGTACGCGTTTATGAAGCATGAAATATATGCGGATGTCCAGCTGCATCAGTCCGGAGTGGAAGTTCAGCGTTTTGCCTACAGTCTTTGTCAAGATACATAAAGCGCCCAAATGTGACAACCCGGCGGGTCATTCTCTGAATACTGGTGTCCGAAATAGCGACCTTTTGCCGTGGATTGACGCCGATGTTCGCCTGAGAGTTTGTCGCGTTTGGTTATCACGAGATCTTCCTATTTAGCTACCGGGAAGGTTTGCTGGATCAGTACCGCTTCTGACTTGTATGTGGAAGGCGCTAGCATCAAATCTTGACTACGAAACCATGTGTACCGAGGTTTTTTTGGATGCCCCCCCGTCCCTTCGCATTTAATAAAGGATAGTACCTTCAATTAGACCATTACCGCTTTTTTTTATAATTCTTTCCAATTCCTTTTACGTTACCATCCAATCGTTCGACGCGGTAGCCTGCATATTCGTGAGTTACTAGCAGCATCATTAAATAAGCTACGAATAAGTAGTTGTTGAACTTCTGTCTCTCTTAAACATTCGAGATGCAAACCCCTTGCAATTCTGGACTGTGTCGCTAGTGTTAACAAGACATGCAGTGTACATGTAACGTAATATTGAGCCACGTTCGCGTATTCGCTGTTGCTGTGGAAGAGGAGTATGACGTGTTCTGGGTGTATATCTGTGGCCCTAGTTACCGAGCATGCAAAGTGCACGCTCCGTATTATATTGCCACCCGTAACCTGTCTGATTCTGCCATATTTTTTTTCCACATTATCTCATAAATGGCACTTTTTCGAGGAAAAAGTCACTGAACATAAAATGTGTGTTTTGATTGGGCGCTACAAATTTTGTTTGAAAAGCTTCTGATTCTTAGTTTAATTGAGGAAGATATTATAAATGTGCATAGGTTTTCGTGTAAAGTGGCCGTTTTTCTTGCCATATGTTAATGAAACTTGAATTTTCTCGACAGATTTTCGAATAATCCTCATCTCGAACGCCATTAAAATCCATCCTGTGGAATCCGGGTTAGTCCATGCGGACAGACATGACGAAGCTTATAGTCGCTTTTTGAAGTTTTGCGACCGCACCTAAAGAGCTGACGTTTTGTTATACAATTAGAGATATATGCATAAGTGACGTTAACTTAAACAACATGGAATTGTGTTTGTAATGTAGAGCTGTCGTGTGGACTGGATTGATATACAGGGCAAGATGGCATCCTCGAGCTTCATCCATGTGGTCTTCGCACGGAATGTACAACATCCATTGACGGCATTTTTGACATTAGTTTCCCTTGTCTTTCTTCTTGGCCCCTGAGTTCTAAGCCGAAAGACCCATTAATTTTTCTTGTTTTCGGCACTGTCTGGTATCTCTGTAGTTATGTGTGACGTCGAAACGGACTGGCGTACAGCTGGAAATATGTAAGGTTGAAAGGATATTCGTTCTTGTCAGAGATTTGCTCAAGAGCGTTTTCTCTAAAAATGAACGACTCTAGAATCTAACAGACAGTTCGCGGACGCCCTTCTGACGGTTTACATTACTAACACAGACTTTGAAAGTATTTTGTATACAAATGCCAGTTACTTCAAAACGATCTTTCTCCTCCTCGTTCAGCCAATCAAGGAACTCCTTGCCCGTTATGTAACAGGAAGATTTATTTCCTTGTGCAAAGTACCTCGCCACCGCAACCTATCCTTAGTCACCGGAATGCATTTTATACTGTCGCACTCCAATTAATGAGTATCAATTTTAATATTATACTATTTTGTGATTTCACTAAATTCTTATTTGTCTTTTATACTTTATGTTTAGGTTTTATTCCGATTAAAGTCTAGATTCGAATGCAAAATGCCGTAGTGTTTCTGTATACAGAGTGGCCCAAAAGTAGGTATACAGCATATAGTATAGCAACCTCTGTGTACCTACTTTTGGCCCACTCTGTAAGTGAGCCGAAACTGGCGTACGTGAAGTGACGGCTGTGGAATAGTGCCTACTGTAACAGTTGTAAGGCACATTATTATACCTTGCCACATTTGGTGTGACTAAACAAGATTATCAGTTCGTAAGCCAAGAAGTTAATTGCTCATGAAACAGAAGTTTGTCGCAACTAACACATTTCGTCAGCATTGCTAGACAGTTGCGTTACCGATACACTTTCTGTCAAAATGTTGTGTCCGCAAAGAAATTGCTTTTCTTTATATTTTCGTAAAAGCGTAACATGCTGAAATGTTGGTCTATTAATGGTCTGTCGCGTTTTTTCTTTCCCCTCTAAAATTGTATATTGCTGGATTGCGAGAAATTGTTGCTCCATGAGCAAAATGTGCCCTGTGCCGCGTTAACTGAGCACCATGCCAGAATTGATAAGCGCTCGCGCACGCGCGTGTATGCAGTTTGCCCGTTGCATGCCATGAAGGCATATGGAAGTCCTGGACCTCATTTGTAACTACAGAAATATAGTTGGGTGAGTTACCAGGTTCACGTCTCGGCCGTTTTACTTCCGGGAAAAGAACCTCTGGTGCTTGTTGAATGGGGGGGGGGGGGCCTGTGGGGGCCCCAGGGGCCGGTTGGGGGTTTGGGGGGAGAAAAAAAACTTGCCCCCGCCGGGAA
>Ga0136643_10013883_pt1 | contig 12072 bp, 9 predicted proteins | sample TergutLab28metaG_FD_96883 | JGI IMG/M metagenome (GOLD analysis project Ga0136643, IMG submission 96883) | Labiotermes labralis P1 segment gut microbial communities from Petit-Saut dam, French Guiana - Lab288 P1 (version 3) (version 3) | ecosystem: Host-associated > Arthropoda: Insects >...
CACACAAAACCCTTAGGGGTCAAAAAAAAGGTCTCGGGGGGGGGGGGGTGGGGGTCCCGGGGGGTTTTGTTGTTGGTGGGGGGGGGGGGGGAGCCGCATGGAGAATGGGTGTTGTTTTGTTTCCTGTACGCCAGAATTTGTTGTGTTGCGTACTATGAATTTTGCGCTTCATTTCAAGGGTACTCCACTTCCTGTCTCGCTGTTGCATTTCATTGCAAGACAAGGCCTTACGTACAAAGCAGTGACCTTGTGACTGCGAAAGTGCTGCGTTAGCTGTGTGTGAAAATATTATCATCGCAGCGTTCGTAATTTTTTACTTCCCATGGAATAACATATTGGTTGATTAATGGGTTAAAGTCGAACTGCGATAGTTCTTCGCGACTGTCAGCGCGTTTAAAGAAATGGAAACTAAATGTAGTAAAGCTTTCTAAGCAGAAATATTATAGACTTCTAATTATATGAATGTTAGTAATGCACATTTGGAATTAATAAAATGTAATTTCTTAGAGAGACAGTCACGGCGAGGTCGGCTAGTAATCGTGTGCTATTTATGTGCTACATATTATTATTATTATTATTATTATTGCGCAGGCTTTGCACCTAGCATCTGTGCTGTTAATTCAACACGCAGATAATTATAATTATCGTCATTATCATCGCCCACATTTAAGAGAGCACGTACTGCCGAGGCACAAAATCATATATACGTGTTGTCTCACATAGTTTCAAATTTTCTCACCCGTGCTGTACTTATAATTATTCTTATAGTAATTTCTTGCAAAATTCATATACACATATATTTGTTTATGACAAATGTCTGTATAACGTTCCTGAAGCGTGGTTCAGGCGGGTTATTTTCTCTCGCTCCGTCGTTGATAAGTTGTACAAAGTAAAAAAAAAGGTAAAGTGTCCCCGTTACAGGCCCGGCGTGGCCCAGAGGGTGGGTAGAGGTATAGCTCTACTCTTTCATGACCGCGGCACTAATAGGGGTTGAGTGGTCAGCAGCACGCCCCGGTCGCACTTTACCCCCGGGAAAGACCTGATACCGATTTTACAGGGGGTTGGGTGGGCCCCAGAGACAGTCTGGACGGGCGGAAAATCTCGTCCCCACCGGGATTCGATCCCGGATCGTCCAGCCCGTAGTCAGTCGCTATACCGACTGAACTACCGGGCCCACAAAATTGTATAAAGTAAGAACCTTAAAACAAAAATTATCATGCATTATTTCATGACGTTATATTAAGCGGCGCTGTTGTTGCCTCCCTCCAGTTGCTGTTGGTTTCCACCGGTTGAAGGAAATACGAAGTTCGAGCTTCCTGCTGGATATTTATCTTTAGGTGAGGTGAGATGTACCTCTGTGATGAAGACACACAAAGCAAAGGGTGAAGGCCGTCATTCACACAGATGGACGACCTTATCGATTAACTGGTTTAAAACTCGAAATATGTAGGCACACAGGCCTAATTTCTTTTAATGCGACGTGGACTGAAACGGGCTAATATAGGCTAAGACATCCCAAGTCTTCATAGTGTCATGTTCTGTATTGGCCGGCCGAAAGTAAAATTTTGCCGACATGGCCCATAGCTAGAGCCATGTGGAGAAAGGCATGCTGCGTGAAGAAGATATTGGTGTTGAGCTAGGGGAGAGGCTATACATTGCATGTCCTTTCCATTGCATTGCTCAGAAAACAGGCGGGTGGAGGGATTACAGCAGGGATAATAAATACATTACGACGCGTGATTTCAGGCCTCCGCCGCGAAGTAGATGACAACTTAGGTTATCCCGAAACGTCGGTAAGGAGTTATCACTACTCGCTGCGTAATATCCCAGAAGAGCGCAGCGTTCAAATAATTTACTCTTGGAGCGTGTAGGTTGATACTTCGTAGAATCTGTGGAGGAAATGCTGAAGAGATCTGTGGGGGAGACGGGCGTATTCACGAGAGTAATATTAAGTCTGATATTAGAAAAATAGCATCATAGTTTTTCCCCCTACCACATGTGTCGAGTATTGTGGCACTAAAATCAAGGCGGATGAGATGGACTGGACACGTAGCGTGCTTGGAGGATATGGAACAGTGCATTCCAAATTTTAGCCAAAACATTTGAAGAGGAAACACTGCTTGGGGAATGGAGAGCTAGAGTAGAGGTTACTATTAAAACGGTATATGAAATAAGAAGGCAGAGCATGGACTAAACTGACCTGGCTTATGCTAGGGTGTTGTGGCGGTCTCGTACAAACACAGCAGTGATTTTTCGGGTCACATAAGATGTGCCAAATGTTGTGGGCAGCTGAGACACACTCAGTTTCTCGAATAGGGATGTGCTCGTAGGAGTTAGTTTGGTTGTGAAGGTATAAATTGTAAACCTCGTGATGACGGTAAGGCGTATTTCGGATCCATACGAAGAGGGAATTTATAGGTCGCGTGAATATCCGTCAGTTTTTCAAAGAGACCGTGTGTCGTGGAGAAGCTTGAGTCTGTTGATGTCCTTGCGATGATTGTTTCTCCGAATTCTCTGCCATTCGGACAATCGGAGTAACGGAATCGTCCCGTTGTTTACGTAACAAGATATTTAAGTTAAGAATGTGTGGGTTTATGAGGTGTGTCTAAGGTGATAGGTATACATGCTTATTGTATTTCACCCCGTACTTGTCAACCTACTTGGGCGTCTCCGCCAATGTGGGGACGGTTCCATGACCTTGAGCCTGATCCCAATCAACGCGATCCACCGGAGCCGTGGGCGTCTCGGTCCAGAGTGGTGCTCCAGAGAGGAACTCTGTAAGGGATATCGCGGGCGAGGAAGAAACCTCTGCCCACATTTTGTGAGTGTGAAGCCTTGGCTACACTTAGACATACACACCTGGGCTCCTTTTTCTTGGAACCGAGGATATCAAGAGTCGAAGTCTGGGAGCCGTCTGGAACTTTAGCAAAGGAACAGGACTTCCTTGACCTGGTATCAGATTATGGGGCACAAACGGCCTGTTTTGAGGCCTAGGTGCGTCGGGACCATAAGGGCTCTAACTCAACAATCAATCTAAATCTATATCTCGATTTAAAGGGGTATCGCAGTTTGGATATTGCAACCCACCGAGCTAGCAGTCGGTATGCAGCCAGCATCCACAATTCCGAGTAGGACGGGCACCAACCAGCACGTGTAGTTCAAACGCTCCTGAAAAAGGAAACCTTGCTTTTGTGGCAGAACCACAACTTACAGTTGAAGGCACACATACGTAAGGTAAATCAGTCCCATTACAGGTCCGAGGTGCCCAGAGGGTTCCAGGAAGTTAAGGTTCCCAGATTGCGTGACAGTGGCCCAGGATGATGGTAAGGTTGTGAACCTTACGCACCGGCCGCCTTTACCCCCAGGAAATACTCCTGTTAGAGTCCGAGTCGACCCCAGGGCCATAGTGCGATCGGAAGGATTATATCAATGTAAAATTCCATTGACACCATCTGGAATTGAACCAGCGACCTTCCGAATTGTAGCACAGCGCCTTAACGACTGTGCTAACGCGATCCCTTGCACACATACGTATTGTACCGAAAATACCGTAAGAGGTACCTCTCGTGACACGAAACCAACAGACAAGGCATGCGAGTGTGAGCGACATTGTTCAGAATATCAGCGGCATTAGGTGTTGCATAAGCTCCCGCACTTGTTTAAAAAGACTCACTTGCCATGGTTTTGTAGCGATAAGGCTATTTATATATTACGAAACACAAAATAAACTCATTTGAAACAAAAATATTTGTATAGCTAAGGTTGGAGATTAATCGAAGAAAGCTGCAGACAAGATGCGAATTGTATTGCGATACGACAGACATTAACATGAAAATGAAGAATTAAGTGCACGATGCAGAGGACATTTCATTGTGTAATGTGATTAGCTGTATGGGTGGGATGTATGGCTTTATGTTGTATTAGTTGCATATATCTACCAACCAACCAACCAACCACATCACCAACCATTCACCTCACTGGTAGCATAGCCTGAATCTTTAACATCTCTGGTACGAAAGCCCGTCGTTGGATACTATTCTGAGCCAAGACAATTATCCTCACGTTCTGTTTCTCTAAGGTCGTCTGGAAAGGTAACATTCTGCATGCTGTTTATTTCCAAATTGTGTTACCAAGGACACATCCTGTATTAACGGGTAGTATTCCAGGCACTGATCCTCATTTCCACATATCACCTGCGTAATCTAATTACGTGTTCCAGTTTCCAGGCGGAGTCACTCCTTCTTGGCTGCCTACAGCCGTTGTTCTCTACACTTGTAGTTGGCCTCCAACATCTGGAGACTCCATCAACAACATCTCGCGGACGCCCCATGGCGTAGTGACGAGAGATGTATTTTGTAGAATGATGCTGTCAAAAAATGTCCTTTACCACGCCTTCCCCAAATACTTTTTTCAGTGTAGCTCTAGTTCTGTCTCTTCTCAGTCTCGCTGTGCTGAGAACTGAACGGCACACTTGGCAAATTGTGCCATCAGGAGTAAGTGGCCGGCTTCTAAAATTAACGGTGTCAAATGCCGCATTAATCTTGTATGTCAGTTGTCGTCATTATTATGAATGGGACGGCTACTCGACCTTCCGTCTCCACTGTCCCCACTGCTGCACCCGCCGCGATTGAAATGGTAAATTGAAGTGTCCCACGTTTGCATCCCATGAACCCAAAGGATGGGCCGGGGGGTATGCAACTCTGCCTTCAACATCGTACGATTTCTCATAAGCTATTTGCGTTCTGTCCCGGAAATCACGTAGCCTGGAAAGTTGAGAGGACCCGAGTACGATGTCCTGGGGCATGGGAAGAACTCAGTCCCACACAGCTGTTGGGGTCCCCTAAGTGGCGCAGCCCACAACGGCCACTGGTCACAGTTAAAGTGGCAGAGTTATGGCGCTCTGCTGCGCAATAGGCGCACTTTCTGTTGATATAAATGACCACTGTCTGACCTCAGAGAGATACAGAGGGAGGGAAGTGCGGTGTCCATGCTTTTTTGCTTTGAAAAAATTAATTGGTGTAATGACTAAAATACAGCAATTCTTGCGCTGTCTGACTTGGAACTGTGTGATACGGTATGTTCAAATGTTAAGCTTCCGTCAACAGAATAATTACGTAGTTAGTCGCTAAAGAAGTCCAGTGACTGCAGTGAAGTACGATATGTCTGAAACAACAGATATTACAGATCTCAGTAATTATCCCGGACTTGTAACATGATATCGATAACAAAGAATGTTCGAAAGCGTTCCATTCATGTCTTTGTCATAGAACCCTCATGTCTCCTTTATTTTGCATCCTGTTACGAAGTGTCTCCGAAATTCCTAAATGAATTTCGATAAAATCTGGCCCTGAGATTCTATATTTAAGCTTGTTGGGTGAATCTTGTTTTGGCTCGTGTATTTCCAGTTTTGTTCCCTAAAACGGCTGCTGTACATCTAATTAGTACAGAAAGTAAAATGTAAAGTAGAGCTCAGATCCGAAATTTTGATTTAGACTGTTCAGTGTATTTGAAATTCAGAGGACCGTGCAGCGTGATATATTCTTATAATAAAAACCAACGAGATGCGCAGTTTCTTAAATTTGTTTGATAAATCACTCTACATGTTTCGGAGTATCTCCTGCTACTCCTGATGATAGACAGTGGACCTGTCCGAAACATGTAGAGTACTTTATCAAATAAATTTGAGAAATTGTGCATCTCGTTGGCTTTTATTATAAGAACTGTTTAGTGTGTTAAAGGAAATAAGAGTAGGTATATTTTGTGTCTTCATACAGTGTGAATTCAATATTAGGGGCTCCTTTTGTAGCAATATGTGATCATATAAACGAAGAGGCATGGTGACAAATATCGTATTTGAAATGAAATGGAATGAAATGTATTTATTAAATTGTGTTTCATTTTGTACATCAGTCCGGACACGTGTAAAACCATGTTCTTGTGATGTACATAATCTTTAATTGCCTCTATAACTGTCAACACGTGTCCACTGTCACATTTTCCTGCTGGTACTACTACATTCCTACTATTACTCTACCATTACAATCTTTCTTCTTCTGTCCAAAAACAGCCTTAGTTTCTCATCATATTATCCAGTGACCTACAGTACGGGCTGTGTCTTACGGGTATTATTTTCCAATTTTCTTCTAATTTTAAGTATGATTTTTTTATGTTGTAATCTCCTTTACGTTTCTGCTGTTTAGTACTTTCCGATAGGCTGCACTCCCTTTCATGCCCAACCATTACTTGTTCTCCAAAAGACGATTATGTACATTTCCTCCTCTTTACAGCTGTGACAAGCCAGAGTAGTGTTTATATTCTTGTCTGCATTCGACTAATTTGCTTGCACCACTCTCTTGTGTACGAGTTGCCTTCTTCGTTCCTTTCCGTGAAATCTCATTTTTGCTGTCTCACTTTGTCACCTTGTTGCATTTGTCTTCAGCATGTTGAGTGGACCCATCTTCAGGTTGCTGATTGAGACGGCCTCCAAGGGCCGAGGAGGGCTGCAAGTTGTCAGGAAGAGCGGGCCGCCCTGCTGGTTGGGCCGGAGGAAATACCAGTACAGTCTCAGCGCATTAAGAAGTTTTACTCTTCGACTGTACTTTGGCACTGTCTAAGCAGTGGGAAAATTCCGTTTATTGGGAAGTAATACTGAAAGGATTGTAAAGAAATGGGTTTGAATGTGTGGATTGGATTCAGTAGGGAGCTCATGTGAACACGGCAGTGAATACGTGGAAAGAAATTATTACGTTTTGGAGAAGAGAATTATCCCTTGTCACTGCTGGGATTCGAACCCGAAATCGTCCAGCCCGTAGCTTAGAAACAATACTGACTGCGCTGTCTCTCCCTCCCCCTCCCCCTCCCCTTCCCAGCTATAAAATAGGTCGACACATAATTAGGCTGTGGTGTATAAGGCTATAGACTCCTATAGTTATGCAGAGTCCAACTGAACGCAATTTTGGAAGATTGAAAACATTGCAACAGCTTGATGTCACTTGCTTTATTATTTCATTATTTAATGCTCAACATGTTTCGGATGTTAATACATCCGAAACATGTTGAGAAGTAAATAATGAAATAATAAAGCAAGTGACATCAAGTTGCTCTCTCATTATTCAACTATCAAGATAATGCACGGCCCAATAAGCATAAGTGCAACAACGTTTTTGAAACGCGTACCGAATTTTTCCTGCCGGGTTTCGGACCATGTGACCGTATGCTAGTAACACCGGGTAGGGGGGGGGTGGTGGGGATATTGCGGCTGATCGTTCTGGATTTCAAATGTATAGGCCTACGTAGCTATATGTATGGTTAGCGACATGGAAAGTTGCGACTTGCGCAGGACGTCTGGACCATAACTATTGCGTAACGCGGGGAGTGGCTATACATGAACACTGTACGTTTGTGTTGTTCCGCGAATGAGATGTTGCATGTTTACCCTGCTGCGACTGTGTAAGTCTTGGCAGTGTAGGGTGTGGGACGGCAGATATCTCCCTCATGTTCTGTTGGTATCGAAAGAAAAAGGAAAATTATTAAATGCCATTAGGAATCGGTTTATCGTAGTTGGTATAGCGACTAGCTACGGGCTAGACGTTGCGGGGTTCGAATCCCGGTAGAGGAAAGAGATTTTTCTCTTCTCCAAAACGCCCAACTGTTTCGGGGGCTTGCCCATTCTCCTATTCGATGGGCACCGGAGTTCTTTGCCCGGAATAAAGCGGCCGGGTCGTGGAGATAACCACTCACCTCCATCTAATGTGGAGCTATACCTCTACTCCCTCATGGCGTGGACAGAGAAAAGTCTGACATCGTTAAATGTCAGTTAAAGACAGGTACGTTTACCGTTATTCTTTATCGTGTGTAGTACTTGAGGTACACGGTAGTATAACACATCAGTTTCAGAAGGCAATGAAATTAATATCTTTAGAAGCCGAATTCCTGTCATTTTCTTAGACTAGTCTCTGTTTTGAAAAAGTTAACATAGTTAATTGAGCTGTTTTTGTTGAACCTGAGAAGACTTGATTTAAGATTCGTGTAAAGTGGGAGTAACATTATACTAAACCGTGCAAAAATGGAATCGCCCTCGCGATGCAGGATTAACTGTAATCGACCGGTTAGTACTACCGGACAGACGCACTGTTAGCACGCAGCGAGTGCATGTGCTTGCTGCACTGCGGCACTGCATACGGAGCTCGGCTGTAATTAGCTCATTTGGCGCGCACATTGGTCATGTGTTCAGTCAGGTTTCGGTTTATTTCCTTCACCTGCATGTCTTAGAATAGAAGTAAAAGTAGCAAGGTTCTTGGCACACGCCTTTCGATAGGTCTGTTTGGAAGAGCGCACGTAAGCCCCGAAGCGTTCTTAACCCCGACAGTGGAATAAGGTACGTGGTAGAAAAAAAAAATTCTGGCCTCGTTTACTGCTATGGAAGGAACGCCCGACCCGAGTCTGGGAAGGTCTTGTAAGAAGAAGAACTTGCGTTTCTCCCGCTCTCCCTTCACCCGGAAGTTAGTCTCATGCAAATTTTTCCAGCAGTTCGGTGAACAAGTCGACTAACGGTCGTGTATCGGCAGCCTCACGAATTCGTAATATGACACAGCTTGGCTGTCCGCCGGCCTCTCTTCATCGTGTTTTTGGTTCTGCAATTGCCCGTCTTCCAACGCGTTTTCCCTTCAAGGTTCAGCGGACATTTCCTGTTTTCACAGCTGAATTACGTGTTGAAGCTCTCCTAACTTCTGAGATTTCACTGCCCTGACAAAGCACCATAAACGGCCGGTGTGAGTGACCTTAAATCCAAAGGTAAAAGATAAAGTGCACCCTTGTACAGGCACTGAGGCTCTGTACAGGCCGTACGGCCCACAGGGGAAGTAGAGGTATAACTCTACTCTTTCTTGACCACGGCACTAGAAGGGGGTGAGGGGGTCAGCGTCACACCCCGGACGTTCTTTACCCCCGGGAAAGATCCGGTAGCCATTGTACAGGAGGCTGGGTGGGCCTCAGGGCCGGTCTGGACAGGCGCGGAAAATGTCGCCTCCACCGGGATTCGATCCCCGGACCGTCCAGCCCGTAGCCAGTCGCTATACCGACTGAGCTACACGGCCCATTTAACTCCAAAGACCTATTCTTTAAAGTTCAAGTACAGGGTTATTCAAAACGACTGTCAGGGTACAATTGTCCAGCGGCAATTCCGCACCAAATTCGGGAAACAGCCACCATCTGACAATTCCATTCGAAGGTGGTGTGCACAGTTTCAAGAGACAGGGTGCGTGTGTATCCCGGAACTGAAGGTACGAATCAGAACCGCCATTGAAACCATCACCGCTGACATGCGGAACGAACTCAATTTTCGTGTTGATCACAAAGGGTGCACATACAGAGCACCTGTAAGGTATGTAGCAAAAACTTGGAGTGTTGTTCTATTAAATAGAAAGAATATACTCCTATCTCAAGTGTATTGTGTGACGAGTTGTTAAAACCCCGACAATCATTTTGAATAACCCTGTGTTTTTCTGACAATTCGTTAAGTGTAATTAATGTTCTTCCCTCAGAGTAAGGGACGGCATTATTAATCTTACAAACTGCGGGTAAATGTTAGTTGTTACAGCGCGGGGTAAGGCCCAGAGGATGAGGCTTTTCGTTGCACGTTTGCTCATTTGCAGTTTCTGAGTTCTTCATTCCTTCACATTAAACACTGAGGGGCAGGTACACAGTAAACAAAGGTAGTTTATAATGACGTCCCTTAAAACACTCTCCCACGAAGTGCAGCACAGTCTAGTAAAAATATGTAGTTTGTTAACCTCAACCTGACATCTGCATTGGACACGGCGACCAAAAGTGCAACTTATGACGTAGCAGTATTCATCTAAAAAGAACGTAATAATACATATTTAGTTTGTCGTTGCCGCTTGGAACCGCCACTGTAGTAGTGTCGCTTATAGCAGCCTGAAAATATAAAACGCTTTGAGTTGGGCACGAAGTGACTTCACCGGCGGTACGTTTTCGCGGGTAGGTTTATAAATGCGCAGTTATCATTGTTACACGTAGTGGGTGCTTCTGTTTTTAACTTACTGCAGAAAAAAACATTTAAGGATTGTTTGCTGTTTTTTTACAATTCTGAGTGAGCATGGCTTCGGACTTCTTGAAGGTAATTAGACCGATCACTTAAATGTAGACTTGTGTAATTAAACAATGATACAACTAGAGGAACTGTAATGTGCCCTTTTTTCCACTCCGGTTGCTCTGGTTGAATGAATGAATTTAAGCTGAAATTGCTTTTTACGTGTTATTAAGTATATACACAAAGGCTGACAGTTTTCAAGCTCCGAAAGTGCAATTGTTGGTAGTTAGCCAGTAAATATAGCCCACAGTAAGCTTATATTGTGAGAAATAAGTTCTGGAATACGTGGAGTTGTAACAGAATTTTTTTGACATCTGAGGTAGTTCCGAAAATGCAGTTTGTGAACTTTTGGTTGTAGCTTAATTTATAAGAAACGAGTTTATGTTGTCTACCCGTACAGGGAATTGTGGGACCTTGTACTAGTTTTGGTGTTTCATGAATTTCACAGTCATCAAATTTGAAGTATAAGGCTGATGGGTATTGCGAACATTTGACGAATGCTATGCCCGTTCTTTTTTTTTTGGGGGGGGGGACATTTTCCTTTGTGTGGGTTGTGGTATCCATACAGCGGGCGAGGCCACAAGAACCTAACACTGTGTTTTATCACCGTAATTATGAAATGGGTACTTCATGTAGAATGGGTTTGTTACGAAGTACATTGTGCTTGTCAAGCAATACAGTGCTGTAAATTAATTGTGGTTATTGTGAACATATTACTAATGTCATGCCTCTGGTTTATTTGCACCATCTTTTGTAGTTGTGTTACGGAGTGGACTCCCATGAGTGAACTAAACCATTGCCAGAATCTTCAGAATCGCTTTTTACAAGTACTGTGCTTTGATTTGCCTTTTATCGCTAAAACATTTCAAGGGAGGGCCTTCGATGGAGGGCTCTCATGTGGAATAGCGTCCTTAATATCCATTGTGCGGCAAAAGATATCAATTACTTTGAGGATTCAAGCCTTCAGGGATCTGACGCTGTTTCTGGGGGGCGAGTATTTCCCGGCACTGGATTGCTTGGCCCTGCGTTCCTTCGGTCCGCCGGTAACTACTTGCACAGTGACATAGAGTCACATCCCAGAAAACTTGAATGTGTAGCAGCATCAGCGCTGTGAAAACGAGAAACATCGCGATTATTACGAGATTTGAAAGCGTACAGTTGCAATACTTCATTAAATGCTTAAAGCGCAGGCTTGTAGAATTAATTCGTAAACGTACTTAGATGTCAGGACTGCAGTTACGGAGTAATTGCATGGATATTATTGTGTTACTTTTTACTGCAGTTTTTCCGCGAACGTATAAGGGGAATGACTGCCGTATTCGTGTAGTGTGGGACCTGGCGCTTATGTTTTCAGATACGAACTTCGTATTATTTTTGTACCACATGCTAGTAGAGTATTTGTTTGTGAATGCAGTGTGGAAGTAGTTTTAAGATGTAACTATTTTGCAGCTTGTCCCTTTTGTCGTGTCACTGAGCATGGTAGGTTATTTACATAGAAAGTCTGCATCGGCCGGGACATCCGTTATAGATGCGGCGCTACTGGGACGCGATAAAAGGGACATACCATATCACACAAGACTGCGGCATGGTAGAGCTGCTGCGTCACAGCGCCGTATTCCACTGGGACCTAAAATGGAGTCATAAGTGTAAATTTGCACGTCGTAAATCCATTTTGAAATTCAGTAGTTGTTTTAATTTTATATTATTCTCTCGGAATGTGACTGTACGGTTTATCTTAGTAATTAACCAACTTGATGCTCAAAATTTTGTTTTTCAATAAGTTTATTTCATGCCTCTACATGTTGCGAGCACATGTGCTCATCATCAGGAGGTCAAAATTGTATTATACAGCCTCTGGTATCGTCACACCTATAGGTGGCCGTCCGTTGCACAGGTTGAGAGAGGACTGCAGTCCTCTCTCAACCTGTGCAACGGACGGCCACCTATAGGTGTGACGATAC
>Ga0136643_10013885_pt1 | contig 12071 bp, 10 predicted proteins | sample TergutLab28metaG_FD_96883 | JGI IMG/M metagenome (GOLD analysis project Ga0136643, IMG submission 96883) | Labiotermes labralis P1 segment gut microbial communities from Petit-Saut dam, French Guiana - Lab288 P1 (version 3) (version 3) | ecosystem: Host-associated > Arthropoda: Insects >...
AACATGGTTCCCATTCAGTTAGTTTTTTGACAGTTCTTATTGTGTCCATTCTGATTACATGTGCTGCCCAGCATAATCTTTGTGATTTTATAAATCTTAAGATAGTTTCTTTCTTAATTAGAATTTCTAATTCTTCATTTGTTTTTATACTCCATGTTCCATCATTATCTTGTGTTGGTCTGTATATTTTTCTAAGTACCCATCTTTCAAATATCAGTAGGTGATTTTGTTCTGTGACTGTCATAGCCCATGTTTCACACCCGTATGTTACAATAGGTCGTATGAGCATTAAGATCTTTGTTTTTCAGAAGTTTTTTGTTTGCAAACAGACTACTATTTCCCACTTGTATTCTTAGTCTAATTTCTTCTTTTATTAAATTTTTCCTATTTATTTGTGATCCCAAATATGTAAACTAGTTTACTACTTCATAAGATTTCCCTATTACTTCAATGTCTTGTTTTATTATATTTGTTTTCCTGGTTACCTGCATATATTTTGTTTTATTTGTGTTTATTATAAAACCCAGTTTTTCTGCTTTTTGTGTTATAAAAATTTCCTTTAGTGCTTTTTGCATTTGTGCTATTATGACAACATCGTCTGCATAGGCACATAGTTGTTTAGTTCTTGTACTCATGTTTCCTCTTAAGTCTGTTTTTAATAATGCTGCTTCCAACATCAAGTTAAATAAAACTGTCATCAGGGCATCTCCCTGTCTTAATCCATTGTTAATATTAAATACGTCTGTTCTTCCCTGGTATGCTTCAACTACTGCTCTTGAATTTGTCAATGTCGTCTTCACTAATCTAATTAGTTTTGTCAGAATTTTCAGCATTTTGAGGTTTTTGTACATCTTCGGTCTATTGACTGTATCAAAGGCCTACTAAAAGAGCACTTACCAAAATCTAATACATATACTGCAACTAGAAACATCATTACTGAGGTTGATGGTGGTTGTTATGTATACTGATTGTGTAATTAATCTGTCTCACTCCTTGCCCCTTGGAGAACCCAAATTCTCTGCAACTCATCAATTTTATTTTCTAAACAATTTGCCAATTTTACTTCTCTGTTATGTCAACAACACCAGATGAAGTAACTCATTCATGACTTAAAACTATCAACTCTAAAGTTTGGGTAGCATCATCATCCCCTTGTATTTGTTGAATCAGTGTCTGTTTATTGATATTTTGATTGATGCAACACTATAAATGATTGTATATTCATTTATTCATTACATACACTTTGACCAACCATACATATCATAGTGGAATGATGAATATATGAATATGTAATCATTTATATAGTGTTCTATTAATTGGAAAATCAGTAAATAAACACTGGCATCAGCTGTTACCTTGAAGATATAGGCAGTAACTAACTAACTAATTAACTTCACGGAGTTGAGTCCTATCTGAGAGGTTAACAGGTGATCATAGCATAACAAAACTTAATCTGGCCATAGTAAGACAGTCAAATTGTCAAGTGAAATACATTCCTGTAACATCTACTTTTGTCTCTGAAAAATATTATTTCATGGGGTTTTGTGCTCTAAAATGGCACTGTTTACAAGTCTCATTCCTCGTTACAGCAACACTAGTAACACTATTGTAATATTGTGTATTGCAAAAGTGTTGACTGCAACAGCTCATAAGTGGGCTGTGCTTGTACTTGCAACACTGAATTGATGGTTTCACTAAACAGCAACAATTTGTAAAAATAAATTATTATTTGGGGCACGCTGACAAACTGTGGTTTGTGATTCACTGCATTATACTGTTGATGTGTGTACCATGAAGGTAGATGGGGGAGTGGATGTATACCTCCACTCATTAACTTTGGCACTAGATGGAGGTCAGTGGTTGGCTTAATAGCCTGGCAACTTTGCCCTTGGTGAAAGAGCTCTCATTATCTATTGAACAGGAGGCTTGGTCAGCCCTGGGTCTGGTCAGGATGCTTAAAAGAACATAAAATTTCTTAGCCCTGTCAGGAACCAAATCACCAATTCCTCAGTCATCCAGCCTGTAACCTATTCACTATACTGAGTGAGCTGTATGGAATATTATTACATACAGTATGTAATTATATGTTCTTTAACTGCAGGATTACACTGAATGCAGGATTACTACATTGGGATTTTATTGTCAAAACTTGTTTAGCTTTTGATGGTGATAACTATAACTATTGACATGCTAGAGTTGGCCATGTGAGATTTGGTTTGGATATTGTTACACATTCAGTATGAATATTGTTTGTCAGTTAGCAGTTACAAATGTGGCAGTGATAATGAGAATTTAAGTTACCTCTAACAAAAATTTAACATAGACTGACTGTGCACTTAAATAATAATTTTTTTATAATAAAAAAGAAGAGCAGTGATACTAATAGAGTCACAGAACTAGAAATCTACAGAAGGAAAGTGGACTTTATGAGTTCTGCTCAGAACTCTTGTTATTTGCAAACCCACACGTACTAGGTATAAATGAATTTGTAAATTTTAAGAAAGAAAGACAAAATACTCTTTGTGTGTGAGAATATATAAACTCATACCATCTGTTGTTTCTATATGAAACTTGGTAGAAGAGATGTCAGATAATGTAAAGAGTAAAGATATGAAACTTAAGTATGCAATCATAATGTGATGGTAAGTTTATTAAGGTTTAAAGGATTCCTGGTAAAATTATGTTGTCAGAAGATTATGTCAAGAGATGTCAAATAATGTAAGGTGTAAAAATATAACACTAAGCATACAATCATAATGTAATGGTAAGTTTATTACACTTTTGTACATTCCTATATGGTAGAATTATGTTGTCAAGATTTTAAGCAGAAGAGAAGAAATGATTAAAATGTTGATACATGTGATGCACGGTGTGAGAAAGTTGAAGTATAAAGTTCTGGTGTCAGGATGGTAATATATCTTGCAGAGCTATTTTACACCTTCATCTGGTGCTCATAAATGTACCACATGTCTTGTAGTGTACAATTCTTGTTGATCATGTCTCTTCCCATTTTGTAGCATTTCCTGTAACATGCAACCTATATATCAAACTACTTTTTACAGTGTTCCAGAACATGATAATCATTTTTGAAAATTTTGGTTCATTGGACTTCGAGCCACCCGCATAATGTCTTTTGCTTTTTAACATCTAACGAGTCACTTTAAACTGGCCAATTTGACTGTGGTTTTGCATGATGACAGTGGACATCCCTTCCCCACTACTCCCTGGCCATAATATTATATGCTAACAGTTTACTGTTTCTTTGTAATACACAGCTCTTACTGGTACTTCACTGATTTGGTAAATGGGGTTGTTAATGTTGATTTATTCGTAGTGAGGTGACATTTTCTTAAATCTCTGTGTCTGTAGTATTTTGGAACTGTAAAATTGTATTTTTTATTTTTGACTCTTAGTGTTGTTTGTTGTCTCTCTTCTATTCACCTGAGAGAAATTGAGAGGAGTATAAGAGATGTTGAAAATACACAATATTTTGCAGTAGTTACACATTACACGTTGTTAAAACACATCAAACTAGGGTGTCAGACTTGCAGGTTTTGGTATGAAATGCAGTGAAAACACAAGAATATTGAATGAATACTTGTTTGCCCCACTTTCATTTTGCAGTTTTTACTTTATCTGGAAATGAAACTGTGTTTACACACCCGATTCCATGTGATTTAGTGTCAGGCAGCCTACCATGCACACCTTGTACCTTCTGCAAATTAGTGATTGTAATTGGTGGTGTATAAGAGTGTATATTTTTAGACAGTCTTCCCTGCTAATGTATCACAGTTCAATGTTGTGAGAACCCTAGTTTTATGCGGTGTAAACCAAGTGTCTATTCTGTATCTCTTGCAGCTTTCTACTTATCATTCCATTCAATGGATTGTTTTAAGAATATATAGTTCTTAGGTTTTGTGGTGTGATGGTTTTCAGAACTCACATTGAAACATATTAATAAAGACTGCTGATATGTTAACCACGCATGTTAACGGGAACCCTTCAAAGGTCAGTGGTAAGTATGTGTACCATTGGCACTTATGTTAAAAAATCATCCTCTTTGCTTACATATGTTTCTGAAAATACACAGAAATTATATCCCTAAGTAGTATTAACCCATTGATGGTGCTAATGGGAAAGCACATTTTCTATCAGTAGTGAATTTTTTTTGTATAGGTATTGCTTAGATAGACAGAAGACTTCAGAGTGTTGGTCCATACATGATGCACATTCATATGTACTGTATACTTGACCCTGGTGAGTTTTCTTGGAGAAATGTACAGTATTTTGTTGATGTAATTTTTCAGGATTCTCTTGACCTGTTTTTGGGGCGGTATATGGTGGAAGAAGGAGAAGGAGTGACAGTGCCATGCCCTCTTGATGTGGAGAAGGGATGGAAGTACATTACAGTAAGTAATAAGATGTAGCATAGACACCTGTGTGCTTCAAAGGGCAAACATGCCATATAATGTGATGTTATCCAACCATGAGGCTTTTTGGAGCCCTGATTATTACAAAGGCTGTTTCATGGCTCTTCTTTTCAAGTCCTCCATTTCCATGGCTTTCTTTTTTTTGTCTTCCTCTTTAACTGGTTCCTTTTTCCATATCCTTTCCCATTCCCTATTGTCCCTTCCTTCTTGGCTTTTCCATAAACAGTGTAATTTCAGGTCCACTGGCTCCCAAAGTTTTGCTGCTAACCCCTTACAAAACCAGCTTTTCCATGTATCATATATGGCCTTTACCCACTTGGCTGACTTTGTTGGGTAGGTGGAAGTGTAAGTTTCTCCTAATGTTGGTAACTCTTTCATGGTGTCACATACCAGGAGACAGCAGTTCTAAGCACTTCTTCCATGTGTGTCCTGTTTTCCGTAAAGTATGACATCAGTGCAAAAACAAGTGAAATGACACTTGAGCTTAGGTTTCTGTGGCCTGTGTGTGATTTGTAATGTTGAGCATGTGGAAGGCAGAGTGTAACCGTATGACTAGGGTTACTTTTTGCACATTGTGTAAACGGCAACCCTAAACTTTGCTGGATATGATACACACATGTTCTCTCAAGGTAATGTGTAATGTGACAGATGTTTGACACAAAATTTTTAATTGAGGGCTGTATGTTTAAGATATAATTTATGTTAACTTTACATGATCAAGTTATTATATGTTATTTCCTAGAAGATCATTGTCAGAAATAGCTGCTGTTCCACCATAGAACTATTAAGTTTAAAGTAAAATTAATTTTAGGAGACACATATAACAGATATTTCAATCAAACCACACTCCATTTTAACATTTTTACTTTTTTTTTAAATTTTTGTATGCTTAACTGATTTGTTGGCATATGCAATAGTCACCTTTTTGTGCTGCTCATTGTGCATCTGAAAGTTTCTTGATAATGGACCAAAACATGTGGGAGGCTTACTGTGCACTAAAAACAGTGTAATTTGTTGATTTTCATTTTTGTGATCCAGATTCCTGAATTTCATTGAGTGTAGAACTTTCATTCTGAATTCTGCCAGAATTTCTCAAGACACATATAGATTACAGGTAGAAGTTGATTTGTGCCCTCAAGTAGAGTGTAGTTTCTTGTTCACTGATTTTCATGAAACTCATAATTCCTCATTGGCATTTAGTGGAGATCTAAACCAAACTTCACTGAAATCAGTCAGGAAATACAAAGTTTACAGGCACAAAAACATTTCTGCTTTTAAGTAAAGTATGACTTTCACTCCACTGATTTTCATGGAACTCAAAGGTCCTAACTTCCTTTTAGGGGAGATTTTCTGCACCATATTTTGCCAGAAATGGTCAAGACATATGGAAAGTACAGTTAAAAACTCATGCAAGCAGCTTAGTAAAATATGACTGTGACTAAGACCAAATTTATGAAACTTGTGCTTGCTTTTCAATTTTTTTGGAAAGAATTCTTTGCAGAATTTTATGAAACTCGAATGGTGTAATTGCTGGTACTAGGTTACAGACTAATGGAAGAGCTGATAAGGTCTCTGCCAAAGGCATTCTTTCTTTGCTATATAAATAACACTTAAAACTTTCTTCATCACCATCTGAAAAACTCTAAAATGTCTGATGTACAGAAGTACAATTTTTTAAAATTAATGTCAGTTACTTACCTTTAATTTTTGTTTGAGGCTTGTGAATGACACTTATTTGGTCATGCATGCATGCACACACTTTTACAACCTTATTTTCTTGGACCCGTAATGGAAAAGCGATACCACATTTAGCACCAGAATATCCAGAAATTCATCAAATGCAGCATGTGCACACTTGGTGCTTACTGCTGGAGAAGTGAAAAGAAACTACAATGGGAGGGGGATGCAGATCACTGGATTAGTCACTCATCTCTCTTGTATTCCTCTATGGCAGCATAAGTGCCAGTGTACTGACCCATGTGTTCACCTGACTCACACAATAGACGGTTTGTCTCTAAAAATGGAAAACAGGTACATGCGTAGGGTGTCAAAGTAATACCCTATTTTTTTTTTATTGACCAGTAACAAATCTAGAATTGTTAGATATTACACTAAACAAATTTGTAGTTTGTGGCATTTATGTATGAAGTTGTAAAGATTTCTCCCAGATAGTATGATTACATCAGCCCCTCAAAATGAAGTCAATCACTGATGTGTGGTGGAAACAACATGCTGTTATAGAATTCCTTGTTGCCAAGAAAGAATCAGTGAGAAACTTCCACAAACATCTTTGCGATTTTTATGGGAGTGCTAAGGTTGAAAAAAGCACTCTTAGTTGCTTGGCAAATAGAGTGATGGCTCCCAGAAGAAGAAAAGCATATCCCCATGATTTGCCTTGCTCAGGCCATCTTGTCACAGCAATTTGTTGTGAAATGCTGCAACATGCTGATGCTATCATTTCCAAGGATCAGTGCATCACAACCTGACAGCTGGCACTCAGTCTTTCAGTCATGAAAGAAAGTGTTAGTCACATCACTCAGGATCTCAGATTTTTGAAGCTGTGCATGAACTGGGTACCCTGGAGCCCAACAGTCACACACAAAACCAAGAGAAGAGCCATTTATTCTGAGTTGTTGGCATGTTTTGAAGCTGAGGGAGAGTATTTCTTTTCTGGGATTGTTACAGCAGATGAAGCCTGTGTTCATTATTTTGAACTGGCAAGAAAACTCAATCCATGGATTTGCACCATGCTCAATTTGTCTTGAAGAAAAAATTCATATAGTCTCCTTCAGAGGTCAGGGTGATGATCACTGTCTTCTGGGACTGTGAAGGTGTGATTCTTTTGGTTGCGTTGCTGAGATGGGAGACAGTAAAATCCGACACCTACGTCAGGACACTGATAGAACTTGGGAAGCATTTCGGATGAGTTTGCCCACACAAGTATCCAACAGAAACCTTGCTTCAGCAAGACACTGCAAGGCCACACACAAGTTTGAAGACTTTGGATGCCATCACAGAATTTGTTTGGACATTGTTGCCTATTCCACCCTGCAGTCCGTGGAATGAAGTTTGCTACTTGAGCAGAACAAGGCGTGGTACCAGTAAGGCATACACACACACACACACACACACACACTTGTACCTCATTGGTGCAAGGCTGTAGAAATGGATGGAGACCATGGGATATTAGGGTTCAAACCAACTGTGTAACTTTTCATAATTTAGGAATAACTATTTAGTGAGAAAATAAGTAAGGGGTATTACTGTCTGGGTATCCGTCATATTAATGTTGAGTGTTGAAGCAAAAATCCGTAATGCAGGTTTCTGTAACATGAGGCATGGATGTGTAATTTACAGTGCAAATACGCCTGTGGACACCAGTGAAAGGAAATTTTGTGTATTGAATTGAATTGAAATGAAATGAGTTGATAGATTTCCAAGATCATGTGGGCTATATACACACATCTTTTAATACACTTACTCTCATCATTGCTTGTCAGTAAGTGATGACAACAACATGCTCACTGTGTGCATAGTCCTTAGCACTAGTACTTTTGTCATTAGTACTTTTACACAAAATTTAAGGAACTGATTTATTTGATGTGGGTATGGATATAAATGGGTTGACCATGTTGGCATTGTTGTATGAATGCAAGGTCACTGGTCTTCCCAACAGATCTATGAAACTAGTTATGAATTTTTTCAATAAAAGCTCCAATTAATAACAGGAGGTTTATTCTCTCCAACTTGTTAGAACCTTGGAATAGCTCCCAAGGATGGTGGAATTATGAACAGTGATTGGCAACAACATGACTGTTGATGCAGAAAAGCAGTTGATGTGCATACTGTCCTGGCTTGGGAGGATGTCACTCCATGCAGTCTCATAAACATTTTGTAGGCCCACACTGCCTTCATCTGTGGGGCAGATGGAGGCAGTATGCATCTCCAAAATGTTGGTAACCATGCATCAGACTACAAAACATTGTATCTCAGAAAAGTACCACTTCCAAACGTTTGGGCTAAATTTAATACTGACCCTACATTTAGTACTGGTGGAAGGAAGCTCTTAATTCATTAATATGTTCATATGTTTGGATTGCTTGTATGCCTGCAGATGTAAATTAGCGTGAAATAATAAGCACATCGCAATAGGCTTCATACCCCAAATTTTATGTGAGGTTGGAAACAGAGTCAGTCTCCAAATTCTTATTAGTTTGTTAACATTTTAATTAGACAGTGGACATAATTCAGTTGGAGTGTCATAATAATAGTAATTAATGCTTTAAGCTGGTTCGATGTACGTATGTATGTTTTTTAATAGCTTATCCTACTGGCTGTTCAAAGTCCATGTTATGTTCCCAAAACGAGAAAGTGAGTGTAAATACTGCTTGGGAAGAAGATGGATCAGCATTTAAATCCTGACTTTAGGAAGATTAATATTCTTTGTTGTTAAAACCCCAAAACTCTTATGTATAGTGTATCTTTTCTTTCATGACTCAAAAAACATAATTTATATATTATGTTCAAGGTGGCTTCAGTTTTCATTGTTTTGTAGAAGTTGGTATACCTGTCATTTATCTTTTTTCTTAATTACAGTTCCCACTGGTTCTGTTGATTGCTGTCTCCATGTTCTTCGCAAATGTTGTTACTCCATCTGGTAAGTATGTGTATAATTGGGCGGTTATTTACTGTACATACTCCATGTAGTAGTCCTCCAGAAGCTGATAGTTGCTTAGCTACTTGAGACAACCTTTTATAACCCAAGCTTTCAATATCACATGCACAAGTGTCTTGACATTGGACCGTATCCAAAGACAGATGAATTCTGTCCACACCAACCACCCTATATATTCTATAACTTGTTTTTAAAAGAGAATGATTTTAAAAATGTTAACACTTTCATGGGAGTTTAAATACAATTGCTGAACATTATATGCGATGAAATGCCCCTGAAATTTGTTTTGTAGCAGAGCTGCAGACTGATACAGCTCCAGCCATGCTACAGCCTTCCAGATGTGTTCCAAACTCTAGGTGATACTGTTTAATGAGCAGCCTCTGGTGACACAAACACACAGTAGTGTTAACATTTTTTTTTAATCACCCTCTGTCCCCACCTTTCCGTCTGTGACTAAGTTTTCCAGCTGATCTTGATAGGTGTTCCTACCAAATTTTATTAACTGTTGTGATTTATCTCATGCATTCATTGTGCCATGCTCAACTGATCATATGGTTTTGAGTTAAAACTATCGAGCTCTTCATCATCTTATACCTGTCTTGTGTACAGAACAGATTTACACTCATATGTGCATGTATAAACATATAAACCACAAAAGCATATGTGAAAGCTAATCCAGTAGTTTCCAGGCTCTGTAGTAAGATCAAGAATGGCAAGTAGTACAACTTCCTGCCACTATGTGCTATGGTATCACTATCTTGTGAGTCAGTCTAATGAGTTTTGCAACCATAACCCTTTGTATTGCTTCTCAGGGGGTGTTCATTGTTGTGCATGTTTAGTATGCAGCAGTTTTCTGATGGCTGATTTGCAGAAACAGTGCCTTTGCATTCAAGTTTTGCCCCAGTCTCAGGAAGAGTGCATCCATAGTGCATGAAATGCTCAAAATGGCTTTCATGACAATTCCATGGGAGAACATGAGTGGCTTTCTCAATATGGATTTTGGGAAATTGAAGATTATGAGCTTTCATGTCATTCCATCACAAGTTGTACAGATGAAAATGTGGAGAATGTTTGTAAAATCATCACCATAGACCAATGAAGTATTATTTTGAATAACAAGGATCTTGCAGTTTAACACAGCTGCTTTTACAATCAAACCAGTGTATGTTTGTATTTAAAATACTACATGTTTCAACTTGTAGGGGTTATCATCAGGTGTAAATGTATAAAAGGATGATTGTTAAACATTTAGAATCCTCATGCATATGAAAGAGATCTCTTCCTTCCAATTTTCATCTGTTGCATTAAAAATCCACCATGAGATGGCTGGCATATTATGTCACTTGTGTGGAACATGCCAGAAAATTCTAAGGGAGAAATTGAACAAGTGTTAAACCTCTGTGAAGTTCATGCCTTGTTTTCTTACTGACAAGCACAATCATCAGCAATTTTTGTCTGCTAAGAACATGGCTTCCACTCTCCATGCCTGATTTGTCTGTGTATGATTCTTTTTTTTGAGAACGAAATTGCACCTACAAGGGCATTGTTTCCAGGATATTTCTGAACTTCAGGAATAATTATAGACTGTACTACACAAGTCCAAAAGTCAGTTCCAATAGTGGCAGAGATGCTATTCACATTGCTAAATGTGGAAGGGGACTGCTTTGAAGGGGTGACAACAACAATCAACACCAGTGGCTGGACACTTCTGGGTATGCCCTCGTATGTGTATGAAAGAATTGAAGTTGACAACTGATGCAGAAAATTTTACATTTATGCATTGCTCACAAACCTGCATACACGTATGCGTTCAGTTGTATTTTATTGTAACTGGCCAGGGTCCATAGTTCAAGTCTCAGACTAGGCATGAAGAAGATGAGAAGATAAACTGGTTGTCCGGCCATTAACCAATGTAAATTAATTCAAATTTTGCAGTATTCAAAGTCTGAAATATACAGAGGGGTTCAGCATTTCAGACCTCTAATTGCTGTCTGCATTTAAGCCTTGCTAGTTATTAGGATGGGTAGAGGTCTTAACACACCTCATTTCCAGTGAAGGCTTAAATTCTCCTTCTTGTTATAGTGGTAGGTAGCTGTACACAGGTGTTCCTTGTTTAAAAATATGTTATCAGACAGATTTGCCTGCAGGCTAACCGTTTTCTTGACAAAGGAAGAGACATTACAGAACTAGAGCTCTAAAGTTAGGCTTCACACAGGAGAATGTTGAAACTAACAGAACAGTGAACACACATCCTAACAGCATTTTTCTTGGTCAGTCTTTAAGTTTTTCATGATTGTGTTTTAGATGTCATTAAATCCTAAGTTTGTGATCATGTAAATTTAAAACAGTGATTAACCAAAGCAGCTCCTGTCCCTCTATATATTCCTTGGGATGAATTCATGCTCACTGATGAGCGTAAAGAGTATGGTAACTGAACGTCTGGCAGCTTAAGGCAGACAGGTTTCCAGATTTTAATGGTAGTCTTCCATTTGGTTTCTTCACCTTGTAGTGGTTATATGTTCTAGTTTTTTTCAAAGGAAGATGCTGTCTCTACCTTCATGGTGACTAAACTGATTTAGGTGGATGCCGCAGTGATATGGCGGAACAAATTTTGTCAGTTATGTAGGCCCGTTTGAGGTAGGTTGGCCAATCACAGCTGTGGAATGTGTGAAGAGGAGTTACGATTGTCCTGAGTTAAGATTTCTTTGGGCTTTGTGAACGGGAGATGTGAATATCTTCTGGACGTTGACTGTCTGCTGTTAAGCTGCGCTGGAAGTGAATAGCACTTGGGGGATTGACCGTTACTTTGTGCCTCATGACTGCATGAGAAAGTCTGCCCACCCCCACCCCTCTTTTTTTTTTTTTTAAAAAAAAAAAAATGAATTACAGCCTCCGGCAATCTCTGCAGGAAAAATCCATCCTCGTTCTTTTTTTTTGGGTTGTTTATAATTTTTTTTTAATCGGAA
>Ga0136643_10013886_pt1 | contig 12071 bp, 8 predicted proteins | sample TergutLab28metaG_FD_96883 | JGI IMG/M metagenome (GOLD analysis project Ga0136643, IMG submission 96883) | Labiotermes labralis P1 segment gut microbial communities from Petit-Saut dam, French Guiana - Lab288 P1 (version 3) (version 3) | ecosystem: Host-associated > Arthropoda: Insects >...
TAAAGGCAGCATCCTAATTCTTAGTATCATGAGATTCAAGATAGAACTCCTGTACCAAAATTTATTTGCTATCATACATAACACCAAGAAAGCAAGTAACTCTTACTGCAACAAATCTGATAGACCTAATTTTTTCTTGGTAGAATGATTAATAATATTTGGTGATATGTTCTTTGCCTAAATTCACAATGTCAGCTTATGAGACAAAAAGTGTTCTATGATAATTTCAGATCTCCTAGAAAAATGTTAAGTTCACCTTATGTGCATTTATATCAAAAGGTCCTTTCCCAGAACCTATCCCCACGGTACAATTTATGCATCTAATCTCAATATGTAACCCTACTAACTCCATAGAACAGAATAACTCATGAGAAGTGAAGAGTAGCTGAGCTAGCAAAGAAATTTCCCATATTTTATGGAACCTGATGGTTTATTGCTATGTTCACAATAGCTTGCCACTGGTCCCTGTGCTCAGATATATGAATTCAATCTCTTCCTTAATATTTAATTAATATCCAATTTTCTATCATTTCTCATCTATGCCTAGGCATTCCTGGTGGTCACTTTCATTCAGTTTTTCCCACAAAATCCCTGTATTCATTTCTCTTCTCTCTCATGTCTGTCACATTTCAATATATGATGACTTGAACATGAAATACAAAGATTTTAATACTCACTTCAAATATCGATTTTTTCACAGGTTGTTTCTTACTCATGGCCACAACACCTTCTGATATTGCAAAATCTGAAACATAGACACACACACATACGTACATACTTACACATATACACACATACCATGGATCCATAAGTGTGTTATAAAGACAATACGATGTGGAACAAGTCATACATACACAAATATACACAATTTTTACAGTGTAAAATACTAGAAACATTTTAAAAAAACAGTATTATAGATCATCTTTACACACACAAAATTCATCTTCAGAGTAAACGAGTGTGTATTTAAGTATTTTCTTAATGCTAATTTAAATTTTGCCTTTCATTCTTAAGAACTCTGACTACATGATAAACTGCTGAAAATGGTTATGCCAGCATAAAATACACTTCTATGAAAACCAGATAGGTGGGTTTTTTAATGAATAAACCATGCATCTTTTATTGTTGTTATTTCAACCAACTAATGCACAAACATATATCACAATGGTATCTCTTTATACAATGTACATTCCTACGTGTTTCTATATCTTCATGTCTTCTTCACAGAGTTTTACATTTATGCCTCGCTAAGTTACATGAAGTCTTTAAAATTTAAGCTGTAAAAATTTTAATTCCATAAAATTATTAGATTAAAGTATATTCAAATATTATTTGGTTGTCATTTAGTGATACAATAAAATTTGTTCGGTGTTATAATATCTTGTGCAAGCAGTGTGTATTGGTGGCTGCATATACAATCCTTTACTGATGTTGTTAGTGTGCTGTTCTGGTGTATATTGTGTAGAGATGAATTTGTTTGGACATTTTCTTCATTACTGACAATGAATTTCATGAATGAAAGTATGTATTGGCATGCAAAAGGCAGAATCTCTAATTGTATATATAGACTTCTAGATAAAGTTCTGTGTTGTGCACCAGCAACAATAATGATGATTTTCTCTTGTAAAGTGAAAATCTTCCCACTATTGGAAGAATGTCAATATATGCCCAATATACTACAATGAATTCTACAAACTGCCATATTTTCAAAGCTTCACACCAAATATACATTAACACACAGTACCTATATCTAGGAAAAATCTTACATTAGTTAACACATACATAGTTCATTAAAATTGTCCTTGTATCAAAATTCGTCATATACACTAAGTGATTACTGGTTAATTCATGACACCTCTCAACTTCACAGTTTTTACAGCATCGCAAAAGGTTAGATGAGTGGGTATGTACGTGGAAGGTGGCAGTCATGACCAGTGTGTAAATGCTATATTAGAATTTGATTGGAGAATCTTCGAGAAGCTATCAAAATCATGACACGATAGTCAAAAGGCCGGCCGAGATTCGAACATGTAACTCCAGAATAGGGAACCACGAGCCCCTTGAAGGAATAATACCTAACTTGTTGTGCGATACAAGTATCTACTTTACTAGCCATGTATTCCTTGTATGCTCAGTGTCTCCAGATCGCTCAGATGGGCTATGGGGCCCATCCAGCCACCTACTCAATGGGTATCAGGCTACTTTGCTTGTAGTAAAGCAGCCGGGATGTGACGTTGACCACCCATCCAGTGCCGCGGCTATGACTTAGTAGAGAACTGGATCAGAGTAGAGCTTTGACTCTACTCTATCTCCCTTTACGCCTTTATGGTGTGAATATGGGCAACTTTGCTCTTACTCGTTACCTAGACACTGACAAGTATCAACTTCAAGAGTAATCTTCGTGGGTACTACAATAATTAATAAACGAAAAAAAGGTTTAATGTTCACAGATTCCGTAACTAAGCTCTTTCAAGCAAACACATTATCATACATTTCCATAACAATGAACTAATATGAAATGTGCACTATTTCGTGAACTACCTACCCAGACAGACGGCTCAACCAAAATTATGTCCATGAAACGAACTACATATACTTTCGTTTATGCCTCTATTCAGGGGTACCATATTTCTACTGCTTCTCAAATACCTAAATTTCCCTACCTAGGAAAACCCTGTATGAATAACAGCAGTACACACGAATTTTAGTGTCCACATCACTGGCTATCAACCAAAATGATGGTTTTCTGGATCAGTGTGGATGGATGCTGAGATCCGTGTCATAAATATTGTGTGCAGATAGAGGCATTATCGTTTATACCCCCTAAAATATGTTTTCACGCCTATGTTCCTCAAATATTCTTTTAACAGCCGTTCGCTCTCTCTTCATGGTGCATTTTGAAATACCGTGCTAGGTATCAGCATTGCCCAATTTTGAATTTCTTATTCTAACCTTTATTCAGGTTATATATACAAAATGTCGACGACAGAACTATGTCAACTCATTCTTCAATATATTTATTACATAAGATGCAAAGATTTAACTATCAGCAAAATTACGGTCATATTTTGCTGCTATTTCGCCAAGTGTGGTTTAATCATTGCAGTGTGTACTGTGTGAGTTTCGCATCTGATGTCCACGCGAAAACCCAGAATCTGTCATCATTCTGTGCCACAACCTCCGCGTACTCATATATTTTAACGCCTTTTTGTAGAAAACTACTATTGAAAGGTTGGAAGAAATGGATTTTAAACAATTCGCCATTTTGCGCCATCTGTCGAGAAGAATGTGTAATCAACTAATTTCAAATGAATATAGCATATCCGCAGTAAATAGAACGGACGTATTTTCGATCAGTGGACAAAAGATGGCCGCCAACACGGATATAATGCGGAGCGTTGACCACAATATATCGAAGAAAAGGCTTAATTGTTTGGCTAAGGGTGGTTGGGGGGTTAGATAACGTCATGGGATTGAGCCAGTTGGAGAGGACACTAACCTGAGGCAGAGGATGCCTAGTCGTGAGATCACGTGACGCCTTCAGACTTGACGGGCACAACCAAACGTGATGTAGTTTCATTTCATTTGTACGAATAGCTTAAAACATAGGATTGTCTGTGACGTAATGTGAATGACGCACAAGCAGATGACACATTCGTACGACCGCAGTGGCCAAGGAATTCGAAGAAATTACACACATAGCCTAAGAAGTAACCCAACGTTTAAAATGAGGAGATAAGAAATGAATGTGAATTCAAGGAATAACTTAAAATCCCACCTAACTTCACCTGAATTCGAGAAAAGAATGAAGGGAATATGAAGACGGTGTGCAACGGAAATGCATTTGAATGAAATAACGTAGAAAGAGTATGATGTAATAACAATGATGATGCTATAGGTGACGCAATAGCAGAAGACACGACACGCCCCTACGATCGCAGCGTCACACGTGTTGGGCAGCGAGTTTCAGTTATTCAATTTGTCCACTAAAATAAAGTGTACCTAAATAGAACATAGCGGAGTAGGATATGAGAAAAAATATGAATAAGTTATTAAACGGAGTGTCGGTCCGGGATTTTGTACACACAGAAAGCTATAGGTATCAATTAATTCAGTACAAACAGCACGACCTGTAACCTTCCATTTTTAAGTAGGTTTCCAGTACGAAGTGGACAATGGATGTAGGGCTAGCAGGACAACGTTATTCAAGCCCCGGACCAGAATTTGAAGTGCGATAAATCATTCAGACTTCGCCCATTCGTATGACGAAAACTATCAGACGATACATCATAAGGTTTTAATACAGCACGTGCAGTTGCGACTGGTTGCGCTGTAGGAGATGGCAATAGGTTGTAGGGCCCAACAGCTGGTCGCAAACAAATGCTTTGGGAAATGCACTGTGCGCTCAGCAGAGTATCATAAGAGAGCCAGACCCATCTATACTTTTAGCAAGAATGTGATTCAAGATAAGGGAGGAAGGATATGTGAACAGTATCATCAAACCCGTCGCACATTGTATACTTCCAAGAAGTTGGCTAGTACACCAAGGCTTTCGCCCCAAGAGGTAAGTGTTGGTACCGCTACAGACGTCGGCTTATACAAAACACTGCGTGGTTAGTAACGAGTATGTCAACAGCTGTCATTAAGCTATGATAGAATTAGTGGGTATTGGTAAAAGGTACACAGGTGTGGAATGAGTTACGGGAAAATGGAAAATGTGCTTGGACACAATATTTCCCGCTACTTTCTCCACAAAGAATAATCACCTCATGAATGCGGGCTCACGAAGCTCGCTATGTGCTGCATGTTGGTCAAATCGACAGTTTTTTTGGGGGGGGGGGCATTCCCTCCTTATTCATGTAGTACGATGTACCCACAAAATTGCTTTGGTAGTCTGCATCATTTGTAATCATGGTATCAATCAATTCGATAGTTTTTACAGGAGCTGAACAAATATTGGTTTTAGTTCACCAATCATATAGAAACACTCCTGTCTAGAAAGTTCTGAACAACAGAAATAATGCTTACCATGTCATTGTGATTACTCCAAACCACCCTACTTACTGTCACATAACATACAAGATATTAAGTATTGTCCTTTATATTGTACATAATCAAATTTAATATTTTACTGTTCACTATCTGTAGAGAAATCAAAATACTGGGATAGCATATTAACACATAATTTTAAACTTAACCACTTGTTGGCTAGGATTTTTCAATCATCAAGAGTGAATGGGTTTGTTGAACCCTAAATATTGCCTGCTGTGGGCTGATTATTTCTTTTTTTTTTAGTAGTTTTGTTGATCAGGTGATTTTCTTGTGTTTTAAATCTCAAAGGTCAACACATTTGCAGCACCTTATATATATGATGATTTGTTTTGTGGTCTGTAACGTGGGGAGTTTCTTGACTAGCTGAGCAACTGTCAGTCTGTCAATAAAATCTTGGATCTGTGGAATTAGCTGTGTGCTTCATTGTCACTTTCTAATACAGATATTTTTCCATGGTAGGTAACCAGCATTCTACGTGCCAATGAACACACACAAGAATTTGCCTCACCTGGCTCTGTCAAGTCTTATGACTCAAATCAGCTTCCATCAAACAACCCTATTGAAGATAAAAGAACTGAGGCATGATGTCTGTTGACAAAAGGTGAGCAAATTTAGTCACCTTGTGGCAGCAGGAAAAACAATGGTTACAAAATTCCTTCCAGTATGTAAAAGGTTTATTGATGTTATTTGAAATTGTTTGTTGCCTAGATCAACTGTGTGAATCATAAAATGTTTCACTAACACCACTAACTCATATCAGAACTTCGAAAAACTTTTTAATTTTGCAAACACACGTAGGATATGTGTAGATGTATTCTAGTGTCGTTTATTTATTCTACCTAACATGCATTCTAACCTTCCTAACATATCCCATAAGTTGGGTTTTGTGTACTCATATTAATTCTCACACAGTTCATTATCATTTACTCAGTGCCACTGGTCATTGTTGGTACATTATACCAAAAATGGTTATTAGTTTAATGGTTCTTCACAGAATACCTCAGAGTGGATCAAAACTGAACCTCATAAGCATGACTGCAGAATAAAATGATGCCCAAGCACCACTTTTACTTCATTGTGGTTAGGTGCAGGACAATCCTCCTCTTCTCTGGCTTCTTGTAACCTCAGTCACAGTTCAATTAGCCGTCGAACTAGCCACTTACGTTCCTCAGAGCACTCTGAACTCTCCAGCACCATTTCTTTACATTGCTCAACAGCTCTTGATATATCATCTATTGAAGAAAGTGCTAAGGCCTCCTATTACAAACAACATAGCATTGCAGTTACAACTAATTTAGAATTCAACAATGACACATAGTTTGGTAAATGGTTTAGTATACAGTGCTTGCGCTAATGGTAATACAATCTAACCCCTCCTCCTCCTTCTTCTCCACTACCACCACCACCACCACCACAACTAATGCCATCTCCTTTTTTTGAAAGAATTTATTAATGAAGTACAGCTCTGGCTCACTAAATTTCATACATAACCTCAAATTTTACATCACTGTGTCTGTAATTGTTAACTTGTAAACCATAATTCAGACAGATTTAACAGGCGTGTTCATGACCCATCTACACACCAAATTTTGCATGCCTAACTATGATGGTTCATTTGTGATCACCATCAAGCTGAAGGCCTATGCACCCTCCACCATTCTGTCATCTCACATTCAGCAAAAAATTACTTTAACATAAGTGAAATATGTTCAAAGCTATATTATTGTACCCTGTTTTAATCCCCAATGACATGGTTCCAATTCTGTGCCCACCTCACCAGTTCATTAGTCTACCACCTTTTTATCACCACATGTGAGAAATTGGCATAAAATTCATACCAAATTTTGCAAAAATCAGCCAAAAAGTTAAGTGGAAGAAGGATATATACACATGCATGTACATGTGCAGATACATATACATAGAAGGCATGGTGCTATTTCAAGTCTTGGCCACACTCCTTCCTAGAAAGAAAATGTAGGTTCATTAGATCATAATGCTATGTTTCCCACCCCCTCCATTACCAACTTCTGAACTAGTTCATTAATTATATCAAAACTTGTTATGAAAAGTTATGCTACTGGATGCAGCACCAATGCCATGATTTTAATTTTCTGCAACAAACAATAAAAAGATGGTGGACACACAAACTAGTGAGGTGAAAGTGACTTTACTATTTAGGTTCTTGATAGGATGCATGATACTAGATCTTGGAAAAATATCCAGCTTTTTTCACATACTATTTTGTAGAATAGCAGCCACTAAAAAATTTTAGTTTTTGGTTTCGTGGATAACAAACTATACAAGCACATCACATTAAATTTGGTCCAGAGATAATTCACAATGTGCCTGTACACATGCATGAAACACTTCTGTAAGTTAACAGCTACAAACATGATGATGTATAAAACTCTAATTCAACTATGCTAAATCAATACCTAAGTGTGGGAGAGAAGTAGGCTTTATCAGCTCTGTCTGGAACACATTCTTTTCCTTAAGAAAAGGAAACTAGGCTAGTGATAAAGTCTGGCTAATTTAAATGAGTTGTTGTGGGGAGACCATGATCTGCATTCCCATACATGTGTCCACCTTTACAGTCGGCCTTGCAGGAATTATAAATTAACAGCTATGCAGCTTTGTGATTAATTCTATTAGGAGTAAGTTCTACTGCCTATATATTGTCACATGTCACTCAAAACGACTGCACTGTTGCACGGTTGTTATTCTTAACATATAATATTTATAAGATCTTTAGTGTTTATATTCACAGCAAGTACCACCTGCATGGATCCAATGGTTCAATAATTACTGCTGGCTGCCAAATAGCAAATTCAATGCTGATTGGTGTCGACCATTTTTAACATTCCACAAAAAGGTCTTAATATCCTAAATACATACCACTATACAGAATGTTATTCCCACCTCATTACAGCCCAGCATGATCAAACTGATGTTATCAACCACAGAAAATTAAGGAGTACGAAATTTTGTTAGTCTCAAACAACATGTGCATGTCCACTTCAATAAAAATTGATGCACTTATTCCATAAGCGCAGCCATATTAATTACATTACACCGACATCACTGATAAGTGCCTAGCACTCCTACCATGCATTCGTAAAGTCCGAGGGTCAAATTTCGGTCTCCGGACCGGCCATACGAATATTTCCTGTGGCTGTCCTCTGTCCCTCTGGCCCACACAAGGATAGTAATTTGCTGTAGTTCTTACTTAAAACACATTCTTCGCGATTCTGCTACGGGCTTTGGGAAAACTGCAGTCCAGCCCCAATCTTTGGTAATGCTTCCCAAAAATTCTACGAGTTTGTGGTGGTTTTACTGTTGCAAATTTCAAATTTCCATGTGGAGAGGGAATTATGTTAGGTGTTTACGTGTAATCGTTGTGCATAGTAAAGAATAATTACGTACTACAAAGCATAATTAAAGGAGAATGAATAGGGTAAAACCTGTTGTTTTCATACCTCTGAAATGGTTAGGTAATTTTCAGCAGTGACTAGACTAGCAGGAATAACACCTTTTCCTTCCGATGTGTCATCCCCAGAAACGCATCCTGAAGTTGAAGATGAAGGTGTAGAAGCAAATGTTTGATTCGTTACAGCGCTATCATCCAAATTACTATCGTAAGCAACTTTATTACTATTTCCCTCCATTTTCACAACCCATTATATGTAGCATACAGCGCTTTAGTTCCTTACGTAACCCAGTGCATTTGACATCAATGTAATCGTAGACATATAGTATTGCCATCTACAAACAGGAGCAGGTAATAGGACGGCTACAGGCAAGTGGTAGCTATAACTCGGTCAGTAATAGAGGACTGCAAAGTGTAGTGGCTAATGGGAAGGAGCAGCCATCTTTGAGAAGCTAAATGATCTTCAACCAGTCAAGAAATTCCCCGCATTTTATGCAGCCTGAATGGTCATCACCGTGTTCACAAAAGTCTACCACTTGTGCCTATCCTCAGCCAAAGAACACCAGGCCACATCCTCCAAAACTACTGGACAATCCATTTTAATATTATCCTCCCTTTTGTGCCTAGTCTTCCAAAAGGCCTCTTTCCATCACGGTTCCCCACCAAAACACTGTATGCAACTCTTCCCTCCACCATCCATGCCACATGCCCCATCCATCTCATTCCTCTTGATTTGATCACCCAAATAGTGTTTGGTTAGGTGTACAAATCAGGAAGCTCTTTAAGCAATTTTCTTCATTCCTTTGTTAGACCCAAACATTTTCTTCAGTACCCCATTTTGGAACATCTCAATCCAATGTTTTTTCCTTAACGTGAGAGACCAAGTTTCACACACATATAAAACAAGAGGAAATATTATAGTTTGATGCAAAATAATATTCACGTATTTGGACAGCATATGACAGGACAGAAGATTTTGACCTAAAATATAGGAGACATTTTCCAGGTCCAAAGTGCAATGGCATTTATGAGGCAAATTAATTCAATCTGGCCAGTTCCAACACTACAGTCCTTGGAAACATCATGATTCATTCACCTAGTGATGCACAATCACATGCCAGAAGACCAGAACCCTGAATTTCTCAGCTGCCTGCAAAGCTCACAGACACATTCAGTTTTATTTGTTCCATGCACTGTACCTGTAATCATTCATAACAGCTCACGTGTATGTATGACGGACACCTTCAGTAGTATTCATTCCATACACTGTGACAGTAGTCATTCATAAGAGCTTATGCATATGGATGATTTGTGACTTTATGCAAATTGTGTGCATCTGTTGGTGTATGTGGGTGCTTACAGACACCATTCACTTGTTGGGTGGCAGCACAAATCTGAGGAAAATCACAGATATGAGTGGTCGTCTTCATACAAGCCACTTTAACTACAAGTTACAGACAAACACAGCTGCATTAAATCAGTGCCATGACGTTTATATGTGTATTGTGTCCAAAAATGCTGAAGAAATATAAGTTAGATGTTGCCAAATTTTATTAATATCAAAGCTCCACTGTGTATGTGCCCACACTACCCACCAGCACAAACTTCATTATAAATTTATTCCACTGGCCAAGAACTAATGGGAAAACCATTAGGTCAAATAAAAAATATTGATGGTCAAAGCATTTTCTGCTGCTGAAGAAAATCTTAACCCCACTCTCTGTATTTAAAAATCATCACATGGAATTAACAGAAGTAATGAATACCCTTTACTGATTTTGAATTTTTTTTTTTGGGGGGGGCATATATTTGAAAGTGGCAAAATTATCAAAGCACTTTTTGTCATCAATACAAACACAGTAGGAGAGTAGGCCTACATACTGAATCACAATTGAAAACTCATCCCACGATTTTCCATTTTGTGTGTCTCCAAAGAATCAATCCAAGCTTCAGGTTCCATGTAGCATTTTACAAGAGGTAGTGTTAGCTACCTGCCCCACCCCAAGATGGGAGACCTCCCCTTTTTGGCAGCCCACAAAATCTTATTCTATGTATATGCAGGATTTACACATAACTTGAGTCCATCATTTCCATCCACAAGTTGAAATTGAAGAATGTTTTGATGACAAATAACCCACTTACTACAGAGCGGTAACAAAAACAGACTGGTCTGTTATGTACACTAGCATTAACTAAAATAACTATCAATACTGATATGCGCAGATATTGTTCAAAGTGCAGCTAACTTTCAGGAAGTATTTTGAGCATGAAAGGTATGCATTCTATTCAGACAAACACGTTACTTTCTTGAAATAATTTACCATATATTTCCTTCAGTGTCTCACAAAATCCAATACTAAGTTAGTCTGAAACTGAGAAACATGGATAAGACAGTAGTTCTGAACAATATATATAATGACTCCAACACATGAAAAATAAATTAATGCATTCAATTGACACAAGTACAACAGTAATGATATCTGTGTCTAAGCACACAACATAAAGGTATACAGAGGCCACATGTGAAACACTTAATATAGAACTGTAGAATAACAAATATCAGTAGTAAGCTTTATATTTGAAACATACCTGCTCCTGGGGGAAGGGTCCCAGAACCAAGCAGGACATATCTTACAAGAATTACTATTAAATTAGAAACATTTATTGCAGTTAATAAACAAACTTACTGGTTAAGATGAAATGAAAATTTTGTCATATGACTTGAAAATGTCTGCTGCATTCCCACATGCTTCACAGTCATACCCTATACTTGGCAGTGTATGAGAAGCAGCCAAATTTTAAACTTTAAAAACACAATGAATACTCATACAGCCACATACATTAAAAGAAGAAATCTCCCCTACATTCTAATAAACGTTGTCATACTCATTTCAAAATTAAATGCAAAAAGAAATAAACTGAACTATTAACTGCATGAATGGTATACTCCTTGACAGTCACAGCCCTTCACACTGGTTATTGTTCAAAGGAGCGTTCCTTAGCATAAGCTTCACCCCCCACCCCTGTTCTGAATCATTATCAGACTCATTCATCATCTTGAATCTTCTTGGAGAATCTACTTGCTCTTCTTCTGTTTCTTGGTTCTTGGAGTTACTTCACTGTCTGGAATAGGAATATTGTACTTGAACCAACACAGTGAAGTGAAAAGATTCAATCACTAGCCATAATGTATGCAGTATTTATAATCCCTACTTACTGCTTATGAGTGTATTCAGCCCTAATGCTCAGGTGGTTAGGAACAGTTGAATATGTTGCCTGATCAGTAACTGATTTATTGATTGATTGACTTCGTAACCCTGTTTTACCTGTATGAGTTATACAGCATCAAATGAAATGTGTAGGTGATAATCAATGGTGAATAGGTAAGGATTTGTTAGGATATAATTGTGGCATATTTAAAGTTATTATTGTGGCAAATGCCTAGGAAAATTGGGAGAGATAATAAAAATCTCGCCGGTCCCAGTGGCCGCACGGCCTAACACATAGGTCTGCGGCCGCTCGCCTGCTGAGATTGTGGGTTCGAATCCCACCGGGGGCATGGATGTTTGTCTGTTGTGTGTTGTCAGGTAGA
>Ga0136643_10013888_pt1 | contig 12070 bp, 10 predicted proteins | sample TergutLab28metaG_FD_96883 | JGI IMG/M metagenome (GOLD analysis project Ga0136643, IMG submission 96883) | Labiotermes labralis P1 segment gut microbial communities from Petit-Saut dam, French Guiana - Lab288 P1 (version 3) (version 3) | ecosystem: Host-associated > Arthropoda: Insects >...
ATCTGCTTTGTTGAAAGTTCTCCAGCAACTCATTGCAGATGAGTTCTTTAATGAGTGTGTGTGTGTGTGTGTGTGTGTGTGTGTGAGAGAGAGAGAGTGGGGGGGGGGGGGTGTGTGTGGTTATTTGTGGGAGCACGTTACCGTGCACTCCAGGTTTCAATAATATTAAAATTTTTGAACTTAAATAATATGAGCACAAAAGTAACTAATATCATTAATTAATATACATTCAATAACCTGTACAAATCACAGCACATACATACAAACTTATTTACATGTACACTGCACAATAATTTGAGCATGAAGACAGAATTATTAATGCTATACAAACATACTTATTACATTTCATCCAGGTAAACACACTGCATCCATACTGATATTTTACATTATATTCAACTTGTAATACATTCTGCCTGTCAACAAATCAAATATTCTAAATGAAAATGATATTACAATCTGACTAAAGCATATCAGTATCAACAAAATAAATACAGTTACTTTAAAAATAAACAACAACAAAATTACGTAATACCGAGTCTCCAAAACAATGTCAAAATGTAAATGCCACTGACCGAAATGTTACGTGTCAACAGCGTTAAATATATCATGGCTGTCCAACTCCTTCCTCTCTAAAATGGGTTTATGTTGTTAACACACATTTCCTCATTACCACACAATATTAACCTGCACATGGTAACTCCATCAACCTATGAACAAAACTTTCTTCAGAAAAGTTCTTGGTTAAGTGTGAACAACATTATCAATCTCTCACCAGATGCTGTTTCAAATGACTCAATTTCATTGCAGAACTGTATAATATGTGACTTTCACTCAAGATCAGAACAGACAGAATGGCAGAAATGTACACTTCCTCCATTCATATGTTCCAGCTATGTGACAAACCGTTTTTACACACCACGCACAACTGTATTCAAGATTAATTTCAACGTGCTGGAAACCGATTTGGCACGGTAACCGGTAGGTTGCCTAAACTCTAACGCAAAACAACTGCAGTACAAGCAATCATGTACTTGTCAATGAATAAAATTTAAATACAAAAAAACTTACAATTAAACAAGCCTACAGTCTGACAACACCATATTCTCTATACCAAATATAATGACTTGGTCTCCCCAGACCTCATTTGCAAAAATGGGGAGCAACACTTAACAAAACTAGTAGAGGAAGAAGGAAACAACATATGCACATAAAACAAGGGTCGTTCTTAAAACAGCACAGTTCTGCACAAGTAAAAAGACTGGAGGTTTGTGACAAAATACTTTTTTTTTTAACAGTCTGCACTGGACAAGAGTAAATGCAAATGACACTTCACTAAATCAACAATAAACAGTGTTTAAAAAGATAACTCACTATCTTCTAAGAAATGATGGTTTGTAGTCTGGTAGAAATTTATCATTTCACAGCAACCCATTGCCTTCATTTGTATTGTGAGACTGAGACAGAGGGCTCATCCACAATGCTGGCAAATTTCTATCACACTACGTGGTGTCAAACAACAGAAGACGGTAATCATCACAGTGACACTGCCAGGAGAACTTTGAATTTCATGAAACTGTGACAGACACCCCAACACTGATGTCAAGTATAACTAGGCATCACTGCTTGCACACAACTGCTATTGCTGTCAGCAGCAACTCTATGATTAACCCTGCTCTTTAACCTCTCCCATCTACAGATTCTACAGATTGTTTCAGACATGCATCCAGAAACACAGTAAGGTGATCAGCAAGATCCTTGTTACCAGTCCTATATTTACATGACCGGTAACAGAGTCCTCCTTATTGCACTGCATGTAAGGCAAATAAAAATGATTTATATGAAGTGTCTTCACAAAACTGCATAGTACAGGTGAAGTTAATGACATGAAATACAAATTTCCATGCCTTATGGAACGTGACACTATGTCAAGCACTTCCTGATGTTTCAAAGTCACTATAATCCTTAGAAACAGCAGGAAACACTCACCCAACAACAGAATGTCACACCCCAGACCTAGATCTTCACCAACAAACTCTGAAAACCTCCAGTCAAACACTGAATGAAACATATTCCCTGTTAAGATATATGCCACAGATGCTCAATAAGTAACCAATGGAGGCAATGGAATTGGAGACCAAAAGACAGAAGACACAATAAGCAAAGTATAATACAGCTGCAAATAAAGTCTTATGAGAAAGGTCTAATCATAAGATACACTCAGCAGAAATGATGGATGACATGAAGATGATGATGATAATTACACATCAGGCACCACTAATCCAATCACCATCACATTCTAAGGAATGCCTAATTCAGTAACTTATTTTGCCACAAGGAACAGCGACATCAAGAAGCTGAAATTCTATAGCAGAAAGTTTGTCATCTAATGTTTTTCCACTGGAGGGACCTGCAGGTAAGAAAGCAAAGCAATGTCTGTAGAGCACACTGTATAGCAAAAAAGCTACTGACTAAAACTGTGAAATCTGCAACAAGAAAAATGTGTTACTGGGAAAAAACACACAACCTGAGCAAATACATGACCACAAAATTACTAGTACAAACCGTGCCAAACTATATGGATAGGATGATACCATGCCAGGGGCAACACTTGGTAACAGAGAAGTTAATGCCTGTGAGAGAATAACATTAGCCTGCCTCAGAAACAGGCTTTTTGCTTACAAACATGTACAACGAAAGATTTCAAATATCCATTAATTCAATAATCCACAAGGTTCTCTCACTGTTGATCAATATAACCCAGCAGACATTTAAGAAGAAACTTACAGACCAGCAACTGATATCCATACATTACAACGTTCTAATAAATTTGTTTTTTCACTCCCCAAAACCACCTCCATATTAAACAGAAGGAAATATTTACATAAATGACTGTACTACTGTTACAAGAAGAAGCATGCAAGTACAGTGACACCTCGGCTAACAAAGATAATTCGTTCTGGAATCACATTTGTTAGCCGAAACACAAATACAGATGGAAAAGATAAGCTCCTGGAATGGCCCGATCGTTCATGTTTGCTGCTTTATGATAGTGTGCGCATCCACTAAAACATTCATTAGCCGAGTCCCGAAAAAAGCAAAAAAAAAATCTTCATTAGCCGAAAAATTCGTTAGCAGGGTCACCCATTTGCGGAGGTATCACTGTATAATAAAATGCAGATTTTGATTAAAACACAAATACAGTATAAATACAAAATACATGAAGACATCCACTGAAATATCTCTAAATAAGAAAACCAGGAGCCTGTTGAGACACATGTTCTTTCGGGATTTCACACAGTGAAGGATGGTAGTTTCTTACCAACATTTCAGGACAACCTATCAGTCCCATCTTCAAGGGTCAAGCAGTCTTGCACATTGATTCTTGGAGATGGGATTGTTGGGTGTTCCAAAATGTTAGTAAGAAACTATCATTCTACGCTGCATGAAATCTCAAGAGCAGAGGTCTCATTTACAGTATGGCAGAAGCCTGAAATCACGCAAAACTGTGAGTCATAATAAATCAATGTGCATGTACCTCCATATGACACAGGGTACGAAGCCCCACATAAGAATCACAATGGTCCAGCCACAAATTCAGTGATTCTAACACAAAAGACATGACAGGATCAACCCGGCATAAGGCCCACAAGACCATGCATCTTTTCCCCCCTCTTTTCATTTCCTACAATCATGAACAATTAACTGTTTGACACCTAACGACCCCTATAGGGGTCGTACCGCACCCCTAACATCTAGAGTTGCATTTTATATATTTATTCAACAAATATAGGTACTGAATATTTTAAACATGGTACATACTCTCCGTTTATTTCTCTTCAAAATACAGTTTGTTTCATAATTCTAATGTATTTGGCTCCTGTATTATTCACATTTTATACACAGGTTGTGCTAAAATTAAAAAAATAATTCCGGCGCCAAATGGTTAATGTTATCATCTATGACACTAATTTACCCAGATGTCTCATAAATCAATTACTGTAAATACAAGCCCATTTCTTAATGAACCAAGATATCATATGCAGGTGGACCGAGGATCTGGCTAATTAAACTTTTGGCGCCGGAATTATTTTTTTTAATTTTAGCACACCCTGTACACAAAATGTGAATAATACGGGAACCAAATATGTTAGGATTATGAAACAAACTGCATCTTGAAGAGAAAAAAACGGAGAGTATACACCATGTTTAAAATATTCGGTACCTATATTTGTTGAATAAATATATAAAATGCAACTTTGGAGGTTAGCGGTACGGTACGTCAACTATAGTTGACGTTAGGCGTCATAAGGTTAAGATTGCAAAATTAAAATGCCATTTTCAACAGTTACATTTCATTATAAATTCTGAGGGTGTGTCAAAAGAAACCCTGTACATGCCAAAATGAGCTTAGAAATGCGGGAAAAAAAAACCAAGACCCTACTGTGTACACCTGTAGACACAAGCCATGAGTATGTGTTAGAAGCATATACTGTATGTGTGGTGGTTCTGGGACTGTGCTGAATCGAAAAAGCCGTACCAAACCTATCCGCATCAAATTGGCTGTTAAAAAATGTGTAAGGTTTTCACTTGACTCAGCTAACACATTAATTGCACAACATACACACATAAAATTATCTGTACCTAGAATGGCGATTGTTAATAACCCGTGGTACAATAATGTCACGTACGAGCGGCAAAATATTTCACAGTTTTAGTCTAAAGATAAAACACCACGCTTCTATCACCCTTCAACAAAAACAGAAATTAGCACCCAATTTGGGATAAGAGATGAAGAATGTTTGTAGAAACTACAAGTACACTCTTAACCAAACAACAGATTCTGAAGTGACAAGTCATAAAGGAGTAAAAGCAAGAAGCTGGCACACATGAAAAAAGATTTCTGGGCATGCAAAGTTCTGATTTCAAAAAACAGCAAAAAAGTTACCAACAAAATATCAGGATACCGGTCTTATAGGACGTGACACTGCATCACCGTGTAAGCCGTACCAACTCTTCAAAGTCTTACCGTCAAGGATTCAAGGTCCTTGATCCGCTCACACAGCTTCATATCCCAAAACTCCCAGAATCCTTGACCAAATGATTGTGAAAACCCCAAAATGCACAACATTTATACATGGATATGTATGGGTGAGGCTGAATTTTATGTTTAAGTATGCATACATTTCCTCTACAGTTTCGACGTAAAGTCTTCAAAAGTTCACCATCAATGGTGCAGGACTTCACCTCTAAGAGAAACTATTTTGTAATTCTCTTACACTGAGAACAGAGCCACCTGTACCAAAATCGGTCCACCACCTCTAATAACATTCCCTGAGATGCTTCATAACAGTTTTAAAATATTTCTCACACTTTTGGAGCAATATGCGGTGCACCTGAAGGGGCGGGGGGTTCAGAACAATTCTTTGAAACAATCTCCATGGGACTATTACACACTTCTTACACCTGTCACTTCACTGGTGAATCATTACTAACATTCGCCCGAAGTTACCTTCTGAGATAGTCATGTCTTTCTTTCTTCTTTATGTGCCTACGTTTTGAATGGTATGAAAGTGCTTCCCTCTCAGCTTCAAGTATGGAAAGAGGATAAAGTCACCCAGTGCCAAATATTGTGAGGTGGGGACCTCAGTAACTCCTTTCTGCAAACACTGTCTTCAGATAATTATCTGAATCAATTATAATTGATGCAGGTTGTGTAGGTCCAGTGCCATGCAACAAAAGATACCTCTTTCAAGTCTACATCAATGATTCTAAATCCTCACAATAATCATCTGGTAACTTCCAAACACAAGTACCATTTATGGCTCTTGGAAGGAACTCCTTGTAAACAATTCCACTTGAATAATAAGTAATTATTAACAACGTTCTGATTTTCGGTTTTTGACAGATTATAACTGTTCAGATGAGCTGCACATATTTGCAGAAAATGTATTACGTGATGGCACGAAGATGTTTTTAAAAGGCGTAAGTTGGAATGTCCATTAAAAAAGTCATCAAAGAACACTTTCAAGCATCCACAATTACAGGGATGTTTCCCATTATAAACTGCACCTCCAATTTCCATGCACTTTATACAGGAGTGCATAAAACTATAAGCATAAATAAAAATAAATTGGCATACAAACAGCATTTATATGTCTTTAAACCATCATGGTGAAACACATTCTGACATATATGGATTTACAGTATCACTCCCTTTCAAGGTCTTTTTCTCAAGCTCTTTGGTGTTCCTTTTTCAGTTTTCTTGTAATACACACAAAAGCCAGTTCTGTAACTAACCGAACAAGGAAGAAAATAAATAAATAAATACCTAAATAAATAAATAAATGTGTAACCTTCTACAGCCTTGATGGGTAAATAATACAAAACACAATACATAACAGTACAAACGGATGAAATAGAAACAGATGGACACATTATTGCTACAATAAAACTGGCATTTGCATTGATTGGCCCACTGACATGGAGGCAGAACAGCTGGACAGCCGTTAACATACAGCATCACATAAACACATCTGATCATGTATTTGTGATGACCTCTAAACTGCGTTCTGTTGAATTAACTACATCCCCTGTTTCGTGTATCACAAACTGAACTGGACCATCCTCACCCAGCACCATTTCAATGGGATCCCCATCCTCATTCAGCATTATCTGCAATCAGATCATAAAACTGTGTCACTTTATTTCATAAGCAACCTAACTCTACAGCATCACTGCTGAAGTCACAATCAGAAAACTATCCATTCACAACTAACATAACATCAATCGACACAACAAAGTGTGTAAGTGCTGAACGGAGAAACACGTTTCTACGTTTTTACTACGTGATCACCAGGCAAAACACATTTTGCATAAATAAAAAGGAATATGTAAAATGCCTTTCTTTCTAGAATTGAGTTCTCAGTTTTACAAAACCCCATGTTTTGTAACACTGATATCTGAATTTTAGAAAGAAAGGCATTTTATGTACTCCTTTTCATGTGTTATAAAAGTGTTTAGTCTGGTGATCACATATTAAAAACGTCAAAACAAGTTGCTCCGTTAAACACTCATACACTTAGAAGTGTTGACTGTAATTATGCGATTATTAATTTGAAGCATAACAGGATGTCCAACCTTGAAATCATCAGTTATTACACAGTGATGTGGAATACATTTCAGAATTGTATGAACAGTGATATAAATGTCCAATACACAGAGAGTTACACTCCTTGCTGTGTGGCCTTATCACTGTCTGTCCCTAGACTAAGATGTCAACCACAGTTCAGCTTCTCTCCAACAAGACAATTTACTGCTACCACACAATCCAATCAGAGGCTCCATCCATGCTAAAGAAAAATGTTACCAGTAAAGTTACTTTACCTATGAGAGATATCCAAAAAGTATGGTTCCCTAGGCCCCAAAAAGTTCAATATAACAAAATGTCAAAGAAAATATTTCATTTTGAATTATCTTCTGTGGAAAGCTTTCTACCTACTATTTTAATACTGTATGCACCGTGTATCGTAAGATGATTAGTGTGTAGTATCAATTTTACATTCACTGAATGCATTTTTCACACGTTATCATTTCTCCAACATGCGATGCCACACCACAAGTGCCAAAATCAGGGAGTCTTCATAGTTGTTAGCATAATAATACTAAATGGTCCGTTTTAAGATGAGTAAACAAATTCGCAGTGATAAACTTGCCCAAAGTATAAAATTCAGTTCAAACCTACTAGTCTGGGCTGTCTTACATTTAGGCACTGAAAGCCCCAATGTCCCACTGACCACAAATATCAGACTACGGTAACGTACACTACAGCTTAATGGATATGGAGAACTGTGTATCACACTGGGCACAATGGCCCCAATATACTATGTTTCTGTACTCCTCCACCTCCTTTCTTGACTTTAACTGCCCCCCTCCCCCTCATCCATCACTCCTGTCTTTTCACTCCATAACCAGCATCCATCTTGCAAGATTCTTCCAAATTTTCATTTCAGGTGCTGCATTTCAAAATTCTGCCCTGGTTTGGATAGAATGTGGCTATTGTGGTCTTTGCTGATGCTGCCGGTATATAAGTGTTGTTTGGTTGTGTCAACCGCAGCACTGGTAAGTATTTTGTCTATGTTACAATGTGCCTTTCTTGGTTGTGTGCAACCATCTTGTACTGGCAGGAAGTCCCATTATTTTCATGGCTGTCATATTTGTGTGCATGTTACAGAGAAGGAGTGTGCTACTGCAAGAATGTATATTTCTGTAATGTTCATACAATAAGGTTAAAGAGATTACGATGGTTTGGGCGTGTACACAAAATGGAAGAAAACAGAATTCCCGAAAGGGTATTATATATGAATTTGGGAACAACAAGACTGAGAGGTAGATGAAGAAATAGATGGCAAGATGAGGTGAGACAGGATGGAATAATAGTTGGTGGAGAAGGGTGGCAGGAAAAAGTACATAACAGAGAGAAATAGAAGAAGCTTCTGAGAACGGCAAGGAATCATCGCATTCCGCACACACCAATGGAATTAATGAATAATGTTCTTACTGGTGCACAATAACAATAAATTACCTACTATGAATTTAACTGCCGCCTTATGCCTGCCGTTCTTGTGCGCAACGACCACATTCAGCTTCCGCATTTAAATTCTTAGTTATGGTATTCTGAGGGTACACAGGGCTGCTGCAGTTCAACAAACCTGTTCTGCATCTCCATAGACTATGTGCTGCTCTCCACCTGAACCATCAAATGACAGCTCCTCACCGCCATCTGTTATCACAATCTGCTTCTGATTCTCTGTCACCTGAAGCAAAAACAAAGAACTACTACAGCAAACGCTGATTTCATTGTAATATAATGGCAATAAACAGAGAGACTTGTTTAAAAAAAAGAAAAAGGAACGAAGGAATAATAGCATATTACTAATTGCAGTTGCGTCCTGCAGGACGCAATGAGACACCATCACTGTGGTACTTACATGGTATCCGGCCGAACGTATGGCATCAACTAAAGCACTTAGGTTGCTCTGGTTCACTTCATCAGAGTCTTCTGCAACCTCCTGCGTCTACAAGAACCGAAGTAACAAAAATTATCGCAAAACGATACGTGCTACAAAACGTTTTATTTCACCGTAACAACCATAATACAAGAAACATTAACGGTGTAAAACAATTACACGTATGGTAACAACATGACCATAACTCATATTTATGTACTCATTAATACACGTGACAGTGTTACAATTAATAAGCATGAATGACATAAAACATAACCAACTTCAAACTGCAGCTCCTGGGCAGAAACTGTCACAATTAATTAACCATGAATAATTACAAACTAATAAACAGCAGATAACTGACAATCTTAAGACATTTTGGAATGGAGTAGACTGATCTTATTATCACTGTAACAATCACAATAAATGTAAGAATTCAAATTATTCCAGCAAAACTAGCATGTCAAATCTTATGCCAATAAAGTAGCATATTATATAAAAGTTTCAAGTGTATCATTTATAAGGAATTAATGTCAATATTCATGCCAAAAAAGGTAAGCTCAAACAAACCAGACACTAAAAACTTATGTGCAGTATATTTATAATACAGGGAAATGTATATTTTAGAACTTATTCATTTTCATGCACCCAAACACTGAAATCGTACAGATTAAAGATGTCCAATCAACACAGTCACGACATGAAAGGGTTGTTACTTCTGACAGTTGTTGGCTCTGAAGGGCAACATCTATAAAATATTCCACATTATAAATGTTTCACCTCTTGTGTATGTTTATTGAAATACGGGTCATTGCTCATCATTTACTGAAAGTTTGAATAGAATTTTAAGTTAGCGACATATTGTACTACCATTAATTTTGCTTAAAGATCTAAAACCAAATGACGTAAAATGAACATAATTAAATTCACACACTCACACACACACACAAATAAGACTACATTCAAGCAGACTCCTACCTAACTTCATACATAACAACCATACATCTGAAACATTTTAACAACATATTCTGTGATAATGTCCACACATTTAACATAAAATGAAAACCATCTAATGGTTGCTGATGATTTAGAGGTGAGGTATAGACTGGAATACAGGATGAGAATGGTGCAGAGTGCAAACTGGAGGTGAACTCTGCAAACAGTACATTTAGGCAACAGGAACAATGGTTTGGGTGCTGCACATACTCCACAGACGTAATGCTGCCAAGCACACTTGCACTGGCCACTTGAAACAAAGCAAAATTAATTAAAAATTACAAATTTTTTTTACAAAGAGTGACCCTTAAACAACTGCTTGATTCAGAGAAATACAAGGTAATATATAAATGACTGATTAAGCTGATTAATTACTGCAACTACACTGTGCCTATCATTGTAACTACACTGCTACACTAGTGGATAATGAAGGGAAGAGAACTCAAGGCACACATGCACACATGAATAACAAAGGAGTCTTTGCTAATATGAGGAAACATCATTACATACAGCTTAAAAACCACCTGCCTGTAGTTAAGCTTTTTAAATTGACCTTTGTATCAAAACTCTAACATCATTCTGATGGACAATTAATTTTCTTACACAAAAGCTTTTACGATAGAGACTTTTACAAGGCAGAGATTTAGTTGAAAAAAAATCAATTAGTATTTATGTTAAACTACTGTCACTAAGACTCAAAAAGAATTAAGCGTACATAAATATCTGTCACGTACCTCCACTTCATTAGCATCACTGACAATTTCGATAGTCTGCCCCGGCTGCTGCATCATCTGTGCTGCTTCCTCATGGCTCAGAATCTCGTAGCTACCATTTGCTGACGGACGAACAAACTGGATTTCACCTGTTGATGCCAACTCTAGCAGGGCAGGAGCTGTGTAACAAAATTCCAACACTCAACGTACCACACAAACATTCCAGGAATGTTACATAAACAGAACAACATGACAAAACAACAAGAAGTGTTTCCCACAAAGCACAATGAAACTTAACTTACAGTTTCCTCAAACACATAAACCTTCTTGCTTCATCCATTCCCACTCACCAGATGTATAGCTATCCATCTCATTTAACGATATATAACCTCCATTTTTTGTTGCAACAGACCAATGTATTCCACTGCCTACATTTTATAAAGCAAATTAAATAAACTGGAAACTGGTTGTCTCCATTCAAGCATAAAGCAGAATGTACTCTGAGGAGTCACTTATGTTCGTGTTCCATATGTACCTGCTAAACAACAAACAATTACAGGCAGACCCCCGTATCTGCGTGTAATATGTTCCAAGACCTACCGCAGTTACGTGAAAACCGCAGATAATACCGAACGCTACATATAACATGACATTTATGTTAACATACATAAATGCTGTAAAGTCTGACTGATAAATTACGCACAGTAAGACATTACCAACATTAAATAAAGTAATAATAAAGTGTACTGTACACTACATTGTATATTTACAGTGCACTTTCTCTCTCTCTCTCGTACATACAAAAGTAAGAGATTCTGACTTTTAGTCTTATTCTCAAGAGATGATAGAGTAATGAAAACATACAGAACCTGTACTGTACCGTATCATGAGCAGTTTCAAGGGATGACAGAACAATAAAAATCACGCTTTTCCATCAAAGCGCTGCATAAGTAACAAAAAAATGTGTTATTGTTACATATTTTACAATGAAAATCATACGTACGTTCCTGTACATAACTTGTAATGAGAACATTTTATTTGTTAAAAAATATCAACCTATTGTGGGTATTCACCGACTTTTCCATTCTTCTTGTTGCTTTCTGAACACAAACACGACAACCAATTCCAACAGCAAGAACGCTAGAAGCAGAATGGTAGCAAGTATGAGGGGAAGTGTGGGTATGGGGACAAAGGAAGACGAGTCAAGTACTGGGTGTGTTTGGGCTGTTGGATTTCACCACGTTATGGCCTGTTCTCGCTTGGCACGTGTTTTGAAACTTATGAACAGTTTAATCTTTAATTTTCCAAATTTTTTCAGGCTGCAGTAAACCACATATACGGGGGGGGGGGGGGGGG
>Ga0136643_10013893_pt1 | contig 12069 bp, 11 predicted proteins | sample TergutLab28metaG_FD_96883 | JGI IMG/M metagenome (GOLD analysis project Ga0136643, IMG submission 96883) | Labiotermes labralis P1 segment gut microbial communities from Petit-Saut dam, French Guiana - Lab288 P1 (version 3) (version 3) | ecosystem: Host-associated > Arthropoda: Insects >...
AAGAGAAATGTTTTATAATTGAAAATACATGAAATAACTTTTGGATATTGCCTTTACCACTCTTTTAACAGATAAAGGGCGACCATTCGCAAGACCAAAACTGAATACACAGAAAAATGAGCATACATATTGACCAGCAAAATGCACATTGCACATCGGTTGCTGTTGTTCCTGAGGGAGCTATAGTAGCTTTTGTTTCCATGGGTATACGCATCGTCTTCTTGATTATTTTTGTTGCTTACTTGCTTGTTTTTGGTAATTCCGTTGTCCGCAGAGCCGATTTAATCGGTTACTGCGAATTTTTATTTGGAAAGAACTTATCGTTGGCATCTCAAAGGACTAGAAATAATCTGACCAAAAAATATTCACCAACCGCTTCCCAAGGCTTTATATGTTTTATATGTTTTATACGCTTAATAGGACAATTGAACATACTGCCTCTGACGAGTCATCCCCCGCCTTCTAAAACCATAAAGGACAGGGGAGCGATAACGGACTACACAAAAAGCACTAAATACAGCCATTTAATAACCCAGTATGCTCTCCGCTGCAAAGACCGAAAAAAAGAAATTAAAATTATTTTCAAAAAGCGGACAAGTAATGTCCACTTTATCGTTTATAATTTACATATACTGGCAATCCAGTTAGCCACAAAAGCAAAAATGCGAATAAGCATCTATGGTGAGAGTAGATGACCGCCGCAAATCGCAGGGCAGAGTTAATCCGTATTCTACGTGGACGTAAAAAAGACATTATCGAAAACCTTGCCCTTGAATTAGGTGTGTCCGAAAGGACTATTCGCAGAGATTTAATAACTCTCACCGTGGACGAGGGGTATCACATAGATACCGTACCTGGAATTGGTGGGGGCGTGGTACTTCATGGGTATAGTAATCCCTACAAAGGGATTTTGAGTCAAGAGCAGATAAAAGTGCTGACGGAGTTGACTCAACAGGTTGATGGTGGTAAGGCAAGGGTTCTTAGGGAGATATTGGAGACTTATGGGTGATTGTGTGCTTTAGATTATTTACTCGCTTTTGCCTCAAAGTGTACAGATGGTAATGGTGTATAACCTCCTCGAACTGATTTTATCGACCGCTAGTTATTTCGGCAAAACTGAAATACAACCCAATGTACAACCCAATGCATCAACCACTTGCCACGAAAACAAAAACAGCACACCCCTGAACCCCATCGCTGAAACTATGCGACATTTCGTTCCTTGAAAACCGAATATTCTATCTGGCAAATGGAAGATGACAAAAACAGGCAACGGTGCATAACCACCTCGAACCGATTTTATCGACCGCTAGTTCTTGTCGAAGATACGTTCTTTGCATCTTCGGATACCTTCTTTAGAGGCAAGGCTAAAATAACGTACAGCTTGACCCCGTAGGGGCAAATGTAGGGAGAATAAAATCGTATGAGAGGGGTTATGCACCATTTTCAACAAATTTTTGTTATAGCAGTTTGCGTTTTGCTAGTCCCTCTATTTCACTAAAACCGCTTGAAGTATGCGGATTTTTAACTCGCAGATGGACTGCAAAAGTCAAACTGCTGTATTGGATACAACCGCCTGGAATGTGGACATTCTGGACGGACATATCCTAAACAAAGTGCGTGAAACACCGATACCGTGAAGATGAAGATAGTAGTACCCGCCACTCACTTGAATAGCTATGTACCATGTTCATATTATCAATGTAAAAAATGTAAAATATTACTGGTTCAAAGGAAGGGAGATGTGAGAAATGAATTTTGTACACGACAACTCTGTTTGCATTAGCGAGCTAAGTGATTCTGAACCAAATGACCCCGACCTAACGACAAGCAATCCATCTAAACCCAACCACTTGGGTCTTGACCCAATCCATCTACCAGAAGTCGGCAAGGATGAGAGTAGGAAAAAAGTATGCACAAAAACCCCAGACATAAACTCCTTGGTGGACATCAGAAGCGTCACGGTAGATACATCTTTGCCACAAACAGAGCGAATAGCAAACTTCCTAGAGCAGATTAAAAACCCCTATCTGTTCAAATGCGACAAGGTAGTGGTTCAGATTGAATTTGCCAATACAGAGGAAACCTTGGAGGATAGACTAAAAAGTTGCTTCTTGTCGCTTTCGGGATGATTGTCCCATTGGCAATCAAGAAACTTTAGGTCATCTACTCCGTTACTGCCATCCCACCTCATATTGGTTCCAGACTAAAACCATGAAAGCGAGGCGGAAAATCGCAATCTAGCGGTTTGCCCACCTGTGCTTTTGCTGTGCAAAAAGTAGACTTTGTCCAGTTTGCCCTAAAGGGGCAAAACCGCTAGACTGCGTTTTTCGCCAAAGTCTTTCGTGGATTTAACCTAGAATCAGTATCAAAACCACCCCAACCCAAAGGCGACCACAAACAAAACCACGCAAAAAATCAAAAAACATCTGGACAAAGGAGAGTTTTTGTGATACAGTCATTATAGGACTAAGTGAAGATTGATTGCGAAACTCTTTTTATTGGTTTGTGGACTTAAAAATCAATGAAGAGAGGTTTTGTTATGCAAAAAAATATTGATGTTCAACAAAGTAACCTTGTTCCGTACATATCTCCATCAACAATCTTGTCAACTCAGGAAATACAGGCAACACCACCAACCCCGAAAGTTTGGAGAGTCTGTATTTATGTACGCCTTAGCCGTGATGACGGTGACAAGGCTGAAAGTGATTCCATCACCAATCAAAAAAGTCTAATCCATGATTATGTAAAAACCCGCCCCTATCTTGAAATCCGCTCTGAAAGGGTAGATGATGGTTTCAGCGGCGTTAGTTTTTCACGCCCTGGATTTTTGGCCATGATGGATGACATTGAGGCAGGGATTATTGATTGCATCATCGTTAAGGACTTATCCCGCTTCGGAAGAAACTGGATAGATTCTGGCAGATACATAGAGCAGATATTTCCTTTTATGGGAGTCAGGTTTATAGCCATTAATGATTATTATGACTCGGAGGTGGCTAAGGCTTCAAATGACAATATCACCTTACCCTTTAAGAATTTAATCAACGATGCTTATGCCAAAGACATCTCTACCAAAATAAGAAGTCAGTTTGACACCAAACGCAAGAATGGTGATTTTATCGGCTCTTTTGCTGTATATGGTTACGAGAAAGACGAAAATAACCGCAACAAACTTGTGGTAGACGATTTTGCTGCTGGGGTTGTTAGGGATATTTTTAAGTGGCGCATTGAAGGTATGAGCAACCAAGGCATCGCTAACCACTTAAATGAGATGGGTATTCTATCGCCCCACGAATACAAAAGGGAGAAAGGATTGCGTGTTAAATCACATTTCAAGACCAGTAGCAAGGCAACATGGTCGGCAAACTCTATTGCACGTATCCTTAAAAACCAAGTTTACCTGGGTGTTATGGAGCAGGGTAAACGCACGTCTAAAAGCTACAAACTAAAAAAGGGCGTGGATGTACCCAAAGAGGAATGGGTACGGGTAGAGAATACCCACGAGGGCATAATTAACCCCAAAGACTTTGAGTTGGTAGCACAATTACTGGGGCAAGACACCAGAAAATCCCCACTGCAAAATGAAGTATATTTGTTTGCGGGACTTCTTAAATGCAAAACCTGTAGGCAGAACATGGTGCGTAAGATTGTACCAAGTGGAGATAAAAAATATGCTTATTATGTTTGCTCCACCAACAGACAAACCAAGACTTGTAAACCCCACAGCATTTCTGAGAAACAGCTAGAAAAGTCTGTGTTATATGCTGTCCGTACTCATCTATCTCATCTGGTAGAATACTCCGAAATAATGAAGTTTATTGATATGTTGCCCTTGCAACAACAAGAAGCAAAGAAGATTGAGCAACATATTGCCGCCAAGGAAAAGGAGCTGTACAAATACCAACTTCGCAACACAAGACTTATTGAAGATTTACAAGACGGCATTATTGATAGAGGTGAGTATAAGACATACAAAGCGAATTTTACCGCACTTTGCCATGACGCAGAAAAAGCCTTGGATGCACTCAAAGCCGAGCTTGACAACATTGCCCAAAACACCACTGGCAGACATGAATGGATTGAACACTTCTTGGAACACAGAAACTTCCAAGAACTCTCCCGTCACGTTTTGGTAAATTTGGTTGAGAAAATATTTGTGGGTGACAAAAACCGTATCGTGATACGGTTTAGGTATCAAAATCAGTTTGAAGCACTTGCTGAAATGGTCACTTTGCAGAGTAGCAGTTTAGTTTATTGTAACCAATCCAGCCATCCAACACTAAAAGGACAGAATGGTCGTGAGGGGGTGGCGTGTTATGGGTCGTAAAAGCAGACGTGATACACTGAACATCTCTAACCAGCTTGATGTTTATGACATTCACAACACTCCCGATGCCACCGATACCCTCCACACTACCAGCACCGATACTTCCGATGCTCACACTCTAAATGCCGACATATTCGGCACTAACGCATTTGGTATTTTGTCAGTCAACAAAACTCCGTGCCAAAGCAATTCATCCAAAGACGAATCAAAATTCAAGCCAAAAGCTAAACCAAAAGCTAAACCAAAAACCAAAGTCTACAAAGTTGGCATTTATGCTAGATTATCCGTTGAAGATGGAAACAGGTCAGGTAGCGACACTCTTGAAAGTCAGATAAAACTTGTAAAGCAGTATATAGACCAACAACCCGACCTCCAGTTAACAGACATCTTCACTGATAACGGTCAAACTGGCACAAATTTTGACCGCAAAGGTTTTAATAACATGATGGAGCAAGCAAAGGGCGGTGTCATCAATTGCATTGTGGTAAAAGATTTATCAAGATTTGGTCGTTGCTATATTGAAACGGGCAGCTACCTTGATAGAATCTTCCCATTTATAGGACTTAGATTTATATCCATAAACGACAACTACGACAATCACGACACCAGCAGTAGTTACGATAGTATGCTTATCGCCCTAAAAAACTTAATGAACGCTGCCTACGCCAAAGATATATCACGTAAGATAGTGTCATCAGTAGAAACACGCCAAAACAAAGGAGAATTTATTGGCCTGCACGCCGCATACGGATATATGAAATGTTCGGAAGAAAAGGGTAAGTTGATAGTTGATAAGAAAACTGCCCCAATTGTACAGGACATTTTTAACTGGAAGCTAGAGGGCATGAGTAATATTAAAATAGCCCGCAGACTAAATGATATGGGAGTGTCTGCCCCTAATAAATACCGCTATGAAAAAGGCATCCTAAAAAGCAAACGCAATGCCAATGTTATATGGCAACAGCAGACAATTATTAGGATGTTAAGAAATCCTGTGTATATCGGTACTGTGTCCCAAGGTAAGTCAAGGCAACGGCTACACCAAGGGTTGAAGTATAAACATACCAATTCAGATGAGTGGGTTAATGTGCCTGATATGCACCAACCCATCATCTCTAAAGATGTTTTTGAAAAGGTTGGCAGGATTGTTAATGAGGTCACTGCGACGTATAAAGAGCGACTTAGTGATTTACCGATACCACCTTCGGGCAAGTCAGTGGCGCAGGAAATACGTGAAAGCAAAAAGCACGACTGTAACAGCCAAGACCAAGAACACGAGAGTGGCAAGCGAAGCCGACAGCTAACTCAATTATCCAAGAGTGGTGAGTTAGGCACACAATTAGACAAGCCAAGCCATACAAATATTTTCAAAGGCTTGATATTCTGTGCTGACTGCAATGCACCTCTTTCTCGTGATAAGGAATACCGTAAAACCAAGGATGGCAACAATGATGGAGCCATTGTCACTCGCATTTCCTACACCTTCATTTGCCAACGATATGAACAAAATCGTGGTCATGCCTGTAGTGGTAAGCGAAAGTATTTACAAGAGTCTTTGCTGTATGAGATTGTGGAGCAGTCCATTCAAAAGCAGATAGATTTATGTGTTGATGTGGTGAGGTTGGCGAAAGAAATACAAGCCAGCAAAGCTGTACAGTCTGCAAAACACATCCTTGTGAAACAGATTACCGATAACACAAAAGCCAGCAAAAGACTTGATAACTTACTGGAGAACATCTACACAGACTATACCGAGGGTATTTTATCCCAAAGCGAATATCTGTTTGCTAAGTCCAAGTTTGTTGGCGAGAGAGAAGTGTTGTTTCAAAAAATGGCGGAGTTGACAGAAGCATTGGCTACCCATGAAGAGAACTCCATCACCGACAACAAATGGGTTTCTGCAATTACACCACTTGACAACGGGCAAATTGCTTTGTCAAAGGACTTGCTTCAATCACTAATCCACCACATTGTAGTATCTGACAAGAAAACCGTTACAATAGTCTTTAACTATCGTGATGAATTTCAAGCTCTGCTTAGCTACATCCAAGATAACAAGGACAAAGCTGAAAACACTAGCCTAATAAATGATGATTACGGGAGTAAGAATAGTTCGGCTAAAAGTATCAGAACAGACGATGATGGTAGAACAACCAACAACAAGGAAACAGGCAACAACAAGGAAACAGGCAACAACAAGGAAACAGGCAACAACAAGGAAACAGGCAACAACGCAAGTAACAACACAGATGAAATCGTAAATCGGGAGGTGCTTAGCAATGTCTAACCCTTCAACCACCCCAATTGCCCTATACCTACGCCTCTCTAGCGAGGATATGCTAGCAGGAGAGAGTAACAGCATTAAAAGTCAGCGAGAACTACTCAATCAATACCTTGATAATAACCCAGAGCTTTTTGCACACCAAAGATTAGAGTTTTGTGATGATGGATATTCTGGCACAAACTTTAAGCGGCCTGCCGTAGAGGATTTGCTCGATAAGGTAAAAAGTTGCGAGATAAAGCACATCATAGTTAAGGATTTTAGTAGATGGGGCAGAAGTTACATAGAAGTAGGAAGTTATCTGGAGCAGATTTTCCCTTTCTACGGTGTTCGCTTCATATCAGTAAACGACAATTTTGACAGCAACACAAAAGAAGCAGATGACATGGATATAGCACTTAAAAGCCTTATAAACGACCTTTACAGCAAAGACCAATCCATTAAATGCAAAACAGCATTAAATGCCAAAAAGAGCAGGGGGGAGTTTGCAGGGTCTGTTCCTGTGTATGGTTACAAGAAATCCATTACCAACAAAAATCAACTTGTAGTTGATGAGGTAGCCGCTGATGTTGTACGCAGGATTTTTACGTATGCCATCGAAGGTAAACGGGCCAGAGAGATTGCCGCCATTCTAAATCAAGAGGTCATACCCACAAGAGGGTCGTATAAAACCAGAAGCTTAAACCGCAAAGGAGCGACCCACGTAAGCAAGATTGGGGCATTTTGGAAGGAGAGCTGTATACGTGAGGTTATCGACCACGAATGTTATACAGGGACAGCCGTGGCAAACAAAACTGTGAAAATATCTGTTGGTGGTTCGGAAGTGCCTGTACCGAGGGAGAATTGGACAAGGGTAGAAAATGCTCATCCCGCCATTGTTTCAAGAGAAGAGTATAAGGCTGCCCAAAAGCTATTAATTCCGCTACCAAGACGGAAAGCTCCTGTTGCACCTAATCTTTTTAAGAACAAGGTACGTTGTAGCCATTGTGGATATGTGCTAAAGCGAAACAAAGGACAAAAGCCTAGCTATGTTTGCAATACACCCCTTACAATGCCATCAGCAAAATGTGTTGTGGACAATGTGTCGGAAGCTGATATTGAGAAAGCTGTTTTGTTGGCTATTCAAAGTAATGTCGAACAAAACTGCTTCAAGTCTGATAGTTCGACCATCCCAATATCGGACGACCCAACCATACCCACATCGGACGACTTGACAATTCTCGTAGACGAAGTGGAATGTAGCGGTGTACAAGACAACCAACCTCGACCTCAACCTCAAATGCAATCTCAACCCCCGCATACGCCCCAGCCTTCACAGCGGGCATCAAAGAAAACATCAGAAGAAAGAAACGCCTTAGAGAAGCAATTAGAAAAACTAAATGCCGCCAAACAAGACCGTTACGAGAGCTATAAGGATGGCAACCTCACTAAAGAGGAGTATTTATCGCTACGTACAGAGTTAAACTGGCAGATTGAAGCTTTGAATAAGAAAGTGTCAAGGCTATCACAACAGCTATCAGGCGACGCCCTATCGCATCAAAGAAACCAAAAGCAAATGAGTAGTAGTATAACAACATTAACTCAAGAACTTGTAAACGAGTTTCTGCATGCGGTTATGATTAATGGCAAAGGTAAAATCAAGATCGAGTTAAATGGTTCGACTGATGCAAAGAAATCTGAAAAAATAATTTAGTTTTATCTTGACAACGGCTGGTCATGTGGTGACTGGCTTGGCAAATTATACAAATCCTCTACCCTACACAGTTTACATGGCAAACAAGTCTTTCATCGAAGAAAACCCAGAAATTATCCAAAGCTTCGTGCGTGCCGTTCAGCGTGGGCAAGAGTGGGTAGCGAACCACAGTCCAACAGAAATTGCCGAAGTAATTGCACCTTTTTTCCCTCACAGCAACCTAGATGATTTAACATTTATTGTTAATCGCTATCAAAGCCAAGATACTTGGCCACAAGATTTAGCTGTAAACCAAGACGGCTTCTATTTGCTCCAAACCATTATGGAGCATGGTGGCGAATTACAGCAATGGGTGGATTTTAGTAGTCTTATTGATAACTCATTCACTAGCAATTAGGACAAAAACGGCACTCCCATTTTGTGGAGTGCCGTTTTTGTTATTTAATTGGTGATTATATACAACTTTGCACCAAAAACACATCAATCTGGTAGGGGCGAGCATTGCTAGCCCCATTTATGCTGACGATAGTGTTAGTTCCAAAATATATTGCCAGCAGACATGGGGCGGGCAATGCCCGCCCCTACCGTTTGTGTAAAATTATATATAATCACCATTTAATTTTGTCATACTCTTCCCGCACTTTGCTGTCAAAGTCTATGGTAACGCTGGACACTGCCTTAAAAACAATGCCCATAATCACCAGCGCTAAACCCCAACCCGCTATGACCCAACCAGGCCAAAAATGCGGTAAGCCACCACTGAAAAAAGTGGAGATATGCGTTAGTCTAAAATTCCCAGCACCGCCAGAGGTGAAAAACCAAATGCCTATTAAAAAGATGTTCACAATCACATACAAGGCACACTTTGCCTTAAAAACCGTCCATAACACAACCCGGCGTCTTGCTATTTGCATTAGTCGCCTGTCAGGCACGGGGGTTATATCGCTGTGACTTAATGTTTCAACTTCCCCCGATGGCTCGTCCATGTTTTCAGCACCAGGGGCAAAACGAATGGCTTCTTCCCTGTCATCCGTCCAAACGGCACGTTGCTGTTTCACCAACTGTCTAGCCCTGCGAACAAAAGTTTCGCCAATTTTTACATTATCGGAATTATACAAAATAACTTTCTTTTCCACAATTTACCTCCATATTAATAAATTTAACTGCACACTTCGCTGTTTTCACTCGACAGCCGGTCGAGTCTTTGGGTGCCACCCCCATTGCATACAGTTATTAATATATACGAAGGAAAATCGTAAAAGTTTGTTAGTCAGCCGAAGAAAATAGATATTCGCAGACTTCCTGCTCTTTGCCATGGTATTTCTTGGCACCACGTCGCTGAAGCTTAAAGCCAACCTTCTCTAGAACCTTACAAGATGCCACGTTATCCGCCAGACTAATCCCCCAAATTTCAGAAATCTCCAGCCAGTCCATCATCACGGGCAAAAATTCCGACAAAGCCTCTGTTGCATAACCCTTCCCTGCATACTTTTCGGCGATTTTATAGCCAACCTCCCACATTTCCTCGGAAATAGCCACAGCTTGCACATAGCCAATGTTTTCGCCACCTTCCAAAGTGATTAAGGGATAGACAAAAGGCCCTTCACCGTCATATTGACCCATTAAAAAACTAATAACTCCCCTCGCCTTCTCCATGGTTTCAAAAACCTCGTCTGGCACAAACCGCCGTGTATCCTCATCTAAAGAATTTAGATGAACATCCTCTGCCATACCTTCATCAAAAGTGGTAATCAGTAGTCGCTGGGTTCTAATTTCCATTTCCTTCAAAATAATCGCTCCTTAATATAGAATATACCACACCATCAACAACACCCTTATCAGGAAAATAAAATCCCTGTCTGACAATGCCCTCCTGCATAAATCCGCACTTTTCCATAACCGCAAGGGATGCAGTGTGGGCAGGCATCGCTTCTGCGTAAATCCTGTTAATGCCAATATCTTCAAAAAGATGCTTAATCATTGCTTTCAGAGACTTTGTGGCAATTCCCCTGCCCCAAAACCTTTCGTTGATACGATAACCAATGGCTATCATGTTCACATCGGCGTTATATCCGTACATTTCCGCCATACCAACAACAAAATCTCCCTCGCCTTTTAGGGTGATTGCCATGCGTATCTGCTCCTTATCCTCAAACCGACGATTAAAACGCTGGATAAGCTCCACCACCTCGTCCTTTGTTTCCTTAAAAATTGAAGGTGTATATTCGAATAGTTTTTTGTTATTAAAAATTTCAAAAAGCGAATCAACATCGTCTTCGGTAATTCTCCGCAACACAATTTCGTCAGTTTCTATGTGCGGAAATTTGTCGAATGGGTTTTTCTTCATATTTTTCTCCTTAATAAACAAATGCCGTTGCAATGTATCCGCAACGGCATTTTCCATAGCTTTACATTTTAGCTTTTTCCAAAATTTCTTCCATTTCCTTCATCAAGGCAGGAATATCCAAGTCTTGCGGGCAATGGTTTACACAAACTTGGCAATGAACACAAGCTTCTGGCCTTTGGTTTTCAGGCAAAGCGGTCAAACGGTTCAAACGCCATGTTCCGCCACCTGTTTTGTAGTTGTTGTAAGTAGTTAGCAGATATGGAATATCAAGCTCTACAGGGCAATGCTCCATGCAGTATTTGCACGCAGTGCATTTTGCCGCAATGCTTTCATACAACAATGTGCTTGCCTTTTTAAGAATTTCCTTTTCCTCGGCACTTAGCGGCTCATCCTCATTAAAGGTCTCCAAATTGTCTTTGGTCTGCTCCATATTTGACATGCCACTCAAAATCATGCAAACCCCTGGCAAGTCAAGCAAGAAACGCATTGCCCAAGAGGCAATCGACTTGTCTGGACGTGCATCTTTCAACAATTTGTTGCCTTCCTCGGTCAAATTAGCCAACAAACCACCATGAACAGGCTCCATAATCATAACTGGAATATTCTTCTTCACCAAATGATTATAGAAATCATCATGCCCACAATGCCAAAAATCAAAATAATTTAGCTGAATCATGGCGAAGTCCCAATTATGACGGGCAGTCATTTTACGCAAAGCGTCAGGACTTCCGTGGAAAGAAAAACCTAAATGTTTGATTTTGCCTTCTGCACGCAATTCTTCAAAATATTCAATACATCCATTGGTTATGTACCTGTCGATGGTATTGTCGCCCACGGCATGAAGCAAGTAAAAGTCAATATAATCAGTTTGCAAACGCTCCAATTGGGTGGCAAATTGCTTTTTGAAGTCAGGTTCGGCGTTCATGGTATATTTGTCGGCAATATAATAACTTTCACGTGGGTACTTCTTCATAGCTTCACCCAAGAAAGTTTCAGACTCACCGTGGTGATACACAAAAGCCGTGTCATAGTAATTAATACCATTTGCCATACAGTGGTCTATGACCTCTTGTGCCTCGTCATGGATAATGGGCATCCCCCAGCCTTCACCTTTCTGCGGAAAACGCATACAACCCATGCCAAGTGCGGACAACTTTTTGTCCTTAAAATCAATATAACGCATAATTTCTCCTCCTCGAATTTGCTGTTTTATATAACTATATCCGATAACCCTAAACTTGTCAAGTGTTATGGGGATATTAGATATAATACTGTTTGCAAGGCGTCCATCCCCAACAAATTGGGGTGGTGAGGTGCAGCACCGATTTCATTAAACATACATACCCATAGTGTTGATGAAAAACAAGATTGTATCGCACAGTAATACCTGCTTTATAAGACGGCAAAAGACTACTAAT
>Ga0136643_10013895_pt1 | contig 12068 bp, 8 predicted proteins | sample TergutLab28metaG_FD_96883 | JGI IMG/M metagenome (GOLD analysis project Ga0136643, IMG submission 96883) | Labiotermes labralis P1 segment gut microbial communities from Petit-Saut dam, French Guiana - Lab288 P1 (version 3) (version 3) | ecosystem: Host-associated > Arthropoda: Insects >...
ACAAATATAGGTACTGAATATTTTAAACAAGGTATATACTCTCCGTTTTTTTCTCTTCAAAATGCAGTTTGTTTCATAATTCTAATATATTTAGTTCCTGTATTATTAACATTTTATATACAGAGTGTGCTAAAATTAAAAAAATAATTCCGGCGCCAAAAGGTTAAACAATAATATACATATTACAGAATATTACAGAATGCTCATTTCACCCGGAAATACTAGACAGTGGTTTTAAATTCTAACTATTAGACTCTAAACCGATTCTATTACTTTACGTGAAATCTAAATATTTTCAAAAATTTTAATTAATTCGGCTTATCTGATGTTACGAAAAATTTACAGTTGAGATTAAGCTGTGTATACCAATACGAAAAATGTTTTAATACAATTTACAGGACAACTTTTATCTGGTACTCTAATTTCGCCTGACGATAGTTTTTTGTACTTAGGCCGAAACATGTTGCATTCAAGTTACACAGTATTATAACATGAAGCTTAGCTACATTTTTACGGTCTTCACACTTTTACTCTGTGTGCATTTAAGCTGTGCTTCAGACCTATTTCTTTGAACTCAAGATGCTCCACTTCTACTGAGCTTTAGAACTGTATTACAAATTTTGTCACGCATCACTGGGGACTTGACTATACTTGCAAATGAGTAGATTTAGTATCCCTTAAGTGTCTATAGTAACACCAGAGTATTCAATTGTATAGTGCTCTCACACTTTGAAAACGCATTACAAAAAAAAACTATTCTAAAAGAATAAATTGTGGTTAATGTTTTAGCACTTAATTAAACAAAAAGAGAATATTCAACTTCAGAGTGCCAGTATATCGATGCAGAAAAATAGGGGTTCTACTTCTTCTTGTCCTTCAATCTTTGATTGGTTAGCAGCTTTCTATCTGGAATTGTTGCAAGCCATTCTACTCATTGCTGTATAACTGTCAGCTTCTGTGTTTCTGGCGACTTGCTTTAAGTATTGTAGTCCAGGTCTTCCCACTGCCTTTTTTCCAGATATTGCTTCTTCAAGGATGTTTACTACAAACTTGTTCTGCCCAATTGTATGCCCTATCCATGAGTGGCGTCTGTTTTTTTTAATTTTTAAAAGTAATATTTCTTCTTTCGCCGTTTGAAAAACTTCATCAATCCTTATTCTATCTGTCAATTTTATTTTTAACGTTCTTCTCCAGCACCATGTTTCAAATGCATTTACGACACTTTCTTCATTAAAAATTAGAAATGCAACATTTCAAGAATTGAAATTGCCTACCAAGTCTCATTTATTCGCAATACATATTGAGAGTTGTGTAAAATTAAATATAATTGAATCGTTTTATTTTATGGGCATGTAAGTCAGTGCAAGTGACTAGCAACTTTGTCCCAGAATAAACACTTGACATCCTGGCCCTAACTAGCTCCTCCTGACTGAAGACTGACAGGAAAAAATTCTGTCAACAGAGAGAACGTTTCTTTAACTATTTCCAGCAGCGAAGGTTCAAACGTACGAGGAAATATAGTTTATTGATTTTATTGGCGGCACGACACGTGTTACCGTAATAAAATATAATAAAATGTATGGCTTCATTTGCAGATTGATTTGTTGAAGTCTGAGGTGTCGCGTGGACGTTTGTAAAACAACCTTCTAATATTACCGTTACAAATTAAGTCGAATTCCAGAGCTTCAGATTTAAGAATAAAGAAAATCTTTCTTTCGCGTAAAATGATACAACACTCACATACATGAAGCTTACCGACAGAATAATACAGTTTGGAAATTAGAAACACTTCCGTCTTCACGTTGAGATGGAAGTAAGCCGACTCGGTTGTTTCTGGTTGAGAGATCCAGTAGATCTGCAGTACGTACCTTTTAAATGTCTGAAGCTTTACCACTATACCAAACTGTTGGTTTTGTGGTTTTTGTATTTAAAAATTTGTAATAGGAACACCCTGTCTGTCAATAAAGATATTCATCCCTTGCTCTAATAGAGTGCCTCTTAATTTATTCATGTTAAGTTTTGTTCATAAAGGCAGTACAAAGCAGACAGAAGCAATACATAATAAACTAAAGATATAAATCTAGCAATTGAATGAATTTAGAATGAGAATTGTTGTTCTTACAGTAGTGAACACAAAGGTTTCCGAGGCGTGGCAACTTGTAGTTTTGCACGTAGGTGCCACAGTGTTTAAGGAACTTGCCAAGTCCATTTTCAGGGTAGAAAGATTGAAAGTCGATGCAGCAGACGTTTCGAAGAAGTCTTTTATGTACCGAATCACATGGGTCTATATTCTAGAAGAACAGAATAAAGTTAAAGTTAATTACTTTAAGAAAAAAAAATAGGTAATTTTTCAGTAGATATGGCCGTCAGCTGTAACAAGTCTTCGGACGGTGGTCGGTGCTGATTTTCCTGCAACTCCTATAATTCTAGGATATATTAAGAGGAGAAGTCTCGACTAGATTGGCAAAAGTTAGCTCCCTAAGAACGACTCTGCTCGACGAGTTGGTCGTCTAAAAAAGGAATGTAAAAGAGGAGGAATTAAATTTAAAAAAAAAACTCATTTTCATTCGGCAACTAAACGAATTACACATCTTATCGGCTTGCGAATTCACTGGCATACCTAAGAATTTTACGAGCCACATGAAATAATTTCAAGCTTTTATGCAAATTAATTTCATGTTTGAGTCCTTTAAACGGGTCAATAAATTTGTTGTCTGTGCTGAATTTTAAGAGAGTATGTTTCTTCATTTCAAGTAATTCGTTATATCGTTTTCTAAACAGTTGCTGCCGAAACACATATTATATAAGGAATAAATGGTTTTAAAGCCACTATTTTTTACAAGATTAAATATTTATTTCAACTCTCTTTTACGAGGTAGCAATTGCGTAATAATCAAGTAAATTGTGTTAGACCTGTACTTTACGTAATGCTGCTGGCAGTAGAGTCATCATGTAAGTGTATGTTTACCTGGACAAATTACACGTTGTTCCAGCAACCGCGAATTGGAAGACGTGTCTTTACATACTATATATATTATAGCTGATAGAGTGATAGGTGCGTTTTTGATTGAGGGAAGAAATGGTGTTTTTTAGAAGGGGGGAGGGGGTTAAGAGAGGGATTTTAAGACGGACACCATCAAACCTCGAAGCCATTTTGGATTACGACCAATATGAACTACATATATATATCTTTCTACTAGTCTCCATCATTTTATGCCGGGCTTCCTTCATCTAAAATGACTCCTCCCTGCATGGAGAATGTTAGTGGATTGGCTTATGGAGGAACCAGTCTTCTTTTTCCCAATCTTCCGAACCCTGTTATTTTGGACGTGGCTTCAACGCAACCCCATCATTTGGATGCAATTATTTTGGAGCCTCGAGTTATATTTGATGGGCAACAACAGCTCTGTGGAGAATTATTACAGCTCGCTGGAAAGGTCCGGCTGCTCTGCGCTACGCTGCCTCACTCCTTTCCTCTTTTTTTCTTTTGTCCCTCTTTAATGCATTGCACAATCACTTTTACAAAAAATGGGGCACCGCCTCGACTAGAATATAATTTTACCAGGTTTCTCATCTAGTTAAAATTGGTAGCCATATTGGTTTCAAATTAAGCAGTAAGAGTGTTGATTTATTTTCTGAACACTGTCGTAGAATGTTCAAAGATTTATGATTTTGAAAAGCCATTGAAGAAAGCGGGTATATGTAATAAATATGGCAATGTAAGGAATAAATTTAAAATATTAAAATGAAATACAGAATTGCGAAACCAATCGTTGGTGTTCATTAGTGGGCCTATTCAGCCACAATATATAAATACGCCACGGTATGCACTTTATGAGGCAGAAACCATAAGACAGCCTGAAATTTCCCATGAAACATGTCACTCAACTTGTAAGATTTCTGAAAATATCCTTAGAACAGTCTTCCCCATTTTCAATTCGCATGATTCCCTGTGCGCCTGAAGTCGAATCTGTGCAAAATTATGTATGGCATCTCCATTTCTGTTTTAAAAATTTTGCTCAGAATTTGGCTCTTAAAATCACACCTCTTAAAGAGTGCGGTGGCGCAGTTGGTTGAGGCACTGCGCTACAAGCCGGAAAGTCGCGGGTGCGATTCCCAATGGTGTCATAGGAATTTTTCATTTGACATAATTCTTCCAGCCCCACTATGGCCCTGGAGTTGACTCAGCCTCTGATAGAAATGAGTACCAGGAATATTTCCTGGGGGTAAAGGTGGCCGGTGCGTAGGGCTGACAACCTTACCACCTTCATGCGCCGATTGTCTTGAAATCTGGGAGCCTCAACCTCATGGAACCCCCAGGGCCTGTTCAGGCCTGTCATGGGATTGCTTTACATTTACCTTTACCTGTGTCTAAACCTTCGACCACGACTGATTTGAAGTTCTAAAAGCCAAAACACTGTGCTGTACTGTACTTTATCCTATAACCAGTCATTTGAAGGCAAGTCAGTTTTACAAAATTATCGACAAATTTACCAGAAGGACCAAGCCGATCCGGATAACCAGCGTCCGGATAAGTGAAGTTCTACTGTATTGAGGGGCTGAATGGTAGTGGTTAAAATATTTAATTTAAATCCCGTGAAGAAATAATAGCTGGGAGCAAGAAATGTGAAAGCTTTTTCATCTCTCTGAATAATCTGCAGCAAAGTGACAGCTGTGTTTCCTTCATTAAGAGACATCAACCTTTTCCTGTGATTTGGGCATTCTTGACGATAGTAAGTTAAGTCACAAGAACAGTCGTTTGCTGCTGTTGGCGTTTATCTTTTTGAGCATATTTTTAGACATGTTTCAATTTGTGTCGCCTTGACACGAGACAAGAATCATGAAATATTGTCTTAACTTCCTAACACACATAATTACGGGAAATTTCGCAGAAGATTAAAAATTTAAAAAAAAATGTGTAATGAATTTTACAAGAGTTCTTATGTAACTGACTTCAATAAGTACACATTTTTTGTTTAGGTAAGATGTGTTTCACTTTCCTGCTGTCAAAAATTGTGTGTTTTATCCACATTTAAACTGTAACATTAGTTTGAACAGAAATATTGTAAATAACTCATCAATAATAATTTGAGCTTGTTTTAACACAAGACTTAATGTAATTAGTCATCATGTCACTCAGGATAGTGTTAAGATTTCAATACTCTTTACGACATTCCATTTTGCAGTTTAAATATTTCTCACTACCTGCACTAGACTTAAGTACGTGACTAATTCAAGTATAAAACTAGGGATAACTTATTTTATTACTTTAATAAATATCATGATTTTTCACCATTTAATCTTTTTAGAATTGTCCTTAAATTTACCTCAATCACGCTACACGAATCTATTGTTAATGTCTATTGTTAAGAGAACCTAACACTTCATAAAGTAAAGCTTTGTTTTGCTTGAAGAGCGTCATGGTCTAAAACAGATATGTCCGAAGATGCAGTTCGCAACCCTCATCAATTTGGTCTGCAAATCAGGAACATCCACACCATTAAATCGCTGACATTCATACTCAAGTTCAGTTCATTTGTTTTTATTCCTTCTTTGTCTACATATTGTTTCATTTCATCGTACTAAATCTGAAATTCCATAAAACTCGCCAACAAAGTGCTTAATATTTTCGCTCAGATCATCAAATATTTTCCCAAGTGGTGCGCAGATAAAGGTTATGCGAAAATTGTTCTGAAACTACTGGGAAAATCACGAACATTGCCAGCCATTTTAAGCAGTCATTTAACAAAGCATCACGAAAAAACAATTTTTTTTAATTAACACTTTAAGTAGTGTGAGTCATTTCATCTAGCGTTTGAATTCATTACATATCTCACACAAATGATCTGCCTTTATTATAAAATCCAAGAATTTTAAGCCACGTGGGAAAATAACCACTGTTTGATCTGAGAATATACGAAACGAATAAACATTCATCCTGTGAAAAATGAACAATTTTTAATTTTACATTGAAGCTTTAAATGGTTAAGTAAAATTATGCGTCTTTAGAGATAGATTAACCTTTTGACGCCTAATGTCAACTATAGTGGTAGTACCGCACTGCTAACCTCTAAAGTTGCATTTTATATATTTATTCAACAAATACAGGTACTGAATATTTTAAACATGCTCTATACTCTCCGTTTTTTTATCTTCAAAATGCAGTTTGTTTCATAATTCTAACGTATTTGGTTCCTGTATTATTCACATTTTATATACAGAGTGTGCTAAAATTTAAAAAATAATTCCGGCGCCAAAAGGTTAATAAACTTTTAATTATATTAAGATAAGAGAATTCATGCAGAGAAGTAATAATGTAATCATTTACATTTGAACAAAGGAGCGAAAGAGGAATATTGTGTCATTCCAGATTTGTGGATTATATATATATTATATATATAAATATATATATATGGGGTTATGTATGTATACATGTTTATCACATGACATTTTAACAATAAATTCTTCTTGAAAATATTTATAAATCACACAAATACCACTTTTTATACTGACTATTGTTGGGATACTTCTAAGTCAGAAGTTAAAACTCAGCCTTCTGGGTACACACATATTAATTGAGTCGTCGTTTCGATGCAGATTCACCACTTTCCAAATCGTGACATCATTGCATATGGCTCGTTGTGGATACATATGAGATTAGTGAATCAATTGTCGAGTGGAAATAATATTTCACAATTCTCTGTTACATCTTAAGAAATGTTAAACTGCTTACTAATCTTTGTCCAGGGAGTATTTTCATCGAGAATGTCTCCAAAACTTTGCAACATGTGGGAGAAATTTTTAAAAATTTGTAGTTTGGACTATATACAAATTGCTGCTAGGAGTACTGATCTATTTGACTAGTTTCGATCAAGCGAAGATTATCATAAGAAAAAACTCCACAATCAATTTTATAGGGCTCTGTAGGAACTCTTTTAATGTGTGGTAACCAGTAAACAACGGGATCTGTTGCCCCGTGCAATTTTGCTTAGTCATGTGTCACAGAGAGGAAGAGGGAAACACGCTTCCCAAATAATTCAGAGTAAGTCCATGCGGCAACGTTACATTTAAATAGATAATTAAATATCAAATATGAAAAAGTCCACATTTTTAATGCAGACTACAGTAATTGTTCTATGTACAAAACATGACACAGACCCCATCCTGAAGTTAATGAAAATATTTTACATTCTTACAGCTTATTACTCTCAGTAGGTTTTCATACTACCTTTCCAACTACCCTAACATATCTGAGGAGTGGCCCTGTCGTGCAGGCTTTCCGACTAATGCTTCGTCAACGTCTTTTAATTCTGCCATGCAAGATGCATGCCCTTCCCTTCCTCCCCCCACCCCCCTTGATTTGATCATTAAAAAAAAAATTATATAAAATGAATAGTGGATATTGCTATTCCGTACCACTTACTGTGCTTATCAACGAAAATTAATTTTCGACAAAAGTATTACAATGCTATAGAAATTTATAAACGAAGAAAAGGAAATGAAATATTATCATGTCTTTAAATTTAAATCATAATTTACAACCACCTGCACTGGTTTAAATCCTTGCTGGATAGAACAGTCTACATTCAACGTCTGTTTGCACACAGCTATTACGCACACCATTAACAGCATTTAAATATAATCTGGGATAAACTGTCTACAATTCTAAAATAAAATATATAAAGAACTTTTAAGTGTGAGTGTGTGAACACGATAATATATTTGTTCTTATGTCTATAGCCACTTATTCTTGTTTTTTTATGAAATGTATGTAATTTACAACGTTTTAACTTCGTGTGTGTGTAAAATCCTTTGTGTCTTCGTCTCCCTGAAGATGTCGAAGACTTGCTGAAACATTTAGGAAAGCTGATATTTACAAGTAACTGGTAATATTTTAATTTTATGTGCACTATTTAGAATATATTTAGTAGTATATGTAATTAATGTAAATAATATTAAATTATTGTAAAACTCCTTTGATTCTACCTGCTTTTTTCAGAGACAGGCAACACGAAAGACGTAGGTCCAATTTTTATACACTTGTAAATATTAATAATAATAATAATAATATATGTTAAACAATTCCGATAAACTGTATCTCTTAGCATTTCGAAAGTGCCTTATGAATCCGGTTAGTAAATTGAATTTTTTGTTGCTTTTGCAAGTGAAATTTGCCAGGTTAGCTTATTAGAGACTGAAGAAAGTCACGAAAAAACGCAGTCGTGGTAACCGATCTTCGAATCGACATAGAAGAGCCCAGCATGGCTCCTCGGCTTATGACCTTGCGCATAACTTTCCTCCATAGCCGAAAGCATGTATTATGGTTTTATTATATTCCGACATGGTTATTTTCCACTGTCCGGGCAAGGCCTAGCTGACAAGGCCGAGTTTCTGCAGGAACCGACTACACATTTGTAATATTCATTGAGATTCAAACAGAGCCTGGCGGTTGGCTGCAGATGTTTCAAATGGAGGTTCTAACCGCCGAATCGGAAACTTCTATCAAAAGTCACTCCTATCAATAAGAAGCTTCAGCTTGCGCAAGCAACGAAACAAAGCTGCTTGGTGTTTCAAGGTGCTTATTTTAGGGTGGAGCTTAGAAATCGTTCGGTCGACGATAGGTGAAAGCAAGGAAATCGGATTAAAGAGCAAAATAAAATAAAAGCAATAACAACGAGAAAATGAAAACTGACAAAAGATAGAAAAGCATTATGAAGAAGACAAAATGAATTGATACTTTATATTAATATTTCGTTCTTTTTCACTGCAGTAACAGAAATTTTGAAAGTGAAAGAATCCTTATTTTATCTAATTTCGCAAACATTTTTTAAAAAAGAACATTGTCATCTGTTTTGCAAAATGTGTACGGCTGGTGCATCAGAAACAGAGACTGGAAGCTTATATAAAGGAACACTGTCACATGGCTCACGTTCGCGTTATTTGAAACACATGTCACAAGCTACAGAGCAGACAGACTTACTGTGTAATTGGAAATAAAACTGACACTTTTCCCTACTGGAAAAGAATTCATTTAAGATTGCCTTTAATTAAATCTGGCATTAATATCTTATTCCAGTGACACAGATACGTAGAGTTAATTGACCCACACATTTTCCACAAAAGTACCGTGGTTTGAATCTTTTGAAAACACGTACTTATTTCATTACTCTAATTACGGAGCTTCCTCTGTCGTCATATTTATGCATTTTCGCTAAACTAAATCAACTCTTCATTCGTATTATTGCGGTGAATTCAGGAGAGCTGTCTTTCAGTTGCCTGCAAGAGGCTACATGGCTCAGTTATAACAGAAATGTGTTATCATATTCGAGTTTACTTGGTTTATTTGAATATGTACAGATAAATGTACATCTTGAAGTAGACCGCGACTACTGTTACACACATGGGCTGCGATTTAATGCTCCACCATGCAACCACAGGTAATTCAAAGCAACATGCATTCTGCACATTCCTACTGCTTCGGGAAGGAACTGTCGCCAAGACAAGCATATCGATATTTCCCAAAACTATTTTTTTTTATGTAATTAACAATTTGATTTCTCCATAACTCCACACTACACTAAACTTAGACAAAAAAACTGAAAATGCCAATAACTTCTCTGTGTAAATAAGAAACAGGGTTTTACGACACCTTTTGACGTAGAAATACAAACACAAATGAATGTCTATAGATCAAGGTCCACAAGACTTTTCTTTCGGTGTAACTTATTGAGGCTGTTAACTTGATGACTGTGAACTTAACAGCAGCCGATAATTTTTATATTTAACGTAAAAAAAGAAAACAAATGTCTTTTAAGGCAGTAATCATTGCGGAAGACTATGGTGTATATGCCTATAATTATGAGTGTAGACTGAATTTTGTTTCTTGTTTTGTATGGGTGTGAAACTTGGTCGTTCCCATTGAGGGAGGAATGTAGGCTGAGGGGGTTTGAGAATAGGGTGCTGAGGAGAATAATTGGACCAAAGAGGGACGAGGTAAAAGGAGAGTGGAGAAAATTACATAACGAAGAACTTAATGATCTATACTCCTCACCCAATTTTATTGGAGTGATCAAATCCAGAAAAATGAAATGGTCGGGGCGTATAGAACGTATTGGGAGAGGAAAGGTGCGTGCACGGCTTTGGTGGGGAAATCTGACGGAAAGAGACCACTTGGAAAACCCAGGAGTAGATGGAAGGATAATATTAAGATGGATCTTCAGGAAGAGGGATGTGGGGGCATGTTTTGGATTGATCTGACTCAGGATAATGACAGTTGGTGGACACTTGTAAAAGTAGTAATGAACCGTCGGGTTCCATAAAATGCAGGGAATTTCTTGACTAGCTGAGAACAGGTTAGCTTCTCTACAAGGACTCTGAACCATAGAATAAGTAAGTAAGTATTTACCAAAGCAACCTCAAGAGTGTACGTAGGTCTTCTCTGTGTCGATCAGTAGAGTCTAGTAAAGTTCCCAGTTATCAGATTTAATAAAAAAAATTTCAGTGAGAGTAGTACTGATGCTTTTAAAAGCAGACTGATCGAATTTAATAATCGACTGACTGTAAATGGTTGGAATACAACATTCTAGAACTTCTTAAAAATAACTATTATTATCACTACTACTAGTGTCACCAAAATTAGTGTTTTGTTAAGACACATCTTCAATTTGCGTCTCATTACAAATCACATTAACTTCATTCGGAGACGAAGCACTCCAAATATCTATATGCTCTACTTTTTACATTCATGGTTCCGTGCATCATTACAATTGTTCCAAAATAATTACCAACAAGATGACACTTATGGACTATCCTTTATTTCACGGTTAGGCGTCCTTTACTCTACATGTTTCGAGCTTCAGGGAGCTCGAAACATGTAGAGTAAAGGACGCCTAACCGTGAAATAAAGGATAGTCCATAAGTGTCATCTTGTTGGTGTTTATTTTGGAACTATATGCTCTACATTTTATCTTGCGATCAGCATATATTTCTACGCCGCATGGCAGACACATATTTGATTGTCTTAATTACTGCACTCATCCTTCGTAAGATCCAGTCAGCCAGTGGTCTGATTAAACACCGTGCAGACATAGCCCCCTCACGTACCGGTGACACATCTTAGAGGAAAATCTCATTATTGCACTTACTCATGTGGTGTTTGCTGCCATTACATTGTTGACACTAACAACTGGTCTAAATCAGAGTCCATATATTAATGGCGACGTTTCTGAACACATCTTTTGCAAATGAAACTTCCCGACAAATTTTAATGCAATCCCATTAATGTGTTTATCTTCTTTTCATTTGTGTAGAAGTGCATCAAATATCCACGGAACACACATTTAACTCGGATGGCATATAACTGAATTTACATGACTTAAATATGAATATTTAATAGGAAAAAATGAGAGAGAGGATTATTAGCTGACACAAAATATTTTTATGTTTATTGAACAAATAATAAAAATTAAACGTATGTATTTTATCCCCACATCAGTAATACATAATATGAAACAAAAACTCAAATGTGACAGTTGCTACTTTTAAGTACTTTTTTATCTAAAGGGAAACAAAGTTTAACCCATCCCTTGCCACTCACCTCGAAAATAAAAGGATAGTAAAAATATCAAATGTTTTAGAACTAATTCCTGGGAAGACGCCCAGTCGAAACATTCCTCAAAATTTGAAAAGCAGAAATTTTTGTGTCAAATACCGAGTTATTCAGTGTTAATAAAAATCCAGCCAGATACAACAGTATGCAGATATTTATTTACTGCAAAGTCACTCTACATGTTTCGGGTGTCACAACACCCATCATCAGGAGTACTAAAAACTGTAACCGCATCCTCCGGTATAGGTCATAATACTGGTGCAGCTACTTCCCTCCAACGTGGCCAGATCTGGCAACATTGGAGGGAAGTAGCTGTACCAGTATTATGACCTGTACCGAAGTAGCTGTACCAGTATTATGACCTGTACCGAAGGTTGCGGTTACAGTTTTTAGTACTCCTGATGATGGGTGCTGTGACACCCGAAACATGTAGAGTGACTTTGCAGTAAATAAATATCTG
>Ga0136643_10013897_pt1 | contig 12067 bp, 6 predicted proteins | sample TergutLab28metaG_FD_96883 | JGI IMG/M metagenome (GOLD analysis project Ga0136643, IMG submission 96883) | Labiotermes labralis P1 segment gut microbial communities from Petit-Saut dam, French Guiana - Lab288 P1 (version 3) (version 3) | ecosystem: Host-associated > Arthropoda: Insects >...
CCAACACACATCGTACCAGAGCAATACAACCCATGAAATAACTCAACAAATAAGTCGCAAGCTCCTGAGGATGGATGTATTAACATCCGAAACATGTTGAGCAGTAAATAATGAAATAATAAACCAAGTGACATCAAGTTGGTCTCTCTTTATTCAACTTTTAGGCTGAAGTTTTAATATTTCAAGAAATATAGTTCGCTATTCGATTCCTATCCCATTTGTATTTACGGTGCCTATAAAGCTATTTTATGCATAACACATACGTCTACAAATCAGTGAAAGCTTTGAAGGGCCTGTAATTTTCTACCGAGGAAGGAAATAAAAAAAATTCCTACTACAGAACAGTCTCCAAATATTCAATATTTTGCCACATAGGCCTAGGTGGAAGTTCACACTTTTTTCGCTCCTCACATTTCCATCGGAGTAAATTGGAAGTCTATATTGTGAACACTAAAGTAGAAAGCGTGCCTGTCTAACTGCCTAAGACAACAATACCTCATCGAAAAAGTAAAAATTAAAGCTTAATATTTTGGGATTATTATTTAGGATAACTATGGCATAGGCTTTACCATATATGATCAAAATCTTTCCAACGAATGTGGGCTTAATTTCCATATTATGGGGTTCTCGCAGAAACACTGGAACATCGACTTTGTTCTAGATTGGGATTTCCCTGTTTACCGGGATTTCAACTTTTCTCTGAACTGAGAGAGAACACATGAGAGACAAGCGAACATTTACTATGTTGCACAGCGGACGTGTTATGGTTCTTGTGTTGACATGTTAAAGAGATGGCAGCACCCTTCAGAATACAGAATGAACAGAATTTGCTCTCACACCGAAGACGGGCACAGCTAAAATTACAAAATTATGATCGGGATTAAAATGCTACTGCATTCCAAAGAAATACTTCAGTTCGTATTGAGCACTTGTATAGTAACTGAAACGTAGCATATAATAACGCTTTGACAGGTTTCTAATGAAAGTATAGCATCTACTACTTTCTAGGTTGGGTCCTTATGGTAAAACCAAAGAGATGCACTAATTTCTCAAATTTATTTTAGGAATAGAACTCTACATGTTTCGGACAGTTTCTCTGTCCATCATTAGGAGTCTAATACTGTACACACGGCAATGGGTATATGTAATACAGGTTATGCTGACTGCTTGCTAGCGGGATTCTGATGCCGGTAGCAAGCAGTTAGCATAACCTGTATGACATACACCTATTGCTGTGTGTACAGTACTGGACTCCTGATGATGGACAGAGATACTGTCCGAAACATGTAGAGTTCTATTCCTAAAATAAATTTGAGAAATTAGTGCATCTCGTCGGTTTTATTATAAGAATATACCACGATGTACGGTCCTCTGAATGTCAAATTTCTAGGCTGGGGTTTTCATGTTTACTGCATTGCAATTATCTCTGTGAGGTTCGTGAGGGAATAGAAGAAACGGGTGGTCATATGACCTTTTCTACATCCGAATTCCTATGATTAATTTGTTAAACGACGAAATTATTCTTAGATCAAAGCAAGGCTTAGTTTCTTCTTTAGGAGAGTTGTAATTTGATTGTGCTAGATTGTATTATATTCTCTATTCTCAGCCCCTTCTTCATCTACGGATCGTACACCATAGGCACGCAATCACTCTCAATTACAAATCAGGCAATGTACTGTAGGTATAGCGGAACATTGGGGCACTTTCGTACAACAACTGTCGCAGTGAAAAAGCAAAGATTATTACATATTTCGAGTATTTATTTGTAGCCTTAGTTATACTGCATGCAATGCACATGCGCCGTATTGTCATCTGTTGCCTGTCTGGCTGCAGAATATTTTTCCACATTACCTCATAAAAGGTAAGGTTTTCGAAAAAAAATGAATATAAAATGTGTGTTTGGAGATTCTCTAGAGCCTTTGTCTGAAATGTTTCTTATTATAAGAAGAATAAGCGAGATATGATCATATATGTGCAGAGGTCTTCATGAAAAGTACCCGTTATTCTTGTCAGATTTTAATGAAATTTGAAATTTATCGAAAGATTTTAAAAAATATTCTATTATCAAATTCCATGAAAATTCTACCAGTGCCAGCCGGGCTGTTCTATGCGGACGGACGGACATGACGCAGCAAATAGTCGTTTTTCGCAATTTTGTGAAAGGACTAAACGCTGTTCCTCCGGCCTCAACACATACTTCATTGGAAGACAGATATTTTATAAAATGTATCCCATCCGTGATATTCGGAATGTGACTCACTCTCTCACTCAAACAAGGGTATTACGTAGGCCTAATGGAAGACACCTTCATTCTGATTGCTAGCTCTTCGGAAGCCATTTAAGAAGCGAATAGCCGATCAACTCGTCCTTTATGAAATCAGAAAATTTATTCGTCACAATATGTATAGGAGCTCGCCACTGGATCTTGTCCTGAGCCAAGGTCAGCCTGTCACACGTGATTTAAAACATCTTAGATACTGTATTCTCCAAAAATTCCAAATCTCAAATACGATATTTTCCCTCCAGATTGACCGATTATATATGGCATATAAATTTATAATCTCGCCAATTGTGACTTATATTTCCAAATCTTCTCAAGATTCTCGATTTTTCTCCGGCTAGTATTTGGCATAGAGCACAAAACATGACGATTCTTGCTATGTAGTTTTCTCCGGTCTCCTATTAGTTCTGTTAAGTCCAGAAAATCTTTCCTGCCTGCTGTTTTGTGTCACCCATAAATTTTGCTTTGCCATTGATTTAAGAAGCCAAGTTGCACACACACGTGAAACAACAGTTACAGTGTCAACTTCTTATTATGCAGTGCGTATGAATATTCTGATAAGATGCAGGAGTATATTGGTTCTTGTAAAGCCAAAATATTTGTTCCGATATGCGAGGGAGGGCAGTGGCGGAAGCGGTACAGTAGAGAACTGGAAGAGCTTTACAATGAACCAAACATAGTTAACGTAATAAAATCCAGTAGACTGGAGTGGGCGGGCCATGTTGTGCGAATGGATGAGAACGAATTACCTCAAAAGATATTCTGGACAAAGCCTGGAGGTAACCGAGGACGTGGCCGACCGAAATGAAGGTGGATTTAAGGGGGTGGAGGAAGACACAAAGAAAATGTGTTGTAGAAATTGGCGGACGGATGCCCAGGATAGAGGACGCTGGAGACATTTGGTTGTAGAGGCCAAGGCCCACCCAGGGCTGTAGAGCCGATGGTGATGATGATGATGATGATGATGAAAGCCTAAATAATTTGTTAATATCAGATCCAATTCTTCTCTCATATGACGCCGTGTGGACTAGTAAATATACATAGACGTACCTGGGGAGATCGAAGCTTCTATCTTTAAGCGCTAAGCATTTCAAGAAGAATGAGTGATTACACCCTGAAAGTGGAAGGGAAAAGATTCTCCGACCGGTCGGTAACTCATTGCCAGTCAACATTAGGTCATGTTCCAGAGATCTGACGTTCACCGACACCGCTGTGAGAAACTCATTTCTGGATATTTCACAAGAGTTTGTAAAAGCCCACCCAAGTATTTAAATAGAAATTTAAATTATAAATTTTTGTGTGTTACAAGGAAGTTCTTGTAGTTAAACTGCAATCTGAGTAATGGCCTGATTCATGACATCAGTTCTAGTCATTATACCGCAATCCGTGTGATCGCCCAATATACACCCTCAGCTGTATTCATGTTACAGCAATCTGTGTCATCGTCTGATGTACAGCCACTGTCCTATTCATTACGCTGCCTCATTCAGACACTCATTTCCAGTTGCCCATTTTATTATGTTTCTAATAAAGCATATACCTAATTCAGGGACGCGATAGACATGATATTAATTGTAGGCTGCTTGAAATTATAGACCTACTTTCCGATTTCAGAGGAATTGCGCTTCGGTTTCCGGTTCAGTCACTGTGTTATTGAATGGAGATGGAGGGCTCTTTCCATCGTGGTACAACGGCAGCGGTGTGAAATTAACCATTTACCTAGGTGCGGGGTTTAACACTGCGTGGAGCAATACCTCCATTCCATCGTATTTCTTCCTGACGTGCCCACGTAACTTTAAAAGTATATGGACTTCTTGGTAAATTACAAATTACAAATATTTGGACAAAGCACTTTACAGTCAAATGCCAGAACATTACACAAAATTCCTTTGCTGTTCGCACTAATGAACTCCCACTTAATGTAAATTTATTCTAACCTCTTCGTTATTAATCACTTCCTTGTCTTGATTTGCATGAGAAAAGTGCAACAAGTCATTTGACTAAGGAACATCTAAATATCAATAAAATATACTGTGTACAGGAGGCAGTGAATACACAGTAGTTTTATGAATAAAACACAACAAATGGGCCGTGAACCATAGGACGCTCTGACGTTGACCATGAGCATGGATTCAGGGCCGCTAATCATGACATTAGAAACATTTCAGACGTCGTGCAATGTTGTGTAGGGGTTCATATCCATAGTTGCACGTAACAAGCTTTGTGCGTTTTGAAGGAAGACCCAGCTTCTTCTTCTGATTAAGTAAAGTCTGAATCCAGCTTCAGCATTTGGTTTGCATTTAGTGCGTGTGTCATCCTGTGTTGATACAAGGACTGTGGGCCGGTCCTCCGACCAAGAAGTCCTACCAAATGCTTACACGATTCATAAATCAGGTTACTGAGAAGACCTCGGTCGCTGTGGTCTGTAACGCCAAAAATCGAAGAGTTACAGACAGTTCGATTAGCAGTCCGTTTTTTTTTGGTCTCATTCGAGGAAGATATGCCTGCAGTATTCATATTGCGATCATCTGGGTTATGACGCCGTGTATGCTGGAATATAAATGCCACTGTTTCAGAAATTCATCCTTCCTCCACTTTCAGCTACTCTGAATAAGGAGGCAGAGTTTTCTTCTGAAAGTTTCATATCAAACTATTAAGTAATATTCCTGTACTATATTATTCAACAGTTTATTTCAAAAAATTCTCTCTGGGCGAAGTTAAAGGTTCTCACGACAGTGCTGCTTAAGTTTCTGGTCTTCTGTGATGTTACGCCATTTGGACTGATAGTCACCAACGTTTTGGAGTAGACTGGTTCCTGCCTCTGTAAGGTCAAGAGCTACGCTTCCCCCAAACTTTGGTAAATATTTTTCCGTCCATCCGATGCAATATTTTAGAAAACTTGAACTTTCATGATTATCTAAACAACGTCGGTTTGACGGCATAATAAGTTTACGAATGACAATCCGGAAACGTTTCCACATTCAGCAGTACAGTTACATTTGCTGCACTGCAAATTGTGTGCAATTGATAGATACATTCGTAGGCATGTCGATTTTGGTATTGAATAACCGATACTGGTACTGAATCGTGTGTCCTGTCTTACTATACTCTTACGCACATCTGCCTGCGAAGACAAGTAAGAGTATGTTTTTAAAATAATAAACGCTTTTGTAATATTACAAAGCGGAATTAATTATGGACTTGAAAGAAAGGGGGAATCGGTTTTCGATTCAAGACTGGAGCAGAGATTTTTCTGTCCTCCACAGCGTCTTGACTGTCAAAGTAACGGCTAACCACGGTTCTGTTACCGAAAAGTTTACAGACTTGTCTGTATAGCTTCCGTATCGCTTTGGGGCCCCACTGCCTTCTGCGAACTGAATACTAGGTTATAGTAGCCGAGGCATAAAGCTGAACACTTGCGTCACAAGTAAAGGGTAAAACAGTCCCTGTACAGGCCTGGAAAGGCTCTGAGAGTACAAAGACGCTGAGGCCCCAGAGTTCAAGACAATCGGCACATGAAGGTGGTAAGGTTGTCAGCCTTACGCATAACCAAGGTTAATAATACATGAATCTAACATTCACTCCCCCCCCCTCCACCATACTTCTCAAGATACGGCGCTCAAACCAACACAAACGCAACTCAATTTTTCGGTACGATTGGAAGAAGGTATTTTTTTATTTTGACCTTTTCTTTTTTCTTGAAGCATTTAGCCTTTACGAACACAAGAACAAGCAAAACCGAAATGCATATTACAAGAACAGTTAAATAAATTGTTATATACTTTATTTTTATGTCCAGTCATTACAATTTAACGTTTGTATATTTGCTTAAAGAATGAGAATTGCTGGCAAGCTGCAAAGGGAATCGAGCCTTGTATTTGAAGTGTTTCTAGGGGGAAGGTAAAGAGAGTTTTTGCCTCTGAAAGATGCCGATAAAAATCTAAAGTCATGCAAGAAATCAGTTTTCTATCTATAAACGTTAAGTTGCCGCCACGAACAATCCACAGAAGTGCATTTAAGGACTTAACCTTATGGTAGAACGTGATAATGCAGACAACACGCAGAGACTACCACTCTGAACAGTATAAGCGGCATTCCTTCTAGCTGTCTAGTGATGGAAATATCAATTAACCCTTTGTAGCCAGATTAACATTAAACTCTGCACTTTTCCCACACAGTGTAGGGCCGCTTATGAGTTCTTGTGATTCTTAGAACAAACAGCAGTTATGTTTCTTACGATATTAAAGTGTTGTACTTTGTAATGAAGAGGTATCGAGCCTAGTGAACGGAAATAAGAGAATTTTTGTTGTATTATTTAGACAGAGTTGAGGCTGTAAACTACGTGCCATTGCTCAGGCTCTTGTTTATTGGCCTGTCACTGCGGCGGCCTGGGTCGAGGCTGGACAATTCAGAATGTGATATGCGGTGCACTATGTGGCCCCGAGACAGGTTTTCTCCGAGTACTTCTCTTTTCCCTTATCAGTATCGCTTCATTAACGTCCTATACTTATTAAATATTCAAAATTCCAATCAAAAAAAGAAAAAATTGGCGAAGACTGGTCACCTCCCAACAAAAGCGATTCTTTTGATCTGCAACGTTATTTCGTTTGACAAATAGTTACCGACATTTCGAAAGTTTTTAGTGCCTCCGTCTTCAGAGTAAAGCGTCTCAAAGGGTAAAGAAAAATATTATTTAAAACGTCGGTAAATACTCGCGCAAAGACGAAGCGTCCCATCCTAAAAGCCCTGAAGCTTCAGAAGTGGTACTCTTTGGCGTATTTTGTAGAATTGAGAAAGAAAAGTACTTTCATTGTTTCATTTACAGCCTTCAAAATGTCCAGGCAATTATGTTTATGACGGAAAGTTAACCTGATGTCTAAGAAACTCATATATAAAAATTAAGTTCCTGCCTCACAGAAATACTCTGATAGCCATTAGAAACACAAGTGTGTTAAAACTGTTTCGCTGAGTAATCACTGATAATTTTCAGAATCAGTAGAAAAAATAATTTTACCCAGTCAGTAAAACGTCCAGGCCTTTTAATACTAAGAAAGGTGGTACACACACGTGCACCAGTACTGTACAATTTTCTGGTCTAACCAGTATTAGACTACATTATTGTCATTAAAGTGTTACATTAATGCAGTTTTTCAAATAATGACTGATGTATGATCGTTAGTAACCACAATTACAATCTACCGTTTATGTTAAACTTTTAAAATAAAATAGTTACTTTTGTTATTAATGTGTGCTAAATTGTGTTTCCATACTGAACACACAAAATGAGTCAGGAAATACTTCTGCTATACCGCTAAAACTGGACAACTGACTGTATTTAGCTTAAAACAAAGACACTCACCAGTGATAATGCGAATGCTATCTCCATCCCTAAGCTATTAATTAAGGGCGATGTGACAACCGTGTGTGTGTCTTATTGACGATGGAGGCCGTTCTGAAAAGAAAACAAAATAACAGTCGATTGAAGTATAAAAATATGCACTGGTAACAATATGTACTGGTAACAATATGTACTGGTAACAATACCCTACAAGAAAAGGTTAATATATTGCAAAATAAACATTAATCCTACATTAAATTGTTTACCCACAGGAAATTTTCCAGCATATTTTATATATTTTAATTACAGTAGTGGAATACAATGAAGTCTTTAACATGTGTGAATTTCATTCATTAAAATTTTAGTTATAGTAAATTCCCGATGTTGCGATGTATTAAGAATTTCATTTACTCTAACCCAGTTTCATAAATTTGACAACAGATAAAAAGCAAAGGTCACCCCATAGAATGCCACTACTGGCACAGAGGGGGAGATGAGATATAGTTTTACCCATTCTTAACCTCGACGCGAGATGTGGTCAGCGCCACACCCTTCCACTTTATCCTTGAGAATGAACCCCACTACTCATTGTACAGGAGGATGGGTGGTCCCCAGGGCCCATCCTGACGGGTGTGGAGGAAAGGAAATATCTCACCTCCATCGAGAATTGGAGCCCCGGCCCGTCCTTCCATCCCGTGGCGATTTGCCATATTTTCTACATTTTCATGGCCTCTCTTATGTTACAATGTAAGGACATTAAAGAGGTATTTCATGTGTAGACCTTTGAACATATTAAAGCAGGCTTACATTTGCTTTAAATACATCTTTCAACTTCAGAGTTTTCATAGTCCTATGTGACATTATGTTAAATTTTGTTTACGTCGGTATTTATAAATTCTTAATTCTGATGATAAAGGGGAGTGCTTTTTTAATTTATGTTTTTATTTAATAGTTTAATAATAAACACTTAATTATTTTTAAACGAATCTGACAATAGGCCTGCGCACATTGCCGCAACACAAGTTTCGCAGACTTACTTGCACGTTCCGCTCCACTGAAGCCACATATCATTTCTGTTATTCACGTTGCGGCATGTGAAGGAAGGAGATAATCGTATCTTGGTTCTTGTCTTCCAAGTGAAATTTATTTATTTTTTTAAACTCACAGTTCCGTGCATCGTACTAAAAACTGTAACCGCAGCCTCCGGTATAGGTCATAATACTGGTACAACTACTTCCCTCCAACGTGGCCTGATCAGGCCACGTTGGAGGGAATTAGCTGTACCATGACCTGTACCGGAGGTTGCGGTTACAGTTTTTAGTACTCCCGATGATGGGTGCTGTGACACCCGAAACATGTTGAGTGACTTTGCAGTAAATAAATATCTGCATACTGTTGCATTTGGTTGGATTTTTATTAACATTGAAATTTATTTTATTTCACCTTTCCTTCGCAAACTGTTTGAATACGTGAAAGCACAATGTTAGCTATACACATAATCTTTCTAACATTCCAATATTTCACTTTGGTTACAAATTTCTTTTGTTACGTGTGAATCTCTCAACAAAAGGAATATTCCCTGAAGATAATAAACAGATAGTCTTTAAAATGGAGGTGTACCCTGTTTCCTGCGAAGTATGAAACAAATTTCTGGTCTGTAGTAAATTATGTATCCGGCTTCAAAGGACTACTGTACAATCGTGTAAAGAAAAATCAACTTGATCCAATCCAACCAGGACAACAGACAGTCATCTAGCAAGAATAATAATTACCAATTGTTTTATACATACGGATGTACCTCCTGCTGATGGGCCATAGATATGCCCGAAACATGTAGATTTTGACGAAATATACTGAGAATAATTTGTGCATCAAGTAGGTTATTCTTTACACGATTATATCGAGATGCACGGTCAACAAAACATAAAATTTAGACTATTTTACAATTCCCACGTACACTTACACAGCTTAATTCCAGTGCTTGTCCGCAACGTTCCTCAATCTAACAGTCCGCACATTATTTATCTTAAAATTTGTTAAACCCACACGACGGCTAAGCTACAATCAGCAACTCTTAAACTTCATGGCACGAGACATGAGTCTGTAAGGTCAGTTACAAGGTGAAGAAAGGCACACAGCAGCAGTTACGAACTTACCTGTAGTAATTATCACATGCATAAAACGTGTTCTTTCTATAAGCTGGCTTTGAAAAACTATTGTGATTTGTATTGTTTGTTCATGCACAGATGGAAATAAAGAAACATTTTCAAGGTTTTTGTGTCCTTTTCATACTTCTTTTTCTTGTTTTATTTCGTTTTTTTCCTTTATTCTCAGGTTTATCCTACCACATGCGAAGATGCTTATACTATTCCAGAAGGTAAATTTGACAAAGTTGTTGTTCTTCTACTCCACTAGTTTGTATCGCCATTTAGATTTATCTCTTTCTCTATTCAGACTTTGTTCTGAAATACCTGACAAGAACTCAATGACTATTTCGCTGTTCCTTAAATGAACCAGTACATCGGCCAGTGCAGGCTGAAACGCCTCATTAGTACATCCTGTTTTCTGGCCCACAAGGTCAGTAGACTGTCTTCAAATAGTCGCACGCAAGATTCACACAAGGAGCTTCTGCTCTTCGTCATTATTGCAAAATAATTAACTTTTATATGTGCAACTCGATTTATGATGCAACAAATATTTTAATAACTTACAAACGGACAAATTAAACTATAATTTGGCTTTTTATTTTAAAACTATTCGGGATATAAGATAGTGTTCCATGCTGTTATGAACATGTAAGACAGAAAGTTAAACAATACCTTACATTAGTAAAGGTAAAGTGCACCCTTGTACAGGCACTGAGGTTCTGTGCAGGCGGTACGGCCTATAGGGAGAGTAGAGGTATAGCTCTACTCTTTCTTGACCATGGCACTGGAAGAGGGTGAGGGGCCAGCGTCACGCACCGGCCGCACTTTACCCCCGGGAAAGACCCGGTACCCATTGTACAGGAGACTGGGTGGGCCCCAGGGCCGGTCTGGACAGGTGCGGAAAATCTCGCCCCCACCGGGATTCGATCCCCGGACCGTCCAGCACGTAGCCAGTCCCTATACCGACTACGCTATCCGGCTCACACCTTATATTAGTAACTTGCATAATTACACAGGACAATCAGAAATAACCATTCTTCGCACGGGAAGTTTTTGCTTAACTTGCCAATGTTAAAGTATGTGACACCTAAATCTTTGAATGAGAAATAACATTCAAATTAAGAAATTAAATTTCACTGGTTGCCTGAAAAACAACTGGGAATGAGAAATCGAATCAGAGGTACAAAATCTACCGCAGTGCTTGTACAATGTTTTAACAGTCTCGGCCGCTGTACATACTGGCAAGAAGACAGGGGAAATTGCTTAATACGTTTTGTTGTTCTCTGTTAGTTCCGCTGTATGAAAAAGAAAGTAGAAGTGCTTTGTTTTGATATATTCCATCTATTCAGGCAGGGTGTAGGATTCTTTCTACCAGACTACACGACATCACATTCCAGGAGAACTGTCGTAATATTCAACGCCATGATAACCTTGAATCATCTCGATCTCTCTTGAAACTTGAGACGTAACAATATTAGAAACAAACACAGCCTTTATTTTCTTGATAAATAGATTAGGTTAAGAATTTGTGGAACGGTGTCTGGGACTGGTATTGGTAAACGCGGAGAGAAATCAGTCTGTGCACACCATGACACCATGCAGATGGTGAATAAGGACAACTCCACGCATTCTTAACCTCTTCGCTAGATGGTGGTGATTCGACTTCACGCCCTGCGTGCCTTAACCAGGGAAAGTATCTTTGCGTTCTGTCAGTAGGTGACTGGGTGGTCTCCAGAGCTGGTTTGGGCGAGTGGGAGAAGTGTTGCCCCTGCCGAAAATGGAATCCATAATAGTCTACCCCGTGGCATAGTAAATGTGTAGGCAACTGTAGCGTAAATACGTTATAGACATTACAGCCGTCTGCCATCAGTATCTTCGCCGTCTGTCCAGGTACAAACCTGGGATGTAAGTTTGAACTGCCCTAGGAGCGTTTTCCGTTTTGTGTGACTTCAGGGTTCGGCCGCGAAGTCGATGAGATCTGCGCTCTTCTGGGAAATCACGCAGCGAATAGTGGCAATTCTTTACGACGTTTCGGGACAACCTATCGGTCGTATCTGTAAGGATTCTTGATCATTGAAGATGGAACTGATAGATTGTCCCGAAAGGTCGGTAATCTCTACTCTGAGTATCTGTGTAATAAAAAACAAATTGATGCACCATTTATTCTCAGTTTATTTCGTCAATCAACCTCTACATGTTTCAGGCATATTTGTAGCCCATCATCAGGAGGTATACTGTATATATATATATATATATATATATATATATATATATACATATACACACACACACACACACACA
>Ga0136643_10013903_pt1 | contig 12065 bp, 8 predicted proteins | sample TergutLab28metaG_FD_96883 | JGI IMG/M metagenome (GOLD analysis project Ga0136643, IMG submission 96883) | Labiotermes labralis P1 segment gut microbial communities from Petit-Saut dam, French Guiana - Lab288 P1 (version 3) (version 3) | ecosystem: Host-associated > Arthropoda: Insects >...
ACTCCATGGTGCAGAGTCCTTCTTGAGAAGCTAACTGGTTTGCAGCTAGTCAAGAAATTCCCCACATTTCACGGAACCCGAAGGTTCATTACCGCACTCACAAGCGTCCACCACCAGTCCCTATCCTGGGCCAGCCCAATCCAGTCCATATACCCACATCCCACCTCCTGGAGATCTATCCTAATATTATACACCCATCTACGCCTAGGCCTCCCCAGTGGTCTCTTTCCCTCCGGCTTCCCCACCAAGACCCTATACGCCACCCTCTCATCACCCATACCGGCTACATGCCCAGCCCATCTCATTCTTCTCGATTTTATCACCCGCACAATATTGGGTGAGGGGTACAGATCGGGTCCTTTACCCTAGTTAAGGTAAAGCTGTCTTAATATAGGCCTGGACAGGCCCTTATGGATCCAGAAGGATCAGACTGCCAGATTTCAAGAGAGTCGACACATTAAGGTGGTAAGGTTGTCAGTCCTACGCACCGGCCGCCTTTACCCCCGCCTCCTAGGAAGCACTCTTCGTACTCATTTCTGTTAGATTCCGAGTTGACTCCAACGTCATACTGCGGCCGGAAGGGTTATATCAATGGGAAATCTTTTCCCTCGTGTTTTATTGAAATTTCTCACTTCCTATTAATATTATTTTCCCTCCTATTCGAAGCTATATAAATGCTGCAGTCCAAAATACAGGGTGAGTCTCTCGCTAGAGGTCCCAAACTATTGTCTATGTATACAGTCGAACAGCGCGGGTTTCTCGTTCGCAAATACTGGCAAACAGGTTCATTCAAAGCATGCCAGACGGCATTTCGAACGGAATTTGGTGAAAGAAGTGCACCATCGAAATGTTCCGTCCAGAAATTGGTTAAAAAGTTAGAGACAAGGGGAAGCCGATCTAACGCCTGTCCACTTCCTTTTTTTTGGGGGGGGGGTGCCTATTGAAGAGCAAAGTTTAAAAAAAATACTCCGCGCACAATCGAACAAATCAAAGACGCTTTACGCCAAGAGATAGAAGCCGTCAACGTCGACATTTTGGGAAACGTATTCCAGAATTTGGAGAAACGCATTCAATTGTGCTTGGATATGAAAGGAGACCAGTTTCAGTATCGATTATGAGCAGGTCCTGTTTTGCATCTTTCCCGGTATGTGTATATAAATTTTCAAGTCAATTATCTCAATAATATAATTTTTTATAGACAATATATTGGGTCCTCTAACGAGAGACTCTCCCTGTACATCGCTCAAATCGTAACAATGAGAACAAATTTGGAGATGGAACTGCGACGGCTCAGTCGGTATAGCGAAGAGGCTACGGATTGGGCAGTCCAAGAATCGTAGTTTGATGCCTGGCACAAACCAGAGGCGTCTAAAGCGGTTGTTTTTTAAACCCGGCCTCCTGTTCGGTGGATATCACAGACTGTTTCACCCGGGGGTGGGGGGAAGCTGATCACTCGCTCCCATTTAGCACCTAGCTTAGGAATATGTGGAGATATACACTTTCACCCCATATACATCTCCATGGTGTTCACAGGCATAGCTCTAATTTATAAAAATATCTCTAAAGGAGATGTGCCTAGGGTCACGCCAGCTAGTCTCGGGAACTAAGTTTTGAAACAGCCTGTGTCTAATGTGAACAAGTTAAGACATTAGGTCTCGCTGCTCCAGAATATTGGGTTATCCGTGGCATGCGGGGTGTCTGCGATATGTCTCTGTGGCAGACATTCCATTCCGGCCCTACCTGCAGCTCAATACCACGCCCCTTAATCCTACCTACACCGCAACACAACTTCCCCTGAAATTCTTCCAAGATGTTACTTCCGCCATACGATGATGAGCTTAGACACTTTGCCCTCAGGATCTTGGTGTCAGGTTGAATAAATCGACCCAGTTCATTCCATCAGCAGTTCAGTGACAAATCGCTCTCTGTTCGCAGTATAGATACTTACATCGCTACTCAGATTAATTAATTTGTACGGTCGCGTGATATTGTTAGTAGGGAGTTTGGATGAAGATTGTGGATTGTCGGAATTTGAAGATGAATAGAGTACGATCTTTCGAAACGTCGGGAACTGCTACCACATAGACACAATGTGACATCCCAGACGACTTCAAAAACACAACTATAAAAGAACACAAAATTCGCAAACCATAAATAAATATCACATATTACATGCATGGGAGAAGTTGGTAATAAATACAAAATTCTAATATGAAAAAAATTAAGAGAAGCCGAGAAATGAGGTAACCTTTAAAGAGAATGGAGAGTAGTTAGTGTAGTGTCTAGGTAGTGGGCTTTGTAACCCGGGGTTTGATTACACGTAGGTTCAAGAAGCTTCTCTTTTCTCCAGAACATTCACAACGACGGTGGCACACCTATCGTCCTACACAAAGCGCGCCGGAGTTCCTTTCTTAACGAGTAAATAGGGGTAACATGGGAATGGAGGAGACTGCATAACGAGGAGCTAAATGATATGTACTCCTCACCCAATATTGTGCGGGTGATAAAATCGAGAAGAATGAGATGGGCTGGGCATGTGGCGCGTATGGGTGAGGAGAGGGGGGTGTATAGGGTCTTGCTGGGGAAACCGGGGGGAAAGAGACCACTGGGGAGACCTAGACGTAGAAGGGTGGATAATATTAGGATGGATCTCCAGGAAGTGAGATGTGGGTATATGGACTGGATTGGGCTGGCCCAGGATAGAGACAGGTGGCGGACGCTTGTGAGTGCGGTAATGAACCTTCGGGTCCCGTGAAATACGGGGAATTTCTTGACTAGCTGCAAACCAGTTAGCTTCTCAAGAACGACTCTGCACCATGGAGTAAGTAAGTAAGTATGTGGTGTATTATTATCCAAGTAACGTGTAGTTCTAAAACCTTTGGTCACGTTTTAAGTCTCTGACCCCCCCCCCATATCGTGAGTGGTATTGTATTGATTTGTAAATAATTACTTGCTTCTGGATTCAGGTCTTCTGCTTTGTTACGTCGAGGAGCAGGGTTATTGATTACCGACGTTTTGAGATGAACGGGTCACCGCCTCCCGGATCAATGAAGAAGAAGGCGGCACGGCACGTTCGAAACGTCTGGTGATCAGTAACCCGTCTGCTCAACGTCACAATCCTCAACACGACATTGTGGAAGCCTCACACCTCGCATTGCATGCTTCTTTATTTCGGGTGCTCTGAGCTTCGCGGACTGGAGCTGTGTCTCATAACTGGAGGTTATACATTAACACAAGTATATTCAAATTGAACCGAAGAGTCCCTGTCTCAGATACATGTATCGTTGAATAAATTCGCCGTATGCACGAGAAGTCTGCATATAAAAAAAAATTTCAGTAATGCAAATTCGTGGTTCTTTCTAACGAATACTGTATGTTAAGCAAGTCGGTACCCTGCCAAGTGTAACTCAACTTGAGTAAAAGCCGAAACGCGATTAAAAATTCTGCATCAACCGACGAACGAGCGTGTAATTTTATAAAGGTTTCGTCAAATTTCGCCATGTTCTTTCAAATTCTGTTCGCACATAAGCCTGAAATGCGGCCCATTCCGTGTAACCGAGTTATCGTTTCTTTTCTTTTACGTTCCCGCCACCCCCCACCCCCATGTTTTTTTTTTTCGCGGAGTTACTGTGTACGAAATTATACGATGTCCGTCATGTACAGAGGTCTCCCTGTATTGACCTTAACATTTAAATCCCCTATCCAACGGTAATATATTCAGTTAGGCTAAAGCGCAAACTTACAGAGCGTCCAATCGGACCGGAATTGGGATACTTTTAACTAAGGGGACAGATTTTGGGTTTTCTCTCAGTACAGAGGGAAAGAATCCGGGGTGAAATTTTCGCCTCGTTTCCATTCGTGAAACAGATGAAATAGTAGACTTGTCTGTTCAAAAGTCGCTTTTAAGAAATCTTATCAGCGATTCGTTTTAATATATTTTGGTAGGCGTTTCAAGAAACCACAGTGCCGGTCCTGTTCCACCTAGCTCATGCATGTTCTATGTTGGTGATGGTCTGCACCACGTAGGCTATATTACCGAAGATCCAGCCCTTTCCCCCACTCCCCCCCCCTACATCGAAGCTGCCGCGAAGAGAGCATCTCGTTCAGATTCGAATTGTAAAAGCGGCAACTGTGAGTGAACGTTTTCCGAATCGTGCCTTGCATACTCCGGGCTGCCCGCATTCAATTTAACGAGCGGTAGGATAGATTTAATTTGATTTACTTTAGTTTCCCGTTAACCATAACTTTCCTAACCCTCGAGTTTCCCTCATCACTACTCCCTCATTTCCACCCTTACCCGTTCTGTGCCCCAATTACGAACCTGATATAAGTCATGCGGTGTTGAGTGAAGAAAACTATACATAGGGGGAAAAAAATGGAAGCAGCAGACGGATGGAATTAACAGGAGCGTTGCTTATAGTGTGTAACATTCTGTCTTCCTGTAGCGGACCGCGGAAATATTTCTGTATATTCTGTTGTTTTTTTTTTTTTGGGTGGTGGGGGGTGGGGGGGGGGATTTACATACGGTCTAAATGGGGGGGGAAAATTTGTAAGCTGTGGTGAATATACCAACTAAAGAGTAGAAACTTACACTGGAATGAACACATTCGCATATGTGTTTAACGGCTGTAGCAATGGGTATAACTTTTGTTAAGTCATTTAACAGAAACAGTTGTGTGTGTGTGTGTGTGTGTGTTTTGGTGTGATTTATAAAGAATAGTAATCTGCTGGTACAATATTTAGCATATTCATGTGTTATACTTTTGTGTGTTGTGCAAATGAATATATTTTACGAGGAGAGCTGTCAGGCGTTCATCATTTCTGGTTTATAAAACATATACCAGGAGCTGAAGCGTGACATTCTGTGATTCTGTACCACACTGGGTGCTATTCATGCCGTCACGGCAAGTTGTTCTAAGCCACTTACTGGTCCGTATGCGTAGAAACAAATGGACTGAATAATGTCGAAACACGTAGCAAGTTTTATATTGTTCTTGGGGGAACAGTGTCTGGAATGTGTGAACTTTATCACGGTCCCCTTGTTATGAATCTGACATATATGAAAGTTTCCAGTAAAACAGTTATCCTGTCTCCATATATTTTCCCAGTACTAGCTGAAATGAAGATTTGCCAATTTATGTTTTGGCACGATATGGGCTGTGTAACTACTGTACTTATTTCCACGGCTCTTCCACTGACATATATCAACTGTGTTTTTGGAGGAATGGCGAATCCGACATCCGCTTCACCCCTCCTTTCCCCTTTCCACCCACACTGCACGTGTTGACATAAGTGATCTATTTCTACAACATGAACTAATTTTGCAAATCGACAGTGGGTACAGCTCTACATCGCTGAGAGTCTGCTGTTTTTTTTTTTGTGGTTCATATTTCATTCTTTGCGTGGTCTACTTGTTATAAGCGAGGATTACTGTTTGGGGCGCAGTGCATAATTGTTCACTGGCCGAATGCAATGGATGCCGTCCTATCTTCGTATGTGACGTGATTTTCTGTTCATTTGCTGATTTAGACTTACGTAATTTTTAGGGATATTAGGCGTAGGCGGTGAGCAGATCGAAGTCACGGAATGTTTGCTATCATTGGGTGCAAAATCTTTTGTCTTCCAGTTTGCTATCCAAAAATTTAAAGATAAGATATACAGAACTATAATTCTGCCTGTTGTGTTGTATGGGTGTGAAACTTTGTCACTGACATTGAGGGAGGAACTAGGCTGAGGGTGTTTGAGAATAGGGTGTTGAGAATATTTGGGCCTGGGAGGGACGAGGTAACAGGGGAGTAGAGGAAGCTGCATAATGAGGAGCTGAATGATCTCTACTGCTCACCCGATGTTCTTCGGGTGATATAATCGAGAAGAATGAGATGGGCGGGACATGTAGCGCGTATGGGGGAGATGAGATGCGTGTACAGGGTTTTGGTGGGGAAATCTAAGAGAAAGAGGTCACGTGGGGGACCCAGGCGTAGATGGGAGGGTAATATTAAGATGGATGTTCAGGAAGTGGGATGTGGGGTTGTGAATGCGGTAATGAAACTTCGGGTTCTGTAAAATGCGGGGAATTTCTTGATTGGCTGAAGATCGGTTAGCTTCTCAAGAAGGTCTCTGCTCCATGGAGTAAGACAGTAAGTAAGCGTAAACGTTGTTGACGCATCTAGAATTATTATACAGACTGGGCGAGAAGTTACTGTACCCCCATTCACAGAACATACAGAATTATGCATTTTGTTTAATTACATTTTTAGGTGTTGGTTTCTTCGATATGTCGACCGCTGATTGACTTCTTTGTAGCCCCGCGAAGTCCGTTACAACAGTCAAAAGCAAGGCATCCAAGCGCCTTGTTTTCGCTTCCGTTGGTTCCGGTGTATTACGATTGCAATTTTTCTTATCACTGTCGAATATGTATGAAATTATGCTGGATGAAACGTTTCGCAGATGATGAAAATACGCGGTAGAAGATGGCTACCGAACGCACTGGTGTTATACATAACATTTGTGTGTGCAATTCGGGAAGCCCGTACTTCGTACCTCGTCCAGGAGACCGGTCGGTTATTCTGGTTCAGGGTGTCCTGTTTTCTTAGTCCTTCCGAGAAGATGCTTGGATAATATCGTGAAGCAGACCACGATCACTTTCTTCCACGTTCTTACCCACTAATTGTGCCTATAATTTCTCATTCACCGTTGTATGATTTACCACTTGTAACAGTGTCATTAAATAATGCACTACAGAAGGAAAAAGCAAGGAATTGTCGTAATTGAAATCTGTAGGTAAAGGAAAAGTTCGCTGTATAACCTCTTATGTAGGCATAGAGGGGGAGTAGAGGTATAGCTCTTCTCTTTATTTAACTTCGGTGCTAGATGGGGGTGGGTGGTCAACGCCACGCCCCGGCCGCTTTACTCCGGGCTATGACCCGGTACCTACGGTATATGAGGCTGTGTGGGCCCCAGGGCTGGTCCGGACGTGTGGAAAATCTCGCCCCCTCCCACTCACCTAGATTCGATCCACAGACTGCAGCCTGTAGAGAAGTGTTTCTCAAACGCCGAGCCGCGGCCCGGTACCGGACCCTGGCATCAATTATACCGGGCCGCGAGATGTTCTCCCGGAATTTGTCATTTTAGTTTTCTAAGCAATTTTCATGAGTAAATGTTTTATAGTGGAAATATTCTGAGGAGAAAAATATTCATGAATGTGTCGAAAAACTCAGACCCAGATGGTGGCCTGAGGAAACTACAGTATGCTACAAGATTTCATTAGTCCAGTGATCGATAACTAATTTAAATGTAATTTTATATTTGTCAACATGCCACACCGTATACATAATTGTACTAATACTCTTTATGATTATGCCATCAATTATTATTATTATTTATGTTAGCTAAATGTATGAACTTAAAAAGATGGAAAGGTATTTACGAGTAAATTTGTTGGGACCGGGCCCTCGTCTTATGAAAAAATAATTTACCGGGCCGCGGTCTCACAAAGTTTGAGAAACACTGCTGTAGAGAGTCGCTAATCTAGGCGTTCACTTTTCGTTTTTTAAAGGAAGAATGGAAATCTACTAGTGCGTCGTTTGCAATTTTAAATAAGGGGTGTTTATTTCGTGTGGGTTTATCCATTATCTTCTGTGTCGTAGTGGTCCCTAAATACGTTGATAATGTTCGCGACTACAATTAGTGTTAGTAATATGTATAGTACTAATATTGTTGTTATAGTTCCTATTATTTGGTTGTTGTGGTTCTAATTTCGTTTTCTATTATAGTTTCGTGCATGTTTATTTCTTTGTTGTTGGTTACTGTTGGTATTGTGTATAGTAAGGTGGGTAGTAATATTAATGTGATTGTTAGTATATTGTTTGATGGCGAGAATATTTCGTTTGAGGCTAGACTTGTTAGTGAACTGCAACGAAAACCGTGGCGTGAATGCTCTGTATGAAATGAGATGAATTTTAAAAGGTAAATGTTTCTCATATATCATGCTTTGATATTGACTGCATGTTCAGTAGCAGTGCGGTCCACACAACACATAAACTCTGTACGTTCTTTTTTATTTTCTGCTACGTGTTTCGGCCACACATACTGACCATCTTGAGTAGAAGTATGCAAGTAAAAAAAAAAGTAAAGTGATCCCGTTACAGGCCCGGTGTGGCCCAGAGGGTGGGTAGAGGTATAGCTCTACTCTTCCATGACCGCGGTACTAGAAGGGGGTGAGTGGTCAGCAGCACGCACCGGCCGCACTTTATCCCCGGGAAAGACCCGGTACCCATTTTACAGGAGGCTGGGTGGGCCCCAGGGCCGGTCTGGACGGACGGAAAAATCTCGTCCCCACCGGGGTTCGATCACGGACTGTCCAGCCCGTAGCTCAGTCGATATACCGACTGAGCTATCCGGCCCGCAGAAGTATACAAGTACAGAAGGTAAAATTCTACAGGAGAGCCCCCCCTTCACAATCAATCTGTTAAAAACTTTATTCTTTTAGGAATAATTACTACATTATAGTTCTAATAAAAGCTTTCTCGGGGAATGCGATGAGCAAAAGAGGTTGGAAGTAACTGGGGCTGCTGCTCCTTCTTGTTGGAAAAGACGATTGTACAACGTTTTGTCCAGTGTCACATATTCGCCCAGTTACCGCCAGGCCGACACCCCAGTGGTAAATATCCAGTAAACACTTCGCACCGCTCCCGACTTGGGTGTTATTTGGTAGCAGTGGTGATTCATTTACCGTCTCTATACGCTGTCAGATATGTGTATATACAATATATATAGACATATTGTTGAAAATGTAGAGACGCTGATCGGGCAAAAAAATTAAAAAAAGTAACTGGGACAACAGTGAATCGCTCGTGCCATTTTGGGCACGCCGGCCGTAGGTTCCATGGCCCTGGAATAGGCGAAAGTCACTGTGACATGCATTGGTTCTTCTCGCCAGCAGCTGTGACACTTTTCGTGGCTGGGCCGCTGGAGTAACACCTTGTTGGTCTGGCCGGACACAGAGCTGCTGGGCCCTGACGGACCATTGGTTCGTATGGAATCTTTCAGACGAGAAACTAGGTAGGTGCTGAGCAGTGACACATCCCGCCATCGGCTGTGACACTTTCTGGTGTCTGGACCGCTGGAGGAACACAGACGATGAGTAGCCGCGGCAGTGCCTATGGACACGCACAGTCCGCATCGCTGGATGGAAGGTGTAGACATGGAGGAGGACAAATGTTTGTGACGTCAGAGCTACGCGTGTCATGACAAACAACTGGCATGTCTGTTGGCTGGTACTGTAGTGGGTTGTCCACACTATGGCGCGTGTGAAAGCAGACCAAGCCATAGTTTATTTCCGATTGAAACATTCAGCTACTGGTATTTCTGTTGGAAGCACATTGTGTTTTCTGTGAGCTCCGAACTGAATTTTTATATGCAGAGCAGAGTGCTGTAGTCTTCAAAGTGGCACTGCTCCCAGCCCTCCCTTCCCAGCTACCTTCGCGCGCCTTCCGTGCCTCTCCAGACCCCTCCTGGGGTCTGTGCCACTGATGAATTTTGATTAATTTTTAGGCGCTTTCAGCAAAATTGCACAGAGCGACTGTTAGGTTAGTCATGTCTGTCCGTCCGTCCGCATGGAACAACTCGGCTCCCACTGGGACGGATTGTCATGAAATTTGATATTTGAGCGTTTTCCGGAACTCAGTCAAAAAAAAAAAATTCAAATTACATTAAAATCGGACAAGAGTAACCGGTACTTTACGTGAAGACCAATGTGCAATCTTAATCACGTGTCACTGATATCGTAGAATGAGAAATGTTTTAGGAAAAAGTTGCAGAGAAAATAAGAACACAATTTCGTGGCCAGTAACTTTTTTTTTTTTTTAGAAAATCGAGCCGTTTTTTTGAGATGATTGTGGAAAAATGCTGTAGAGCGAGGCAGGCCACGTATGGTAATATGGCGCATGCGCATCGCATGCTGAATGACTAAGGCTACAAATGCAGACTCGGAATATGTAACACGTGATGCTTTTCCATTGCAACAGTGGTTACACGAGTGCGCTTGAATGTTGGTTTATAGTACATTGCCTGTCGTTTACAAATATCTGGTTATAAGCCCCACGGGGGGTTCGCCACCAAGACTGACTGACCGTCACTTTTAAAGTGACTTTGAATTTTCATGTGTTTGGTACTTCCTGTTGCAGTGCTGAACTTAAAGAGCGATTCTTCGTATAATTACGGCCATAGTTACAGGTTTTGTACAGTATAAAGATTTTTTCCATGGAACGATCTGTTGGCAATTTTTAGGTGAGACATCCCGGTTGTGTATTATTCAGTGATTAATAGAAGTATAATTTTAGACTGGGGACCGCGGTAGCACAGTGGTAAAGGTGCTGTGCTACAAATCGGAAGGTCGCTGGTTTGATCCCAGCTGGTATCAGTGGATTTTTTCACTGACATAAAATCCTTCCGATCGCAGTATGGCCCTGGGATCGACTCAGCCTCTAACGGAAATGAGTACCAGAAGTATTTCCTGGGGGTAAAGGCGGCCGGTGCATAAGGCTGACAACCTTACCACCATCCTGTGCCGTTGTCACGAAATCTGGGAACCTTAACTTCCTGGAACACTCTGGGCCAATCCATGCCTGTAACGGGACTGCTTTACTTTTACCTTATAATTTTAGACTAACGCATCTTTATTGTATAAACAATTTAGGAGAATTAGCTACATGTTTCGGCTTACTTGAAGCCATTTTCAGGCTCTGAAGTAAAAATTAAATATATGATTAACGACGCCGTAAAATGACAAGATTTTAAGGCGTTGTTAATTATGTAGGTAACTCTGTTAATTCAAAGCCTGAAGATGGCTTCAAGTAGGCCGAAACATGTAGCCATGTTCTCTTAAATTGTTTACAAAATAACAAGTTGTAAAGCTAAAGTGACCCCGTTACAGGCCCGGTGTGGCCCAGAGGGTGAGTAGCGGTATAGCTCTATTCTTCCATGACCGCGGCACTATTAGGGGGACCCGGTACCCATTTTACAGGAGGCTGGGTGGACCCCAGGGCCGGTCTGGACGGCCGGAAAATCTCATCCCCACCGGAATTCGATCCCGGACCGTCCAGCCCATAGTCAGTCGCTATACCGACTAAGCTACCCGGCCCACACAACAAAGTTGTGTTAGTCTAAAATTATCCTGCTATTAATCATTGATCTGTTCGTGAATTATATAACTCTGCAACTACCTTAAATTGCTTCAGAACTGTACGGGATTCGGTTACTTTCGATATATTATTAGGACGCGAACTTGCTGTGGGACATACTTTTTAAGTTCCACGTTTGCTGGCTGTGATATTGACAACGTGACGCATTCTGGCCCTCGCAGAAATGTTGTAGGCGTATTAGTTTCGTAGGTATGTTTCGGATTTAGTTCGGAATGCATCCTTAAAAATGCGTATATATATATATGTGTATATATATATATATATATATATATATGTGTGTATTTTAATACGCAGATTTGTCCTTTAAATTATTTCGGGCGTTTGTAATCGCCGTCTTTGCAAGTCGTTGCAGACATATCAGACGGGCCTGTGGGGTGACGCTGCGTCTGCAGCTACCCTCTTCATCAAAACAAGGCCTAGTTAGAGGCAGGACATTAACATACGGATCAACAACAGCGATGAGCATCCACTACACCAGCGATACGTTTTTTACAATTTCAAGGCAAGGCTTCCCCGTTGTGTGCCACTTAATTAAATAATAAATTATAGTCTTAACACAACTTTTTTTTTATGAAATATTTATGAATTTGTAGTCCAGGTAGCTCAGTCGGTATAGCGATTGACTACGGGCTGGACGGTCCGGGATCGAATACCGGTGGGGACGAGATTTTCCGCCTGTCCAGACCGGCCCTGGGGCCCATCCAGCCTGCTGTAAAATGAGTACCGGGTCTTTCCCGGGATTAAAGTGCGGCCGGGGCGTGCTGCTGACCACTCACTCCCTTCTAGTGCCGCGGTCATGGAAGAGTAGAGCTATACCTCTACCCACCCTCTGGGCCACACCGGGCCTGTAACGGGATCACTTTA
>Ga0136643_10013904_pt1 | contig 12064 bp, 11 predicted proteins | sample TergutLab28metaG_FD_96883 | JGI IMG/M metagenome (GOLD analysis project Ga0136643, IMG submission 96883) | Labiotermes labralis P1 segment gut microbial communities from Petit-Saut dam, French Guiana - Lab288 P1 (version 3) (version 3) | ecosystem: Host-associated > Arthropoda: Insects >...
AGTGGACCCCGTTCCAGACCCACTACTACTCAGAAAATCTGGTAGCGCCGGGGATCGAACCCGGGACCTCTGTATCTGTAGCCAGAAACTCTGACCACTAGACCACAGAGGCGGTCCACATTTTGTGAACACCATAGTGAATATTCATTTCCATAAAATACATGATATTGTTTGACTAACATTGCACCTGTTAGCCCCGTAAATTTAAGGCGTGAATTGTTATTTGTGAGATTTGTAGTTCTGTTATGTCTTTATTTTATGTTCCAGAAGTGTATAATTTGCTGAAATACATTTCATTCTATTTTAGTACTTCCCATGCTCTTACTGGTGTAGCAATTTTTTAGCAGTTTTATTGTTGAGTATGTCTGAATGTAGCTTATGGTTTATGATATGTGAGATTTTGATGTGGTTTCATTTGTAATCAGTTCTTTATTTTTTCCCACTTACTGTACCTTTACCTGTTTCAGATATCCTTGTACAAGTTTGAAGATGTGGGGAGATTTTATATTGTGTGCTTATGGATCCGGTCACATTCGTGTGTTTGGCACCCAGACATGGAGCCTTGTCTGTGAAGTAGCAGCCCATGCTCGCTGGATCACAGCCATTGATGTGGCTTTAGAGACTGGTCACTTCCTGTCGGTGTCAGAGGATTCATTTGCCAGAGTGTGGCAGATATCCAGAGAGGATGGCAGGGTGAGTTTGATATACAACAACATGGAAAGCAGTGTTCCTATTTTTGCTCTTGGACATTACCTCGGAGTTTTTGTGCCTGCATGAGAACTGATCAGCTCCATTGAGCAGGGTCCTTCTTGCAAAGGTAATAATGTCAGCTAGTCAAGAAATTCCATGCAGTTAATGGAACCTGATGGTTCATTACCACATGCACAACAGCCTACCACTTGTCCATATCCTGAGCCAAATAATTCAGTACGTGGCGTCCTGTCCTACAAAGGATGTCCAGAAAGTATAGACAGTTTGCACATAACAGGCATGTAGGTCATCCACCATATAGTCCATATTTGGCCCCAAGTGATTTTTACTTTTTCCCAAAATTGAAGGAATTTTTGGGTGGCAGATGCTTCACAAGCAGTGAAGAAGTGAAGGATGCCATCCAGCAGTGGTTAAATGGACTGGTGATAGAGGTCTGTGATGAAGGCATACAGAAACTCATCACAGGCTGTGATAAATGCCTGAATGGTGGTGGCAAATATGTAGAAAAATATATTAGGGTCTGTAATAATGATGCTTAGTTTTGTTTTATATTTTATTTTGTTTATATTTCTTGCCAAAACTGTCTTTCCTTTCTGGATGATCCTCGTATTTCTTTAAAATCCATTGTAATATTAAACTTCCATGTATGCCTAGTTTTTGAAATGGTGTCTTTCCTGCAGGCATCCCCACCAAAATGCTGTGCATTTCTCTTCTTCCCCAAGTATAAGCCTCATGCCCAACCCATTCCATGAGACTGTTCATAGTGCAGTGTTCTCCAGCCTTCTGTCTTAGAACCAAATATTCTCCTTACCACCTTTTTCTCACACACCCTCAGTGAATTAGATTAAAGGTGAAAATTGAGATTGAGGTCTGGTAGGTTACAACTCATGTAGTCTCCTGTTTATATCTTCAGGACAGAAGACAGAGAAAGTGTGTTCATTTGAAATGGGGGTTGGAGGAAACTGCATAATGAACAGCGTCATGATATTTACTGTTCATCAGTTATTGTGGAGGTGATCAAATGGAGGAGTATCAGATGGGCAGGGAATGTGGCGTGTATGGGAGAGAAGAAAAATTCATACAAGGTTTTGGTGGAGAAACCCCGAAGGAAAGAGTCTACCTGTAAGACCTAGGCAACATGGAAGGATAGTGTTGAAACAGATCATAAAGAAATACGATGGTAGGGCATTGAGTGGATTAGTTTGGGTTGGGATAGGTACAAGTGACAGGCTGTTGTGAACATGGTAATGAACCTTCAGGTTTCATTAAGTGTGGGGAATTTTGTTGAATAGCTGAGGAAGTTAGCTTCTCAAGAAGAAATGTGCTGGATGGAGGTCAGTGGTTGGTTAGTTAACAAGTTATGGCAGTCAACGTTGTTGTACTGTGTAACATGCATGTCCTGGTGTAAGTTTTAAGTGAAACTGAATGTTACAATGTTGCTTTCATACAATGAACAGTAATGTTTATGATTCAGATAGAAACTGGACAGTCATGATGATATGGCATGACATGCATTGTGAAATGTAACAATGCTGTTACAGGTGACACACAAATTCGCAGCACAGGTGCAGGATGGTGTCTTGGTTGGAGGAAGGTTTCTGACAGCTACTGGTGACAAGTTCTGTGTGGCTGCTTATGACAGCTGTGATGTCATATGCTATTGTGCATGACTTTTGTTTGTGGACTGTCCAACAGTGTTGGAGCATGCAGCAACACTTCATAGTACATTGCACATATGACCAGTGCAGTACCAGTCAAGTTTTGAAGCAGCCCTGAGTTGGCCCATGAATATGAGGCAGATTTCGTCTTATGTGTAGGAATGGAAGTATATGTAACTGTGGCTGCCTTGGCATTTTTCAAGGGAAATGGGGAAAACCATGACATATGACAGAATTAGCTTGAGGATTTTTTTGCAAATAAATATATGTTGATTTTTGCACTAAGTTGTTATTCTTTCAATGGCAGATGGACAGATACTGTCCTATATGTTACAGATGTGTGTTTAGGGAGTAAGATAAGCACTTTAAAATTTCTTACGAGCCAGTTTATTGCAGGAGGGTTCAGATACACCTTTGTTATTCTTTAGCACAGCCTCTGATATGCCATACAAATCCATGCTTCTAACTCATGTCGACAGCTGCACACAGTGGGATCTGGATTTTCTTTTTGACTGTACAAAATGAGTGATAGAGGTGCAAAATGCAGAGCCTGCATTATACACAAGCACAGAATTGTCTGTGTGATCTGCTGATCCCCACTTGAAATGCTTCACAAAAGGCATAGCTGACATCTGGCACAGTTTGTGTACCTCAATATTTGTTGTTTCTACCTGTAATCAGTACCCATTATAATACAGTCATTTTGACCTTTTGTGACTTGTTCTTGCAAGATGGAATGAGACCATGTGGAGGGAACATGCCTACTGTCCTGCTGTTGCACTGATCACTTTAGCGCAGTCTTCCATTCAGTGAGTTTGCTTGCTTTTGTTCTTTATGGGTAAGACTCTTCTTCAATCATTCTGTGTACTTTATGCTTCCAAAAAGTGTTTTATTAAAAACAGTTCCATGCTTTGAGGTTCTTATTTATTTTTAGTACCAATATTTGACGAATTCTTGGAACCAAAAGGTGATTTACATGAGAATATATTGTGACTATCGTGATGGCTCTGTCAGTCCCAGTTAATCACAGACATCAAGACTACCAAATACCATTAGGGTAAACCCCAAATTTCATGCACTTTTTGTATGGTCCTGGCCAAATCTCCATAAAATCAGTTTTTCCTGGATTGTATATCATTTTTGGGTGGTTCCCACAAAAATGTAAAATTTGGGTTTTCCTGTATCTACAGAAATGTCTCATACTATCACTTAAAAGCTCTCTCTCATTAATGATGCACCAGCAGTTAATATCACTCCTAACTGCCTCCTGCTGTAACTTTCCATTCTTTCCATTAATATTCAAGACACTGAAAGACTTCAGTATAAATAAAATTTGAACTAAAATATAGTTGTGTTTAGACTGAACCCATGTTTGTAGCGGATGATGATAACTGTTCAGTAGGATGACAGTCATCAAAGATGGGAACTAGCTGACTGAACACACATATTTATATAGACAATTTATTTCATACTCAGAAACCACAAGTCACTCCACATATATCATTACACAGGCTGAAGGATGTCTGTCCTCTGCAGATGTTGCACCTTACACATTTACTGCTGTTGAGTGAGAAAAGTTTTAATCCGCTCAATGAGTGGATCAAGTTTGTTTGCTTGCAGAAGAAGTACACGTCTGTATGGACTCATCTCCACGTCATCTTCCATCCAGCATCCAGACAGGCCAGAATCAGCATCATCTTTCACGCAGAATTCAAATTGGCAGTCAGCTTCCTGTATACACAAAACAGAAAGGCAAGTTAAGAAGAAAAACTGTCACTGGAATAATGACAGTAAGCATACAGTAATTAGGCACATAAATTTCAGTTACATTTATATTGATTTATAAATACAGTAAGGATGTCAGTGGTGGGATAGCTCAGTCATTGTAGTGATTCTACTACAGGATGGTTAATTGTGGAATGAGATTCATTTCCCAATATGGGAAAGAGAGTTATCTGTTTTCCAGTGTGTTTTGGATCAGCTCTGGGACCCATGGGGAATGAAGCAGACCACTCTTTTTGACTGCTGAGGTTAATTACTGGAGCTATATCTCCAATCACAGGGACAAGTTTGTCTTTATTTTATAAGGCATTACTAATACATGGATCTTGAGAATACAGCAAAAGGGGGTATGGAATGAATTCAGCTGCCACTTTGTAAGGTGCAATGGTGGTCACTTATAATACATGACACAGTACAATTTTAACACAAAAAATCAGCATAACTTTGCAACATCAACTCCACATAACACAGTTTATTACCCTGCAAAATTACATTTTTCTGCCGTTTTCAAATAAAAAAATGCATGTTCAGTGAATTCTTTATTGCATTTACAAACCTGGTTTATAAGTTCCTCTTCTGGATTAGACCACAAAATTTCTGGCTCACCACCTCCACCAGACAGCTGTTTCTTTTTCTTGTGTCTGTGTGGTTTTTCTGATTTGTACAGTTTACATATCAGTATGAAGTATGTGAAGTCATATGGCATCTTCTTTCGACAGGCATTCTTAATTTCTTTGCTAGAAATAAAGTAGAGTACCTGTATGAAAATCCACATCTTCTGGGATGTGACACTGCGTCATTAGGCAAGCAGTTCTTTATATATTTTACAGTAACGGTGCCTTCTTTTCTGGGTTCAGCAATCTAAGACGGTGAAGGCACTGTGATTTTCTGACACATCTGGAGCTTCTCACTAAATGGCGCTGTGTCAAATCTCACAAGACTCATCTTCAGACACACTGCTGTGCAAACCTTGTCATGCACAACAGCTCTACGTTTTGTTACTAACATGACAAATACTTTGCACACTGGCTGGTAATGTTCAGGCTGTCAGAATATGCAGAAAGTTCCTTCACAATTGCTACGCTGAAGTCATAGGATGAAGTCCCATGAACAGTGCTGAAGGCTCTCCAATCTCAAGCTACCTTGTGGCAGTACATACCACGCCACTAGATGGCATCCCACATTTGCGTTTTTCATTTCCTGCCACAAATAATGTTGAGCCAGGATAACTCAGTTGGTATAGTGACTACCCTATGGGTTGTACAATTCAGGGCCTAATTCCTAGCAGGGACAAGAGATTTCTCTATCCTCTGTCTCCTTGTTATATTGTTTGGGGCCCACGCAGCCTCCTGTTCAGTGGGTACTAGAGTCTGTTTCTCCAGGGGTGGCCAGGGCATGAAACTGACTACTCGCCTGCACTGCTTGAGTGGCATTGTAGCACTACTCCTCAGTGCCTTCAAGGTGTGGCCAGGGAGAGCTTTACCTTTGACCATCCACAATATCATCACGCTACCCATGAATACTTCTGAGATAGGAACAACACTAATGCCATATAATGCAGATTCCTGGAATTTTTATGTTAATGGGTTTTAAAAAATATTCAAATTTTGTTCATGTAAGTTTTGTATAATGTTAAAACATCATGGTACATGTATAGCATCTTTATTTACAGCTAATGAACCAGTGGGCCTGTAAGAACTCAAACATGTCTACATGTCCACAACTAAAAACACAGCCAACATTGTGAAACTTTGAAGATACATCTGACAGACTGAACACACAATCTGTACCAGTGTAAATTAGAGACTGTAATATTTAAAGGAAGTATACATACATTGAAGGAGCCAACTTAGCTCAGTCAGTATAGTTAGTAGACTATGGGCTGTACTAAAGTCCAGGATTCAACTCCCAGCAAGAGCAAGAGAATTTCTCTTTTCCAAAACATCTGGACAAGCTCTGGGGCCCTTCTACCCTACCCCAGGTGTAAAGAGGCCTGGGTGTGAAGCTGACCACTCCCATCTAGAGCCAAGGTTAAGAATGAGTGGAGCTATACCTTCACACCCCACCAGCTTATGCTGAGGAGAAACAACATTGCTTTTACACATAATAAGTTCTTCCTTTCAGTTTCTGTGTATGCGAAAGTTATGAAGTAATTAACAAACATAATTCTTAAGCATTTTATTATTTTTTGTGCATTTTCTTTAAGAATAAACTTACAAATTCGGAAAATAATGTACTAGAGAAGTTGAGTTTGCAGTCTGTATGGAAATCAAATTGCACTACAAGAAATACCTGAGACTTTCTAGAAGAGGAACAGATATTTGTGCAGGTATGTTTATGATACGCTCATTGATAAGCAGGCCAATTGACTGTGAGTCATCTGAGAGCAGAGATCGGATGAGAGTGTTCGTTTGGTCAGTGGCATGCTCACTGCAGAGGTCCAGCAGCAGGCTGCGTAACTGCTGAACACATTCCAGGTTCTGCTTCTCGGTGATATTCAAAACAGACATCACGCCAAACACATCACTGCTGTCATCATCATCATCATCATCGTCACTATCCTCTGCATCCACCTCACTTTGCTGAACACAAAATAGCACTTTTTAAGATTTGAGTCTTGTGGGATGTGCTGTTGCGTTGTTGGGCAAGTAGTCTCAAATGGTTCAAAGGATCGTACTGCCTTCGCCTTTAGGGTCATGCCAAATGAGAACTTGACTGCTGAACCCTAATGATTAAACAGATGTGATACTTTGATTCATTTGTAGCACTCGTACTATGATACAGCATCACTTTCCAGACAACTTGACCTTCAGCAGCACTGCACATCAGTTCTAAGTTCGGGTGACGGTTTATTGGAGCAATTCAATAGGAAATTTGTGGCACAGACATTGCTAAACTTAGTTTTTTCTTCTTTTTTATGTATAATAAAGAATAGTCTAACAGAACTGTTATATTATAAGAACAGCTGTTATCATTTGTCTAGGCTCTAATACAGTCCCAAACAGAATGCAGTCCCATGTGAATGAACTGGGGCATTTCTAATGCAACAGCAAACATCACATGGTATCTGAAGGTGTCACATTACTAACAATTACGGAGAATTCAGTTTTATGGCTATATTATTTTCGCTCTCTGAATGACACTGGTCACTATATGTACCACCCACTTCATTACTCAGATGCTCTACATTTTACCCTTAACAGTGTATTTATGATTTTCATGTGATTCTCACGATAAACAGTGATCATTTCCTTGAACAGTATTAAATGGCTATCTTGGTAATGGAGATGTATTGTGTTCTTTTGTACATAAGATTTGAATTTCTATACATTGTATTAGTTTTCACAGCCCATGCCATGACTCAGGTGGTTGTAACCAGCCTCTGACCATCTGTGATCTGGTTAAAGTGTGGGTTAGTCTGTGTGAGATTTGTGGTGGACAAAGTGGCACTGGGGCAGTTTTTTTTTTTACTGCTTCAGTTTTCCCCATTCAGTATCATTATGCCAATTCCCCATCCCTGTATTCATCTTAACGCTGTCCTTAAGAGGGCATGCAGGCAAAGCCATATGACTACAGTGTTCTGTCATATCTTTGGGAGCACTGGGCAGAGAAGCGCATTCACAGCCAGGGACCAAAGGATTAACTCAGTTTGCTCAGTGCAATACATACATCACAAGAAACAGACTGGACATGACTGATACAGAACAGACTATGTTATGCATCTCCAAACCTCGTGACTTGGTGACAAAGAACAATTCTACAAACTACTGTCTCTTCATACTACAAAATGCATAAGAAAGCATGTAACAAGAATATCCTGCACAAGTCCATGTGGTATTTTTGATGCAGAACATAGTACTCTGATTTCTGTCCTAATAGCTTGGTTATTCCCTGCCTGTATCACCCCAAAAGTGCTCAATACTCATATTCACCTAGCAATATAATTTTTGCAACTGATAGCATTACTAAATAGGATGCCAAATGCTCACCTCTAATATTACATACCTTAACCACACTTCCAACATAGTTCTGCCGTATAATAAGCTCAGCAAGCTCAGACAAATTTACATGAGCTTTCAGGAACAACTGCTGTAACAGTTGTTTGATACCATGAAAGTCAGCATCAACAGGACTCCTTCCTTCAAAGTCTACCTGAATTTTCTGGAACAGTAGGCCAAACTGTTTTAAAATCACATACACCTGCATTGCAGAACTAACAGCTTGTCACCCACATTAAAGGACAATGTGTCAGACGCAACTTCAAGGGTCAGTGTGTCCAAGATTTGAAACATTGGTAAATAACTGTCATTCTGCAATGTCCCAACATATCAGAGATCACAGCTACTTAATAGCAAAAGTCTGCAGTCTGTCTTAATTGCAATGGCACCTTCAACTGTAAAGTCTAAGACAACTGCCGATACCAGACTAGACAGCATCAAATGCCAGACACCCATAATTATGCCTACTACCAACATCAACTCCCACAAGAAATGTAACTGGAATTAGGGTCATGTGCTCATGACTTCCACACTGTCGGTGTTATTAATTTCCACTTGCACATATAATTCATCAGTCTGAATTTATTTAAGTGTAACCAGCTGCCTAACTGCGTACACACCAATCAGGGCAGCAAAGCGGTGAATGTTGAGGGACATGCACACTACAATTTCAAATGGCCAGGTAAGACTGCGTTCACTTCTGTAGGATCGCATTAAGTTTCGGCCGACAGTAGTTAGGTTATGCTTAAGCACAAGCGCTAGGCATGGACTAACATTCATTTTCCTTGGTACTGCCTTTAATTTCTCAATATCGCACAAAACCCTACTTTTTCCTAAGCATTTTATGTCCTATAAATGTGCTGTTTGAATCCAATCAACTGGAGTAACTTCAGTGCAACACAACTGTGGGGCCAAAAAGCCTGCAACATTGCTGACCCTGCACCAGCCACGAATCCCATTTTTCATAAACATAAATTATTTTCGCACAGATATAAGTGAAACACCGAGTCAATCGACAAATGAATCACGTGTCAATCCTAGGTCGCCAAACAATAAAGACAAAGTATCATTAAACCTCTTGAGTAATATTCTCCTGTATGTCTTCTGAACTTTCGTCACTGCTTTCAGATTTTGCATTTTTTCCGCTGAAATTACTACTGATATTGACAGCTCGTTTCTTTACTGGCGCTGCCATGCTCTTGCCACACCTTCAAACCGTATATGCGGTATTGAACAACCATTAGCAGCATGGATAAGAGATAGGTCACATACGAGCTACCACAGATCACGAGCTACACTGGGAGCAATTTGCACGGATTCAGCATAGAAGCACGATCCCCACTCTGTGTTTCGACCCATACCAAAAGGCATGGATCGGAGAGAGATATTCATCTTCCCGGCATCATTCATTAGTCAACAGCAGGTTTAATCCAAGGTGACCACCGCTTAAATTTATCGTGGGTTAGAGTTAACTACTCACGACAGAGGACAGGCAAAAAACGACATCGGGCGGTTGGTTTTGGCATAGCAAACGGCAAAAGGGAGAGCGAAGGTTGATCATACAGATTTCACGCACTCGCATTGGTATTGCTAAACTTTAAAATTTCCAAGCTCTACAAATTTAGCGTTGCATGCTTCTTACTCCATTCTCTGTGTCTTTCACTCTCCTGTAGACATCTTTTCATTACCTGACTGGATAAGCCCCCGATGAATATATGTACACATGTTTTCGCAGTGTAGTAATTTGGAAATCCTGCACCTGCGCTCTGTTGGAACAGGCATGCAAACGATACCATATTTCTACGTACAAAAACAAGTGCTGGTCTCGCAACAAGTTATGTATGAAAAGTGAACTGGTACATATCAGTGAAACAAAATAGGGAGCACGGAACCCGGACTTACTAAAGCTAATCTCCTTTTTCGGGGATTTTGATTTAGGTTTATGTGCAAAAGACTAAAAAATCGGGCCATATTCTACAATGTTTGCGTTCAACCAAGGCGCACAACGATTAGGAGCACGGATTACGTGTGGGCACCGTTGCCTAACAAGAGAAGGTGATAGGACACTATCCGCTCTACGAGGTTGCTGTGAGGCGCATGTAGTAGAGCAGCATGTAATAACCCACCACTGTGATGAGATGCCTGGAGCAGCGAGAGTGACCTCAGCTTGACATGTAACCTAAACGCATTTATAATCTGAGTTTAAGCGCCTCGTGTAAGGAGCGTGGCAGAGTCTACGCGGAAGGGAAACCGCTCATCTCTTTCAGGTCACTAACGCCGCACACGGGGAACGAAGTAAACGTCTGTGATCGATCCGCGGATGTCTAATGGTCAGTGGTCGTTTCCCATTCGCCGTGTTGGCGATACTGTAGCGTAGAGCCGAAAATGGGGTTTGCTATTGGTGAATAGGTAATGGTTCGTTAATGTGTGCGGGATTGAGTATTTTTGTGGGTGTTGTTTGAAATCAGTATTGTACGAACGTAAGGTTGCATAAATTAATGAAGGTTTGCTGTATGTGAATTTCATATTTATATTATATTCTTGATCATGATTACACCAAAGTAATATAAAGTAAGTTGAATTGTTGGATTTTTATTGCGTCTGTGTACAATACAAGTCGTGTACAATACAAGTCTGTGTACAATACAAGTCTGTGTACAATACAAGTCGTGTACAATACAAGTCGTGTACAATACAAGTCGTGTACAATACAAGTCTGTGTACAATACAAGTCGTGTACAATACAAGTCGTGTACAATACAAGTCGTGTACGGAAAACTGGAGGCTGTTACAGATATGGATGAAGGTTTGTTGATTGTGAATTTTATATTTATATTATCTTATTATTGATTATGATGTCAGCTGTCACGTAAAATAGTATACTTAATAATAGAGAACTCAATTGCAGTATTGGACAGATAATACAGATAATACATTTCTATCGAAGTCTTCGTAGAGGGAAAACTGGAGTATTTTTAGCATTAGTGTAAGGAAATTTGACCGGCGTAATTGAACAAGTCGACGGGAGATGCTACAGAATCATACAAGGTAAGAATTAGTGAACCGGACTATGCAGGTGATGCCCGTTAAGTCCTATATACAGCGTGTACTCAGTGAATATGTATTAAATCAAATAATATTTACAGTTCACAGCTTAAGTATGTTTAGAAAAACTCTCATGGCTGTGCAAGACAAACAACTTTGCCAGGTTTGGGCTTCCCACTGAGGTTTTAATTTTGATTCAGTCATCTGGGATGTTAACACCAATGACAAGTCATGTGTCCCAGAGGGTTTGAGTCCACACACATGAAGTTGGGCGAACTTATAACCTAATTACCAATAAAGGAATAAGTGTACTATGTACATGCCACCATGCCAGTGGTTGCTCCAAAAAAACTGCAGTTTTTTCTGCCAGCAGTAAGCTGTAATTTCTTTTATCTTGTATGTTATACTCAGATGATGATTTCGTGTAGCTAAGAAATGGATAGTGGGCTGCCTTAATGTGTCAGATTGTAAACTTTATTTAAAGTTGTGTTTATATATATATATATATATATATATGTTGTATATGTGTGTGCTCTGTAGACTATTGGTACGTTATATATGGAAAGTGAACTAAGGGTTTGGAATTTGTGCATATAATTATTAATTTGCCAGTGAACTTGATTAGAGTGTAGTGTAGCTATTTCTTAGACATTGCATAATGGCTAGAGACTTCTTAGTAGTCCATTTATGCAGGCAGTGAAGTGTTGTTGCAGTGTCTTGTCTTCTGGGATGTGACTGTAGGTACTGATATCTGTGTGTTTTGTGATTGCGGTTTGTTGAACTGCAACTTCTTCCACATTCTGCTTATAGGGATGTGTGTGTGTGTTTTTTTTTCTGGGGGGGGGGGGGGGGTGTTTTTTTTTTAAATTC
>Ga0136643_10013908_pt1 | contig 12061 bp, 10 predicted proteins | sample TergutLab28metaG_FD_96883 | JGI IMG/M metagenome (GOLD analysis project Ga0136643, IMG submission 96883) | Labiotermes labralis P1 segment gut microbial communities from Petit-Saut dam, French Guiana - Lab288 P1 (version 3) (version 3) | ecosystem: Host-associated > Arthropoda: Insects >...
GATGCACAGGTTGAAAGAGCCCTCTCTCAACCTGTGCACCGAACGGCCACCTACGGGTGTGATGATACCAGATGCTGTATAATACAATTTTTACCTCCTGATGATGAGCACAAAGTGCTCGAAACATGTACAGGCATATAATAAACTTATTATAAAACAAGATTTTTTGCATTGAGTTGGCTAATTACTAAGATTAAGCTTCTTGCAATGTCGTTACGTAGGATGGAATAAAAGAAGTGATTGACTACAAGAATGCACGGAGTGGAAAGCTTAGAAAAAAAGTTAGGAAATGTCTGCAGACAACATTCCTGGCGCGTTCGCTGTTATTTTCGTGCTACGCTAATGTCTCCGTTTCTCTTGAATTGTTTAAATATAGTCTAAACACAATCATTTTTCCCTTTTTGTCCTGTTGGATGATATAATTAGATCGTCAACTGTTAGCCGGCCTTTCTAGCTCCGGTACTTACATCGTAAAAGGCGCGATGTCGTGTTTCTTTAACTTCTCTCATTGAAGGCCGATATGACATTCCTTGTACTTCTTTTGTAAACAAAGACGTAGGTTTTTTCCTTTACTTATCTCGAATAGGCGAGATATCCCATACCGTGTAACTATTCCGGAAAAACTAGTTGTTTACCTCGTCATTGTTTCTTCGGGCTCGGTTCGTACGTCACAGAGAACACTGACTCCATTATAAAGACCAGTCACATAAAACACGCAGCCTTTCAAGTATAATCGTAGAGAAGAAAATCAATTAGATCCATCTGAAGGGTTTATTGCACTTATAATCTGCTCAACATGTTTCGGGCACTTATATGCCCATCATCAGGAGCTTGAGACTATACTTGTGTTATTACCGCTTATGGTGTGTAATGCCTTGGTTGTTGGTGGTCGGCGGTCAGGTGTAGGGCAGCAGACTATCCTTCCGGGATGAGGGGAATTGCTCGAGCAGCTTCCCTCATCCCGGACGCATACCCTGCTGCCCTGCACCTGACCGCCGACCACCAGCAACCAATGCATTACACACCATATGCGGCAATAACACAAGTGTAGTCTCGAGCTCCTGATGATGGGCATATAAATGCCCGAAACATGTTGAGGAGATTATAAGTGCAATAAACCATTCAGATGCAACTAGTTGATTTTCTTCTGTACACTTATACAACGATGCACGGACAAACATACATCAGATTATTCACGTACAATGTTTGTTATCTTCTTCCCCTTTTAACCAAAATCTGATGTAGGACAATTTTAAGTGGAACTTTTACGAATATTCGTCCCGAAGACAAAGGAAGTTGAATGCAGACAAATATGACAGACCTAGAAGTCCAGAGACGTTATCTCCTTGTGCAGTATTAACCTGCTAGTATTTGTAAGGGAGACTGTGGAGTGAGGTAGTGGGACTGTATGCTCACATACTTGCAGAAGACCTAGTAAATTGCTGGGTCAGAATGTGTGGGTGTAAAAACGAATCTTCATGAAATTTAATTTTAAATTATTTTATGAAAAACTACTGGGCCATTTCAACGGCGCGTGCGCGTTCGCAGTCCTATTTTGCGTATGTGCAGTTCCTATTGTGCTTTGAACCTACACACAACTTAGGGTAAAGAAATCAGAATTTTTCTAGGTAACGTCATCCAGTTTAGCCAGTTAATCAATATTGATCACAATTTGTGTTATTTAAAATCATTGTGACAAAAATGGAAACCTGGTACTCCATTTAGTATGTGTCTTTACAATAACCTAAAAACAGCGCCATAGACAATGCGCTTTGTTTGGAGAGCTATTGTTGAGATTCATAGCGGTGTGAACGCGTCATAACCGATTAGTTGTGCATATACTTCCTAACTTGTTAAATATATGCTAGGGTTGGGTTACATTCTGAAAACTCAAGCTTTTTTACTCTACCTAGTTTTATCTTATCTTGTATTTCCTTATTGAACTGAATTTATTTTGATGTCAAATCTGTTCTGGGTCACCACATTTCAATACAGTATCTGAAAATTTGTTCAACTGGTATTTTACGATTAATGATTAAACACTTTGAGGCCAATATGTATTTTCCATTGCAAGACTTGGGGCATGGATCCACTGAACAAAATCAAATGTAGGTCCTGGGTTTACTACTTTAAACCCCAACACTCAATCTATATACTTTTCTATCATAAACACCTTGCTACATTTCCACCGTCGCTACATATAATTTACAAGGTGTTCCACTTAATGTGTGCCAAACTTCAGGACGTTTATTGATTGAGTCATTTCAAGTAAAAATGCTACATCAACATATTCCAGATTATCAACCATTACTTCCCTACGAGCATTTCACTGTTTCAATATTCTGTGCAATAATTTGCGACTACAGAGGATTGTGAAGTCCGTTGACCGTACAGGAGGAGATGATTAGAGAGTATTAGAAAGACAACAAATTCCCTATTAATGTGCGCAGGATTTTGAGTAGAGAAGTGTGGTGGTTATTTGGACAGCAATCAGGGTAACGTAATTCGAAAATGACGCTGTTTGATATTATCTAACCGGAAGTGTTTCTGTGCTATATCTTCGTCACATAACACAACTAATAATTCATGTATCTTTCCTAGCGTGTAATATCTGACACATTTCTTTTAATCTCGTACCTAACAGTATCGTAAGATTTAATTGCTGGCTTTGTTATCGGATACATTGCACAGTCGCTTAAGACTTAATGAATGTTTGTCTTGTGTGATGTTGTCTAACCCATAAGTTTTTGTACTTTTAATGTATGACAAAAGAATGTGTTGTATAACTTTCGGTTGAAGCCATGCAAGTACACTAAAACGCTCGAAGCAATGCAACAGTTGGTACTACGTCTTGTGTTTGTATGAAATTTTAAGTAATCCCTGTGCAGGGCTATTACAGGCCGTGAGGGTTCCAGGAGGTTGAGACTCCCAGATTTCGAGATAGTCGACACACGAAGGTTATAAGGTTGTCAGCCCTAAACACCGGCCGCCTTTACCCCCCAGAAATATTCTTGGTACTCATTTCCACCAGAGACTGAGTCGATCCCAGGGCCATAGTGCGGCCGGAAGGATTTTGTCAATAAAAAATTCCAATGACACTTTCGGGAATCGAACGCGCGACCTTCCGGCCACGTGCCCTGTATGTTTATATAGTGACTCAGGTAAAAACATCCTGAAATTTGGAACACCTTATGTGGAACATTCTGTATACCATTTCACGGGTATTTTTACCTCAGCTACATGTTACACTGTATGACGTCACCTCGGGCTATTCATGCTATACTTCTTGACGAAAATATCTTACCAGATTTACAATTTAGCAGCTATACTTTACGGATGAGGTTATAATGTGAGCTCTAAAATGACGTCATTTGTCGAATATATAATTGAGCTAAATGGAGGCCTACTTGCACGAGAGCAGTGATGAGCAGACGGGAATAAAACATCATATATTTCTCATTATCCTAGCAACAACGCTACAGTTTGGCCTAGTAACTGCGAAAGATTGTAGCTTTGATGCAAGAGTTCGTTACTAAAGTACTGTGCACAATTTGTCCAACATTATCAAGTTTTAAGAAACTGTCTGTTCCTGGATGTTCTCACTGCCGTGAGTAATAACACGACGGTTTTTTGGGATGTGACGCCGTGTGCGTAACCAAGCCAGCTTTTTGGAGGTACCTGCTCCCTCAATTATAATCGTAGGAGATGGAGGCAGCAGGTGTCTCCAGAAATCTGGCACCTATTTACCAAATTAGACGGTGTCACTTTCCAGAAGGTCATTATATTTTAAGAGACCTAGGCCTTGTTTTAGTTCGTAAAATGATCCACATGTTACAAGCTTTTCCCCGGCAGTGGAGATGTGCATTGTGACCTTCTGCGTCATGACTCCGAGGAGATGGATTGGTTGTAGTCTTCATCCGAAATGTCGATACGCATGTACCAGACCACGGTGTCATGTCCCTGAAGTCTACAATATGGATTTGCACCTTGCTTTCTACTGTTGGCCAACCAATGGTCCTGTTTTCAGTATTATGTATTGTGGTCGTGGCAGCGCGCTTACTGCCTGAGGAAGCCGAAGGAAGCGCCTTGCGGAATTTTGAAAATGAAAGAACGTCGAGTCCCGCTGAAATTATTACTATCTTTCAGAATGCTTCTTGTAATGCCATTTTGTCACTTCTGTCCTACCTCCTAGCTTCCTGATCCCCTGTCACCAAGTAGAGGGTATTGGTCTCTGTCAGTTTTCGTACTGCATCCTATGCGCCAAGGCGAATGTTTAACTTCTAATACTACTACCATTCCAGTGCGTTTACATTAGCAATTATAGTGGTTCCAACACAAACGAGAAGAGCTCAGTCAGTTTAGGGACTAAACTACGTATAAGACGATCGAGGGTAGGTTTAGTTTTCTCCCGAGTGTCCAGACCGGAATTGGGCCCATCGGTCCTTCTAACCAGTGAGTACTGGGAGCATTTCCCTTGTAGGTTAAGCATTCTAGGCGTGAAGCTTACTGCCTGCCTCCAACAAGTGCTTGGGTTGAGAATGCATGGAGCTATGCCCCCCGCTTCACATAGATATTTCATGACGTTTTACTTGAGGAAGCAAACGGATAAGTTTATTTCATTGTCTCTTCAGTCAGTGTCTAGGCATTTAATATAGGGTTATTCGAAATGACTGTCGGGGTTTTAACAACTTGTCATACACAATACACTTGCGATAGGAGTATATGTATTTTTTTTATTTAATAGAATAACACTCTAGCGTTTGTTACATTCTTTATAGGTGCTCTTTATGTGCACCCTTTGTGATCCTACAAACATCAACACGATAATCGAGTTCGTTCCAAACTGTTTGTAGCATGTCAGCGGTGATGGTTTCAATGGCGGTTCTGATTCGAACCTTCAGTTCCGGGATACTTCCGGGAAGAGGAGGAACATAAACCTGATCCTGGACGTAACCCCATAGAAAGAAATAAAAAAATACGTATGCTTCTATCTCAAGTGAATTGTGTATGACAAGTTGTTAAAACCCCGACAATCATTTCGAATAACCCTGTATTTTGCACAATTAGTTAAAAAAACGTAACATTGAACAATATCTGTGTATGTGTCTATTGAATAGAGCTGTTTTCCTCGAATGAGTAAAAAAGCTGGACCAACTTTTAATGGTGATATTAAAACACCGATGCTTACTTTACCTCAGGATTTACATTTCATCGTAAATCGTATAGGCACTTTTTAAAATTTACTTGTATTTCATAGAGACACTCCCTGACTTAAGCACAAGTTCCGGCGCTAGTTGGAACTCAACCTAAGTGTATTTTACACGGTAGTCCAGGTGAAATAAAAAATCCGGCGCACTGGAAACAGATCGGTCGCAGCATTAACGTCTCGCTGCCTTTGACATCGCCCAACAGTACTCTTCCACCAACTTCTACTCACCGCGTTTCGATTCCTGCAAGGAGAATTGTGGAAAAAAATATTATTTCAATTTTATTTTCCTTTTTTTCAAATTGTGTTAAGCCCGAATCTGCGGAACTTGAAATTTCGTTACATTGGGGAGTGTCAGTACTAGACACCTTAACTTGCGTGCTTAAAGCAACGTGTGTTGATAATGGTGCTCCAGAGTGAGAACAGCCCATTGATGTTTGGAGGATGTTTGTAAATAGGTGGGTGTCATATTAATGGTTTTATTCAATAGACGCATTGACTAGTGCAGTGTCTGATTTTTGTTTATTTTACTGATTATTCTACCGTACTTAAATTTTGCAAAATTACACGAACATTAATAAGCCTGTGTGTTACATCCGTATGTTTGTGAGTTACTCGTACATTTGAAGTTGGGCGTTCAAGCGACTTGTGTTAAGACATTCCAGTTAGTCTAATTTTTATAATCAGATTGAATTGAAAAAGGTTTTCTTGAAAAAAAAAAGTCGCTTAGGAAATCATTTCACCAATTATGCTTTTAAATTCGAAATCAGGTTCAACTAGTAGTTGCTTTACTTTACCACTACAGAAAACGCACTTAAATGGAAGTAGATTCAAACCTAACAATTTCGCCTACTTTCTTCTATTACAAACTGCCACTGTGTTACTTGGGTCTCAATTTTAGAATTCTGGTAAAATATTTTTTGCTTGTGTTTGGATTTCATACTCTTCTTTCACTATTCCCTTTAATCAGAAATAAATTTTATAACACTGTAGATTTGTAGAGCTTCACATTTCTTATTCATTGTTTTGTTTTGTTTTGTTTTGTTTTGTTTTGTTTCGTTTCGTTTCGTTAAACAAAACGAGTGCTGTCAATTGCAGTTACGTGTGCCGTTAGGCATTGTGAAATGTCGCTATCTGCTGCTGATCCATATTCTTACAGCACGCACATTTGTCCTTCACAAAAGATAACACACAAAGCATCGGCTTTTAGGATGACATGTAAAATAATGCGTGTTGTAAGCGTGACTAGTGCAGTAAACAGCGACTGTCTCCCTAAATACGCCGTAACGGGCTGGTCAGTATAACTGAGATGGATACGCTGTTGTGAATATGAAATGATTTTTTTAAACAGTATCTAGATGATCTTAAGGCTTCAGACGGGTAAATAAAATTAATTTTGTTTACTTAGTGCAGGTTTTATTGTTGATTAATGAAGATAAAGTAATAAGTCCTCATGTTTTCAATATATTTTATTATAGTTTACTTACATTTCAACACTGTGTGTGTGTGTGTGTTTGTGTGTGTGTGTGTGTGTGTGTGTGTGTGTGTGTGTGGCGCAACAGCCTATGCCATCTCACTATTGAAGATTCTAGATCACACATAATTAGAAAAACACACCCAGTAGGACTCCTTTCAACAACGGATCAGTCCATCGCAGAGGCCACTACCTACACAACAAACACAACAGAAGAACATCCAGACCCTCAGTGGGATACGAACCTGCAGTTCCACCAATCAAGCGGTTTCAGACCTACGTCTTAAAGCGCAAGACCACCGGAAAAGTTTAAATATATTTCCCATGCAAATTACACACCTCATGTCTGAAATCCCCGTCCCGAAGACTCTAAGTCGTCGTAAACGCCAGTGTAGAATAGGTCAGGAACGTCTAACTAAGACTTCGACGTCATTCATGACGACGACGATGATGCTGACTGCTGAAATCGCAGATTGCAGGGATATGCAATATGTCGCGTGAGGCCCAGTTCCCTTTCAATTTACAGTTACAACACTTCACAAATTATCTGTAATCTTCAGTTATTACAGAATTTTAACCAAACCTAATTAATCAGGAGGTGATATTACGGACACTTAGGCCACAAACAAATCTTCACTGGCTCAGGAATGGTACGGCTACCACTAATGGACATATTGTACGCACATACCAGCCCGGACAGTGCATGAATAAGGCGTATATGGTGCAATGGTGGAACGAGAACTGACAGATGCAAACCGAAGTACTCGGAAGCAAACCTGTTCCACCGACATCATCCTTTACAAATCCTATATGGAGAGCCTTGGGATAGAACCCGGGCCTTCGCGGTTGGAAGTCGAGGACAAAACCGCCTGAATTATGGCGAAGCCTAATCAGGATTTCTACTCTTATTAAGTGCTTTATGAAACTTTCCCGAATGATCCGTTATATCACTAAAGCATCCCAATCCTTTCCGGCATTACAGGAAAAAGCGTGGAATCGCGGATCTATTTATAGCACCGGGTACGAAGTGGTGTGGTCACAAGAATCTAGCTAGTAAGTACCTGGACCTTGGCGGATTGTCCGACATGGATCGTTGCTGTCGGCGCCACGATAAATGTCCGCGCTCCATCGGCGGGTTCTGCACCAAGTACCACTTGTTCAACTACCGTCCCTTCGCCATCAGCCATTGTCACTGCGACCGAAGGTACGAATCATCAGCACAATTCCTGCGGCTTCCTCTTCAGCACAACTGAGACAACAAATCTTTCACAAAGACACTAAATTTGAAATACGGGACTCGAGTAAGAGGTATCAGCGGGGTTTATATCTAATGTATACATGTGCAAGTGTCTCGTGTCTTCATTCCTGTACTGTACAAGCAGTCTGACGATCCGCGCCACGTCGAGTGCCTCCACAACAATGACTGGAAGATATGTGAAAGAAAATTAGTAGCCGTGGGCTAAAGTTATGCCCCAGCATTGGCTTGGATGGACTGAGGAAAATGACGAAACCTCGCAGTCAGGATAGTTAGGATAGTTGATACCACGAATAAAATTCATAAGCCTTGCCGCTTTGACCAACTTAGAGACGTGCAATTTGTCCATTATTCATTCACAACACCAACTAATGCACCTTTGATACGGAATTTGATTTCAAGTTTTTTTTTATCTGTACTATGAATGAAGGGTAAGGGGCATGACTTCACATCGTTCCGTCGTGGTATCTGTTTTTATTACTACCCACCTTAAGTTTAAGCGATTCTTTCAATGGGTATTGTATATATATCACATAGAGTAAGATTAACAATCGTGGAATCTCCCTTACATTTTCAAACGCTCAAAATATACATTCATTTCATTAGTGGGAATTATTTCACCGAATATTTATCTTGCGACAGTCATATTTACATGTGGTAATTAACTGGATTTTTTTTATAAAATAAGAGAATAGGGATTTTTAAAGTGCGTTAATTTCATTCGTTTCTTTGTGCATATACAAAAATGGTATCGAGCAATTAATTCTAGGTTTTGAAACCCGTTTTTGATAATCTTAAATTGGGCAACTATTTGAACGTGTTTTCCATCAGCAGTTTTATGTCTTTTACGCGACAACACGTGGATCGTAGTAATGTAGGGTTCCTAGCAGTTGTTTCATTGCACTGTGGCGTCTAAAGATACGGGTAATGAACGAAGACACTTGACGCTTCTACAGTTTAATTTATGGAGCCATAGAACGGGTTCACATAGTAAAACACAATAGATTAGCTAATGACGTTTGTGAAATATTCGTTGTCGATGTTATCGCAGATTCTTTCTGTCCAGTAAGCAGCTGTCAGGATCAGACAAGGTAAGCGAGATAGGTTATAACCTTACAGGAGAAAGCGAGAGCTGATGGATTTGTTCCGAGTACCGGGTACCAAGTGGTGTGGGAAAGGATATACTGCCCACAAATACACCCATCTGGGCGGTTTCGGAATGGCCGACAAGTGTTGCCGAGTTCATGATACTGCCTGTCCTCTGTACATCCCAGCTTTCGAGGAAAAGTATGGACTCTTTAACTGGAGGATCAGCACCATCATGCATTGCACCTGCGATGAACGGTAAGTACCTTTACAGACACAAACTAGAGCTCAGGTTTAAGGATATCTGAAGCACACTGACCATCTGTTGGGACTGGGAGCGGCTTTTGTGTGAGTCAGTTTTCCAGGTAAGAGAAAAAGGACACAAAGGTAAAGGAATCCACTCTTGTGTAGCGAAGAGTGCTGTCGAAAGAATTTTTACTCTGGAGGGTAAGAACTCTGGAGGCTGCAGTGAGTCTTAATAGAGTGACTGAGATCCAGAAGCACTTTGGATGTAATATTCTTCTTTCTTTCCTTCTTCTGTTTCTGAGATAGCACTACAGTCTAACGCGGAACTTCGCCTCCTTAATGAACTTCTCACAGTCAGCTCTTTTATTGACACCTGTTTCAGGCTATCAATTTTGCAGCTGTTGATATCCGATTGCACACAGTTCCAACATCTTTTTTTTTTTTTGGTCGTCCTCTTAGTTGATTTCTCTGGGGATTATTATTGTCCATCTGTTTCACCAAATCATTCATTGCTCCTGCTCTGTAAAACGTGCGTACTTTCCAACTAACTGAAATAATGTGAAATGCCAGCTGGATGCAACAAGGTAATTTATTGATGTAAGCTTAGCTCAAAATGTTTCGGGTGCATACGCCCATCAGCCGGAGCACTAAATGCTAAGTTGCAGCATATGGTTTTCTGCACAGAGTTTGTAGATGGGTGGCGGTCCTGAGTGCCACTGCTTAGGTCGTGTATATGGTTTGGATGGTGCCGTGCCAAGGCACCATCCAAACCATACACACCCGAAACATGTCGAGCTAAGGATACATCAATATATTATCTTGTTGCATCAAGTTTGGCATTTCACATTATTTCATGATGAAGATGCACGGTCAAACAACCCTCAAATTTCCAACTCACTGTCCTAATCTCATTAATCCTTTCCCCTGCCAAGGTCGATTCCACTCAGTCTGACTGTTCCGAGGCCACATTTATGTTCCCTAAATGTTAGTTTTTTTACGGTGACATGTTGTCGGGCTTTCGCCTAACCCCCAACCTGGAGGGCCAGTCCACCGTATTTATAACCCCCGGGGCGGGGTGGCCCATTTATACCCCCAGGCACCAGGTACCTATTTTAGTCGCCTTTTGCGACCTGCATGGGCTGCAGTGGGACTATTATTTCCCTGGTCACCACACGGGAAGTTGGGATGTAATACTGGCACGGAAAGTGACTGTCCTATGTAGAACACGTTTAGTGAAGTACATTTCTATCCAGTGCTCCCTGATCTTCGAAAGAGCGTGGTTTTTGGAAGCTTCCCGGGCTTCGTCCGTTTTTCCTTCTCATAAAAGCAACCTGCACGTGAAGGAAAGTAGGTAGCATTGGTAGATTTTAACTTTTCTCTTGGTTTCTTTTTTCTACAGCAGTCTTAAAACATACGAAGACGCGCAATTTTCCTTGTTCCTTACCCCGTAGGCAGGGAAGCCTTGATTGTTTAAGTGATGTCTTTGTACAGCAGCGAAGTTCTGAGGTGCTTTTCGAATCGTCTATCCCACTTTTCTGGACCCGTCCACCATCAAACAATCCGGATCTGGCCCTATCTGACTTCTGTTTGGTCGATGCCGTTTCTCGACGAAGAGGAAGGCGAGGTTATGAAAGAGATGTATACAAACCTGGGGTACGCGTACCCCCAAGAGTACAAACCAGGATATATAGGGGTACGCGAAAAAAGTTGAATATTATTTCAAAACATATGAAAGTGTTTCAATTATTAATAAATTAAAGTAACAAATGTAATGTATTAATTAATGTAATGTAGTTTTTTATGTAATCTGTGACGTATTTACTTGAATTCATTGTATCTTTTGAGATTTGAATGTATATATATATATATATATTTACATCATATATATGCATATATATATATGCACTGTCTGTTCACCTTATTATTCCGTTGCTTTTTAATCCCATTATTGGAATATTTATTTAAAGTTACAACACATAAATTTGAAATAACAGCAACAAAATTAATTACAAACATTTTCTAATATGAAGGGTACAGTTTATGGAAATAGCCTGACAGGGGGCATGCAAGTGGAGAAAGGTTACGAACCACTGCTCTAAGAGATCCCCACATTAATTGTACAACAACAAGGAATACGTGTTCTTGTTACCAGATGGTGGACATCGTAGAAAAATATGAACACTGCTTAGATAAACAGGATTTGTAAATAGAGTGTATGATAATTCCGACACCAGATTTTTGCTTTCTCCTATTATTTTTTGCCTAGATGGAAATATGGGGCAAGAGTTTTCGAGTAATCCTCCTTATATGCAGTTCTTATTGATTATTTCCAGATTGCCTAATAAAATAGTGTCATAAAATATTCATTATATCACAGCCAAACAAACATGTAGAATTTTGCTTGTCGTTTGTGTTAAATTATATTAATTTTACCTGTCTTACAGCAGTCAGTATATATATATGTGTGTGTGTGTGTGTGTGTGTGTGTGTGCCCGGTAGCTCAGTCGGTATAGCGACTGGCTACGTGCTGGACGGTCGGGGATCGAATCCCGTTGGGGACGAGATTTTCCGCCTGTCCAGACCGGCCCTGGGGCCCACCCAGTCTCCTGTAAAATGGGTACCGGGTCTTTCCCGGGGGTAGAGTGCGGCCGGGGCGTGCTGCTGACCACTCACCCCCTTCTAATGCCGCGGCCATGGAAGAGTAGAGCTGTACCTCTACCCACCCTCTGGGCCACACCGGGCCTGTAACGGGATCACTTTACCTTTTACCTTTATATATATATATATATATATA
>Ga0136643_10013910_pt1 | contig 12060 bp, 7 predicted proteins | sample TergutLab28metaG_FD_96883 | JGI IMG/M metagenome (GOLD analysis project Ga0136643, IMG submission 96883) | Labiotermes labralis P1 segment gut microbial communities from Petit-Saut dam, French Guiana - Lab288 P1 (version 3) (version 3) | ecosystem: Host-associated > Arthropoda: Insects >...
TATTGTGCGGGTGATAAAATCGAGAAGAATGAGATGGGCTGGGCATGTGGCGCGTATGGGGGAGGAGAGGGGGCGTATAGGGTCTTGGTGGGGAAACCGGAGGGAAAGAGACCACTGGGGAGATCTAGGCGTAGATAGGTGGATAATATTAGGATGGATCTCCAGGAGGTGGGATGTGGGTATGTGGGCTGGATTGGGTTGACCCAGGATAGGGACAGGTGGCAGACGCTTGTGAGTGCGGTGATGAACCTTCGGGTTCCATGAAATGCGGGGAATTTCTTGACTAACTGCAAACCAGTTAGCTTCTCAAGAAGGACTCTGCACCATGGAGTAAGTAAGTAAGTAAGATAAGGCGATTCTGTTATTACATTAAACAAGACGAATATGATAACAAGTATCATCAATTTTTTTTAGCAAAACGGTTTGATAGAAATTAATACGGACCCCACAAACAATTTTCAATAAAGATAAATCATACTCTTAATAGAAAAGAAATCTTATTCCAGAAAAAAAAATGGAAATAGATCAGTCGTAACCCTTCACCGTCAAATTGTCAGCAGACCGATAAAAGCACTTAAAGAGGATGCACTTGCAACACCTTTCATCTACTGGAGCAAATTCTCCAGGTTATCATCTTGCTAAATGTTGTACGTACATTCTGGAATCATATATGCTGGCGGCTCTTGCTTTACGACAGGGTTAAGGTCCTGGAAAACGTTGCACAAATGGAAATCGCGCAAATCGAACATAACATTCCCATTTAAAACGTACATTTCCTGGGGTTTGACAACCTCATCCTGTAAACTAGATAGGAGTGTATGTACGTGTCTAACACAACTATATGATGGTAGATATATGTATAGAATTTATTACATAAAGTACAGCTACATGTTTCGGCACTTGGAATTGGCCATCTTCACATTGAGAAATGAAAAAACTTAGTAAGCAGCTATACTCGACTTATGTGGGTTGTAAACATTGGGGAGGTGAGAGGTGAGGTGGGCACGAGATCTTGCATGTGATGTGTAGGATGGGTGGTGTGGGTACATGGGTTCTGCTATTGTATGCTATTGTAGGTTAATGTAGTTAGATCTACAGTATCATCTTATGTTTGTAGAAATTATATGTACATGTGCACTTGTAAATATACAGTGTGCAATTTTATATAAATATAGTTTTTATAGTTATAGTGGGTTGTACAACTAGGTGGACATACAGATCTGCAGAGTATGTGTCTGCTGCATAGCGTACATTTGTGTATAATTGATTTGTATACAATTTATTTATTTATTCCTAAAAATGTAAGAGACTCACATCCACAGTTTTTGGCACGGTTCATTCCGGTAGCACTGCAGTAGTCTCGCTACACAAACACCTCAGTTCCTGTCGTAACACTTTCTGTAATTCTCTCAGCTTTATCACGTATTGTACGTACGCTACTGACATGATGCCATATGTCAACAGTTCGTTCACATTTTTCAAGTTGGCTGATTACGTCTAATTTCTCTTCAATACTGAATAGCTTTCGCCGTTTTTTTCACAGGGACTGCACTAGGTGATGAAGATATACAATAATTTCATTTAAAGATTATTAGTAATCTTATTCAAAGATTAACGAAACTGAAATGAGATAGGATAATTAAACTTAAGAAATTGAAATAAAAGAAACAAAAGAAGTAATTAACCTATTTTACTGTAATCCGTTTTAAAAGGAAACATCGTATAGAAATACATAGATAACAGTCTATTTCCTACATACGTCAAGGCAAAGATTCGGGATTTCTTTACCCTTCCGATGACAGCACAGGGGTTCAAGAAAATAAAACAGGTTGTGTCGAATGACAGGAACGTCAAACACGAGTATAGTCACGCCAGATAAGGAGGATATGTAAATTGTTAAGTTAAACCATTAAATTCTAATTGTGTAACACGTGCAATGAAAGTAACTGCAGATATAGAAGTAATACGAGCTACTTACAGACATAAGACACTACTCTTGACAGACGGTTACGTAGGATATTCCTGCTAGTCATATTTTTTATGTCACTAGGACGGTGCTACAGTGTGACTATTGTATTGCTACACACCTTATTATCCAATTTTTGGTATAATAAGACAATTATAAACTTGTATTTCATGTAAAGGAGAGGCCGCTACCTCAGTTCTTTCTTGTTGTGTAACTGTAGGAATGCACAATGATGGCCGCCACTACCGGCCGAAACGTCATGGATGTAATGAAGTATACAATGGTTGTGGTGTGTATTGGTCGGAAAATTAATAAACATTAATATTTCATGACTTTTCTATCATACAAATGTGATTCACTTAGCGTCACAGGGCTTTAGGGATCCAACATCATTTTGATATGTGACCGGTTTTGGATTGTGCTGAGATTCCTTTATTGCAGTACTTCATTGTGAATCTCTGTTACCATAATGTACTGCGATACTTTCTTTCTTTCATTCGTTCTTTGTTTGTTTGTTTGTTTCTTCCTGTGTGTTTTAGATTATATGTTAGTGACTGCGACTGATATCGTGAGCTCTGAGGTTGGGCGCTGCCACAACGGGGACCCGAAACACTGGTTTGTTCTGGGATGTGACCCCGTAGGTGCCAATTTTCCGAGGGAATCGCTGTCTGTGTTGGCAGGGTAGAGGAGAAATTTTCTGCTTCGAAAACCTAGGCAAGCTATTTCTGTGTAATGTTGGTACAGGAACATGTCGTGGCGTGGCGTGACGTGATGTGAAGTGACATGACATGACATGTCATCGCAGGCGGTAGCTAACTCAGGAATGCTGTCTTGACAGAATGATATTTACAGTCAAATTTTGGGTTGAAAGAGGACAGAAAAGGCCCCACCTGAGGATCGAGGCCCGAGATCGAATCAGTTTCGCCCCCCCCCCCCCCCCCCCCCCTTGTGTCCCGTAAGGTTTTCTTGGAATGCAATAAAATTATTTGAACAGGAAAGCGAGAAACTCTGCGTGCATGTGGTTGCTGTGTAGATGACAGGTAGCAGTATGAGGTGTGGCGCACTGTGAGAATTACACCGACTTTTCGGAGGAACCTGGCAGTGATATTCTAACAGTGTTCCACCTGCCACAGTGTCTGAGATATGTCGCATTGTGAAACTGAAGCTATGGCCGGCCGTGCAGTTCACCCTCCTATTCACGAGGGCGATTATGGCTCGATTCGCGGTACGGGCAAGACATTTTTCCGTCCTAGTGTCCACATCGGCCGTTGGGCCCTTTCCCTGGTGATAAAGTGGCCGGAGCAAGAGGCTGACCTCTCACCTCCATCTAGTGCCGAGGCTGAGAGTGGAGCTGCACCTCCTGTACCCTATATGCTTTCACGGCGCGGTTAGGGACTACAATCATCACCACATTCATCTTTCATTTGGTCCCCTTAATACTATATTTCTTCATGTTCCATTCAAGCCAAGATCTCTTTTAATATTATCTTACTATCTACGCCTAGGTATTCCAAATTGTTTTTATTGTTTGGAGTTTTCGACTGTTTGATGCACATTTCTGTTCCCTCCATGCCTGCTTTTAAACCTTCTCGTCTCTCCTGCCTTGTTATGAACCCTGTGCTACAATTCTAATTCTGCAGTTCACGTGGTCATGTTTATCCTCTGTTTCTTCTGCAGTGTGACGGTGTAGAATCCGTTGTCATGGAAACGAGAGGGTTGCTTCTGCCGTGAGATGGCGTAGTGTCGAGTGACGTCACTCGGACTGGGGTGACGTGCCACACGTGACGTCAGAGGAATTGGGCTGGAGCCGCGGTGGCGCTGTTTCTTGGAGAACGGCTTACCACACCGCCATCCGGTACAGGTACGGGTACAAGCTGACAGTCGCGCAGCCAGTAATCAATTGTTGCGCCATTAATGGAACCAAAAGTTTCGTGTCTCTGTTTATCAATAGCCCGCCAGATGAATCCAGTCCACTTTGTCACAGATTCTTAAAGCGCCCCTTAATTTTACATTGATACGGCATTAACCTGTGTGTTTGTGAGTGCCAATATTAAACCAACATTAGTATGTGGGTGACGGCTATGTTTACTGTATCACTCAAAGATGCTTCCACCCAGCTGGGTCATTATCAGGGTATTCGTGTAATGAAAAAAGTAATTGCTGATATTTACGTAATTTTCTGTTTGGCTGTATTAAGTTAAAATGATACAATAATACAGTAACCTAACACTTGTCTTGCATGCGATTTTGTCTATCTTATCGTAATGTAGTCTGTTACCTAACACTTGTCTTGCATGCGATTTTGTCTATCTTATCGTAATGTAGTCTGTTACCTAACACTTGTCTTGCATGCGATTTTGTCTATCTTATCGTAATGTAGTCTGTTAAATGTGCGGTACTTAACCAACCTGAGAGGACTTAACAGCTATGAAAGTAATTTTCTTTCCAAAGTTCCCCGATTTCCGAAAGAGCGTTGCTGTGGTAGAAGGTTCTTAGGCTTCACCCGTTTGTCCTTCTGGTAAGAGCAACGTGTAGGTGAAGATGAGTGTGGAGTGTTGGTGAAATGGTGCTGACGGGGGGAAACAGATGGACTTTGTCCACCAAAACTGTCTCATGGGCTGGCATGGAGCCGAACCCGCGCCTCCGCGGTGAAAATAAAATTTACCTTAATTTATATTTAAGATGCAGCGCGTGCCACGCAGAAAGCACTATATCTCTGTTATAAAAACCAGTCAGTTAATGCTGCATAGGGAAATAATCGTCGTTTGTTCTCAGATCCACACAAAACACATAAATACACTGTGTGGGCGGAACGTAGAATTGTTGAATGTTAAACCTGGTGGTACATATAGTGACCAGTGGGCTTTGAAGGGTTAATATACATTGCACGTAAACCCAGTCCGTACCGCGCAGTACATACTCTATATCTCGGTTATAAAAACCAGTCAGTTAATGCTGTGTAGGGAAATAGTCGCTATTTTTTCTCAGATCCACACAAAACACATAAATACACTGTGTGGGCAGAACTTAGAATTTTGTAATGTTAAACTGGTGGCACATATAGTGACCACTGGGCGTTGAAGGGAATTTGCCCTCGCTACTGGAACTAAACTTCTCCCTGGCGGTTACTCGCCACCTCACTGCACAGCCCACCATAATTCTGGCATTTCATGTGGACGTATTAACAGCTGTACATTTTTTTCTCCAAGCAGTTCTGTTTTCCCCAGCCAGTTACCATTCTGCCATTGCTGCATATGTATGATCGTCTTCCTGCAATGCCCCACTGTTACTTTTCATACGCTCAGCCTGCTGCATTACTTGTAAGGAGAATTATATGAAATATTAGCAGAAAGCTTGGGTTCATCACAAATTCGACACAGCCCAATCGCGACAGTCTATGCGCAGGGCTGCCACACCACCAATTGATGTGGCGGTAACTCGGGAGATATCTGGTTTGAACCTCTGTCAGGTCATTGGCTGTCCTGACAGAGGATCTTCGTGGTTTTCTTCAGTGCCTTTAGCAAAATGCTGGGATGGTATTGCTCGATTAGGTCACGACTACGTCCTTTCAAATCCCTTTCAGTTCACCAGTCATAATGGCACACCATTCGACGTTATACTGACAGCGACTTAGAAACTGCAAGACGAAACGTAAGCCTAAGGGAAATTTGATCGTGGTGGTGGTGATGATGATTGTGATGATAATAATAGGCAGGGGTGCAGTGAGAGGTACTATATCTTTTACTATAAACCGTGGGTGCAAAGAATTTAATGCCCTGAAGAACCCGCTCGCCCTTCTGGTAAAAGTAGGCTGTTATTAACTTAAAGACGTTGAGAAGTGGAAAAAGTAGGGTGGTGGGGAGTGTACCGTTGGGAGTATGCAGCTTAGGAACGGGGTTGAGCATTTGGGCTGAATTTTGTGTTTGGAGCGCATCACTGTCAAGAAACTTTGACGACGTTAAGGGTCTTCTAAATTAATAATAAAATTTGACTTTCTACCGCACAAAAAACACGCTGCCTCAATTTGAAGACAGACACATTTTATGCCGTGTCGGTAGATCATCGCTGTATATTGTGTAAATTGTGCAGACTTCAGTGCACTGTGTGAGTAATGTAGTGGTATGTGTAATTACCATTGTGCTTTGAAGGCTGTGTGCGTGCCCACGTGACATCTGCACAGTCAGGGCCGTTGCTGTGCTGTTCGAAGCCTGCTGTAGCGATGCACAGTTTGCACTAATTACATCGAGTCGCTGTTTGTTAATTAGTGTTAATTGTAGTGCAGAGTAATAAGTCTGTCGGCCTGCTGTCACTCTGCTCGATACTGTCTGAAATATTCCGCGAAATGTGTTAATGGTTACTAGGCGTTCGATAGGAAGTACAGAATGACGCTGTATGTGGAGACCACGCCCGTCCGCCTGTTGGTGACGTAACATCAGTGACTAATTCGTTCGCTGGGTTTTCTTTAAATTCGGCGTAGGAGATCTGTACAAAAAGTTCTCGGACAAGAGCCAGTGCCGTGACAGTCGGCACAGCGATAGTGAGAAAAAGTTCTGTCAGTGCTGCCAACATTCGTTGTTCAGTCTGTGTGAAATTCGGTGTTTGGGATCAGCAAATTATGCAGCTTAGCACTCATGAGTGTCGTGACAGTCGGCACAAGGAAGGCTGCAGTCTTGCTGTAAGTGTCAGTGTCGTGTACCGCGAAAGGTGTTAACTTGTGGACAATAAAGTCTGGCTTGATGAGTCCCGTTCACACTTCACGGTGCACACAGTTCGCACACGTGTTAAGTGGAGACACTGCGTTATGCTTTCCGGGCTTCATTCTTTAAACCGACGAATCTCTCCAAGTGAAGATCTTGAGAAGCCGGTAGTTGTTTATCTGACCAGCTGCAGAACTAGAATCGACATTGTCTTCTTCACAAAAACCCGCCGCTGGATCTTATCCTTAGCCAGGTGAATCCAGTCCGCAGGCTGACACACCTGGTCGTAAAAAATTCTATATTCTCTCCTCTACGCCTAGGTCTACGTATTGCAGAACGTTTCCTTGTCTTTTTCCCGAGCACAGCAGCTTTATAAAAAGCCAACATTTGCCGGGACATCCCGCGACAGCTGCTGTGCTTGGTGACACGATAAAAGGGACACTCCTTGTATGTTCTACGAAAACTTTGTATTCGTTTTCTTCTCTGTCTTTCGATATGGACTTTAGGGCATAACTGTGCTGTGTCACGAATTGTGATTGCTGATTTTCAGCGTGAATTGACGAAGATTAACCTGAAATAGATACAAAGATCCAGTCCGTACCGCGCACTAAACACTTTGTATCTCGGTTATAAAAACCAGTCAGTTGATACTGTATAGGGAAATAATCGCTGTTTGTTCTCAGATCCACACACACAACACATAAATACACTGTGTGGGCAGAACGTAGAATTTGTGAATATTTAACCTGGCGGTACATATAGTGACCAATGGGCTGTAGACTGTTGAAGACTCATAATGTTGCCCCCGCAGAAGGCTATGTTCACACTGCAACTCTGAACTACACTATTGCATCCCTTCAGCGCCGGTCATTTTTCGCCCGGTCTGTTCGACCGTTTCGTTTGAGTCTCGCAGTCCCACGTGGCATCAACGGCATGTTGCCACTGTGTTCGGTCAGCCACAGCCGCCAGTTCCCAAAATAACATTCAGAAGACGTGGCTGTGTTGATCAAAGGCGACACACTTGGTCTGACATAACAAAGCAAAACACTTGCCCTGTCATACTGCCATGTATGCGTTCGTTATGTTTGATACAGTGGTAACTGTGTGTGCCACTAACCCTAACACTTCGACACTGCTGTACCCACTGCTGCACTCTTTTTGTCAGTATTTTAATGACAGTTGCGATTGATTGTCCCTATTATTTATTTATTTATTTATTTTTGTAAATTCTCTGTATTTGAGCAAGAAACTCGTGTTAAGCACGACATTTCATTCTGTTACAACTCATAGAATTGCGTGTGTACTGTAGCCCAAAACATCTTGAGCTGACGTTAAATAATGCATGCAATTTATTTACAGCATGAAGATCGGAAATTAAGGTTTAAAATTTAGAATTTAATCCATGCTCCTTGTAATCAGTTTTTGACGCTCCGTTTATGGACGTCACACTGTGACATTTGCTGGTGAATTGGGGTAGTTGTGTCTTATTTTCTTGAATTGAAGACCGGAAAATTAAACGTAGTTCAATAACAAAGACATGCCGTTGTGACGTCAAAATTGTATTGAGTTCTTCAGAATGTGAATAACTCTTACTTTTGTGCTTGTGGGGCTGACTACGATCTGGTTCTACTCGCGGCGACTAACTGTGGCAAGGGTATGCAGACCGAAGGTGATATAAATAACTTATGAAACTTCGGTTTGTCCCTCACAGAAAACACTGCCCTTAAAACGACCGATCAGTTAATGTACAGGCAAGTATCTGCCATTCATTGTCAGCGCCATATCCCACACTCACGTTTCCTCCCCCCTTTCTCTTCGCTACAGATCGTGTTAGGTCCTCAGCTGTACCCTTCATATTTTGCTTTGCTGTCTCAATTCTTTTCTGCCGTTCTATTTGTATTTGGATGCTAAGTTTGGGATTGTTCTGCCCCCCCCCCTCCCCCCGTGTTCCCTCTATGTACTGACATTTGGTCACTGATGCAACATTTCGTCTCAGTTTTTGTCACGTAAGTTGCAACTCCGTCCCTAGTGGTCATGTGTTAGGACGCGTGTCAAACACGCTGTGTTACAAAACGCAAGGTGCGTGTCGTTTCTGTTTTATGTGTAAGTGTTTAGTGTCTTACTGTTCAGATGCTACTGTGGTTAAAATATATAATTCTGAGGATTCAGTTCTTCAGGGATATGACTCTGTCATTGGGTGACTGCTTACGGGCGTTGCGAGGGACTATAGGGTCTTAAGGATTACAAAAGAATTCAGCCGTCGAAGCTAAAGGCAGTACTTTTGTTCAAAACTCCGGGAACGACTGACACAGGAACATGGCTTTACTTTCGAGAACAGCGCGACTGTGGAAGGTTGAAATCTCGCGTATTGCTCTTGTCATGTCTTTATTAATACAACACGGTACGTCGCATAGAACGGAAATAGGAATTGTTCATTTGCTTCAGCATTTTACTGAAGTCACGCACTTGTTTAAGTGTTTTATTGAAGTTGCGCACTCGTTTAAGTGTTTTGTTGAAGTTAAGCACTTGTTTAAATGTTTTATTGAAGTTAAGCACTTGTTTCAGTGTTTTATTGAAGATAAGCACTTGTTTAAGTGTTTTATTGAAGATAAGCACTTGTTTAAGTGTTTTTATTGAAGTTAAGCACTTGTTTAAGTGTTTTATTGAAGATAAGCACTTGTTTAAGTGTTTTATTGAAGATAAGCACTTGTTTAAGTGTTTTATTGAAGATAAGCACTTGTTTAAGTGTTTTATTCCCATTTACGGGTTCAGCACTTAAGCGATATTTTCCGTATAAGAGCGAGAATTTGCTTGTGGGAGAAATGACAATGTTACAATATGTAAGCAGTTTGTTTAATTTACAACAGCACCTCGCAGTAGTCATGAGCCGTCATTAACGGCTAAGGTTGTCTTGGACCCAAGTCAGTTTTGGTAGTGCTTTTAGGTTGTGCCAAATGACGCCGACTCCAAGTTTTTGGAGCCGGTTGAGGATCTAAAAAACGAGAGAAGTCGCATTTTGAACAAACATAGGATATCGATGGAAACCCAATTCTGAATTCATTATACTGTGATGAACTCAGTAAATTGAAAAAGTTTTCGTCTCCATATTTTTCCCTCCTCTTCTGCCTGTTGGCTTACTAACATGAGTGAGCAGGCAGTCTCTGTCTCACAGACACGCAGAAGTTTGATTAAAGGTTTAGAATTGACGTAAAAATGTGTCTTACTTTTGCCCTCTCCTTTTATTCTTTTTTCCTATTGGTCTTTCAGTGGTGACATTCTACCCTTTCAGATGGCCAAGTTTTTTGAAAACCTAGAGAGCAACAAGCATACCTGAGTGTTGAAATGCGTTGTGAGTGAGTTGTTATAGAAAACGGGCCGGTGGGTTCTGGGTATGGCGTAATTTATTGACGAGGAATACCTGCCAGAGTTCACAGGGCAACAGGACAGCTGTGCCTGACATCGGTTTGAAAATTAAACTTTCTATTCTTTAATGATTAAGATTAACCTGAATTATGTATAAATATCCAGGCCTACCGCGCAGTAAGCACTATCGCTCTTATAAAAACCAGTCAGTTAATGCTGTATAGGGAAATAATCGCAGTTTGTTCTCAGATCCACAAAAAACACATAAGTACAATGTGTGGGCAGAAAGTGTAACTGCTGAATGTTAAACCTGGCGGTACTGAGACCGAAAGTACTTGATGGGTCTGGGAGGTTTAACTGTATTCAAATAACACAAACTTGCAGTAATATGAATGAACTCCCTACCGCCTCGTAATACGATGGGGATTGACACAATATCCGTGCGCTAATCCATGACGTCTGTAGCTATGCTTTATGCAAATAACTTTAGTTGATCCGTTCATGTATGTTATAGCTCTGAAGGAATATTACGACGTTAAAAGTCGCCAAGTTTTCACGCCACGAATGTGAAAATGTCTTAACTTGTTAAATGTCGGCGAAGTACGACGTTACATTACCGACAGAAAAATAGGTGCCTCTTTTCCAGTTCACTGCTTCATAAAGGCAACTGCCATCTGGCGTGTCATCAAGTAATGACAGACAGACCATGCAGTGCAGGTGTTAATTTGCGCGTGGGCTGGGTTTCTTAAAGGTGCACGTAAACAAATATTCGCGCCATTTAAGGTCAATTATCCCATAGAACTGGGATAGTGGACACTGACGCCATCTTTCGGGGAAAGGTTCTCTCAGTGCGATCTTATGATTTTTTGAGTTGGCGGCCAATTTAGTGAGCGTCTTTTTACCCTGTGTAGACGACAGTGTTTTATCTTAATTTTTACGCGTATAAAAGGCTTTATGTATTATTGTTGTTGTAATGTTACTGTAAATATGCAGTAGGAGACTATAGCTTATGCAGTTTTCTTTCTGATCATGACCGGCCGTGTGTGTCAGCAGTAACTCTGTGGATGCTGCAGTAGACTGTTTTACCAACGCTGTTCTCCAGGATATGGATTTAGCAATTCTTTGGGGTTGCGTTAGAAAGTGCAAAATCCTCACTGGCTTTCTCGCATATTGATTTACTGTATTCGAGAAACGACCTATTTTTATAGGAGATGCAAAAAAAAATCCAGTAGTGTTATAGTAAATGATCTAACTACCGAAAGTTTGTTAAAATTACAATTAAGTCTTCCGTACTGACTGATATCAGAGAATCGACGAGTATCTTAACAACCCAACCTACCAAATTTTGGAAATATGTATCATCTTTACGCGACACAATTCCATGCTGTCCATCTTGATGTCAGTGTTACTGACATAGCTCAGCCTGTTGACGTGGCCGAAGTTTTTGCGAAACTTTCAATCTGCTTATCTGTTTATCTGCTTACCTGTTTATCTTTTTCTCTTCCGGTCGGCTATCACTCTGGTCTACTGTCCAGTTCTTTGTGTGCTGTTGCCTGTAATTTCTGAATTAGACATTTTGAAAGCCATAAAACTCAGACCCTCTCAGTCTGTCGCACAGGACGGTGCACCTGGTACTATTGTTAACGGTTGCCTCGCAATATTTGCACCGCTGCCTACATATATTTGCGATCTTAGTCTGTCACAGGAACACTTTTCAACGCAGTGGAAAACAGCTGTAATTGTGCATATTTAAAAAAAAAGGCAGCAGGTCTGACGTCAGGGATTATAGAACGATTTCTCTTTTAAACAATTTTTCCAGAACTTTTTAAATTTGCTATGCACGGTCACATATCACATTATTTCAAACATAAATTTGCTATGCACGATCACATGTCACGTAATTTCAAACATAAATTTGCTATGCACGGTCACATATCACATTATTTCAAACATAAATTTGCTATGCACGATCACATGTCACGTAATTTCAAACATAAATTTGCTATGCACGATCACATATCACATTATTTCTAA
>Ga0136643_10013912_pt1 | contig 12060 bp, 10 predicted proteins | sample TergutLab28metaG_FD_96883 | JGI IMG/M metagenome (GOLD analysis project Ga0136643, IMG submission 96883) | Labiotermes labralis P1 segment gut microbial communities from Petit-Saut dam, French Guiana - Lab288 P1 (version 3) (version 3) | ecosystem: Host-associated > Arthropoda: Insects >...
CCCCCCAGTAGACGAACAGCGTTGCCACCTCTAAATATCAGACCCGATATCTGACGACTGTCCCAGACGCTAACGCGAAGCATTAACATATAAATTTTTGCAATTACCAGCGCATCGATGTCGCTACGAAACTTGTTTTGAAGTAATATGGTTTCCCGGATTGGATCAGATACGTTGGGATTCGTGTAACTTTGACGTATTTCGGCTCCACAAACTATCCACCATTTGAAGAATTCTGTCTCGTGAAATGTGGCGCCATGTAGCCTTCCATATACTTGCAAACGTCTGGGATAAACCTATGGTTTCCACCACCTAAACCGCAAATGGAAGCAGGGTTCATCGCAACGTAGGCAAATTTCCAACACACTACATGCCGTCGTATCCAGAAGACAGCATTCTTCGTCACCACCCACAGCGTCAATATTCAACATTTTGACTGAAATTTGAACTGCCGCAGGGGTAACTCTTTTGTGTTTCAGGCACACACTAATTGTATCAAACTTTTGTGCTGTCATCTCATTTGTGACTATTGAACGTTCTGCCGTTTATAATTCTGCATTGTTAACTAATATACACTGATCACGTCCCCAAGTACTGTGCTCCAGCTAAGATATGATGGAAGGTCTTCAACTGATCTCTGATTTTGTCGTTATTCTTTTCATTTCACAAATTTTCAAACTGTGTTCAGAAAACACACTTTCCCTAGCAGTAAATTTACACAAATGCTATATTAGGAAATGGAAGAACAAGATACGTGAGTAGATACATGAATAGAATACCTTAATAATCAGAATATATCAACCAGCCGTGTAAATTGTCTCACGGCTCTCATGTTGTAGGTGAAGGTCAGTAGTCAGTTTCACGTCCTAACCACAATTACTTCCAGCACCTACTGGATAATAAGCAGGCAGCAGAGACACTCTGGATACCGTCTACAAGAAGTGACACCTTGTCCCTGCCAGCAGTCAAACCCCAATTCCTTACACCGTTCAGCCCATTATTTATTACAACAAAATACATTTCAAATATACCTACACATCTTAGAAAGTCAAAAAGGTCATGAATATTATATTTATTCATTCTGTAGTCTGTCTTACAACAGGTCAATATAGTCTTTCAGAGTGAGTTCTCCAAAGAATGTGATATAGTGCCTCCTCTTCCAATTTCCAGTATCCACGTTTCTGTAAGGTCATCCAGTAGCTGCTTACATCGTCTTCCTCGTGTTCCCGTCACTTAAATCCTTCTTTATATCTTCCCTTCAATAAAGTGTTTTTGAAGGTGTGTCCTATGCAAGATGTGACCAATCCACTTAGCCTTTGTTCTTTTTACTTAATGTAGGGAGTATCATACATCCTCTTTATTGGATGCATTCAACTCTGTTCTTGCAACTCATATATAAACATGCACAACTGGCACTTCATAAATCACTCCTATTACTGAGCACTTGTTATATGTTTCAACTCCACGCCAACTTCAAGCACGCAAACTCACGTATGAAAGAAACTGGTCAACTTACAGTGCCTGTTAACTTAAATACCGAAATGGGTAGCAAATGCATACATCACTAATTCAAGAAATTTATAAAGCTGTGCCAACTGTGCATAATATATATACCGGTTACAATACAAACAGTGCCTCAAACAATGATTTCAAATGCCAGTAAGCAGGAAATACCAATCAGTTCGAAACTGTACAGAGGAAGGTAATAACCCTGCAGCGCTAACATACATTGTGTGGTCAAAAAACTCACACAACCCCTATCTAACAATGTCCTGATGAGTGAAATTGTATACAATTCAGTGAGTTGTAACAAATATAGAGCTGTTATTAGAACAATGTAGAATGTGTGCAGGTTACATTATTTTGTAACAGATTCATGCCAGTGTTTCAACAGGTAAAGTTCAAACACGCTTTTTCACAAGCATGTGTTTTCACTGTTGAAAATCACCAGACATCTCATTTTATTTCACTTGCAAGAATGAATTTAGGGACGCATTTCATTATTCACCTATGCGAAACAATTCAACAGTATCGGCCCTGATAAGCTGCTTCTGTGATATGAGCATGTAGGACAGAAAATGCTCTGGTTGACCTTCAGTGTTAAGTGATGACACTGTGGACAGCATCCATCTGTGTTAAGCTATCCAAGACACTGAGAAAGACTACAAATCACAGTTGATTATTCCACATAAATGTACACAAGGCTACAAAGATTTTATAACCTCAGCCACATCATATACATGTCATTCAATAATAACGAAGCATGGTTTCAAATCAACGGATACCTCAATTACCAAAACAGCAGAGCATGGCGTGCTGGAAATACCAACACCTTCCAGTAGTATTCTGTGGTGTCTCTCAACAGAAAATAAGCACATTTCCTTCACAGAGAGTATCATACACTAATTATGAATTCATATCCTTGTTTGAAGTTGATGAACAAAAACAAGGGATTATGGCAAATACAGCAAATTCAACAATGCAAATGATATGCAACTTTTTTCATGATTGCATTATTCCTTGAAATTTGTGGCCCTCTTGTTCTCTGGATCTAACACCACTGCCTTTCCATCTCTGTGGTTTCTCAAATAGAATGACAATAAAAGCAACCTGCACACATTAGAAGAAATGAAACAGAATATTCATCTGTGTATTTAAATCATCACTGAACAAACCCTTCAACAAGATGCAGGAAACATGAGAAAATCAGAGAATGCATGTACTGCAGAGCATGGTGGACATTTACAACACTTATTATCACCCTGTTTGTTTTATGACACCAATGTCTTTTTTTTTTAACAGCACATGTTTAAAAAATGGGACCTATGACCTTCGATATCCCTGCATGTATCCTAATAAAGCACACTTACATGTTCACAAGAACCTCATTACAGGTCATGTCAAAGTAACTGGTCCAAAATCTTCCCATGCTGCAAAACAAATGCCAAAGAAACAAATGAGGGGGTGCAGAATTTGTACAAACAAGCAATCAAGAAGTGAAATTCTTCAATATGTGGGCTTGATCTAATCAATTAAAACTGTTACATGTTTTTAAAATATTTTACATGCAAATGCAAAACTTGGGGATTCGGGTTTATAAAAAATACATTGCTACTGTAAGGCGACCAGTTACCTGCATGCATGAATTTGCTGGCCTGAAGCTGGCATTGAGCCGAAGCATGTGACAAATAAAACAAGGAATTTCCAGAGTTTGTGTTGACCCTGTACAATATATATTACTGATCACATACATTAATAAAATTATCTTTGGAGAGGACTTCTTACAAAGTGAATGTTGCTGTTACATTTATGATACTCAGAAAGTGAATATTTAAGAGTAGGGGGTCAAAATCCCTGGGGAATATCTGCCACCATTCAACATTCAGAATGTTTTTGCTATCTAGACACTGAGACTACATAATGAAGAGCTTAATGATTTGTATGCCTCACCAAATATTATTCAGTTGATCAACTCAAGAAGAATGAGATAGGCGGGGCATGTAGCATGTATGGAGAAGAGGAGAGGTGCATACAGGGTTTGGGTGCGGAAACCTTAGGGAATGAGCCCACTTGGAAGACCCTGGCATAGATGGGTGGATAAGATTAAGATGGACCTTCAGGAAGTGGGACAGGGGCATGGACTGGATCATTCTGGCTCTGGATAGGGATAGGTGGTGTGCAATTGTGAATTTCTTAACTAGCTGAGAACTGGTTAGCTTTTCAAGAAGGACTCTGCTCCATGTAGTATATAAGTGAGTAAATAAGTAAGAAAGAAAGTAAGGAAAAACTCAGCCTGCATACCGACTAGGTATGCGCTGAATACACCCAGGTTGGATTCCTGGTAAATGCATGAAATTTTTTCTCTTCTCCAAAATGTCCAAAATTGCTCTGGGGCCCATCCAGCCCCTTATTCAATGGGTATCAGGGGCTCTTTCCCTGAGGGTAAAGCAATCAAAATGTGAAGTTAACAATTCACCTCTTCATTTCAATTGAGAATGGGCAAAGCTATACCTCTGACCTTGCCTTCACAGCGTGGTGAGGGCAAACTTCACTTTTAATTTACTTACTTCAGAAACATAAAAACTGAAACATACAAAACTACACTTTAATTCGTTCTGTATGGGTGTCACACTTGGTCACTCATGTGAAGGAGGCAAACAAAGGCACAGGGTGTCTGAGAACAGTGTACTTGGGAGAATATTTGGATCTAACAGGAAGTGACAGTTGGTTATAGGAAACTGTTTCATAATCTGTACTTTTCAATAGACACAATTAGGATGATGGAGATGAAGGAAGCATCTGACACACAAGAAATGAGAAATGCATATGAAGTTCTGGCTCAAAAACATGAGGATTGGAGATTACCTAGGTGACCTGTCTTTAGAAAGGAAAATATTACATTGGATCATGTACAAACTGCATGGAAGGATGTGGAATGGATTCCTCTTTATATGGACCACTGGTGGGTTCCTATGAACTTGGTGAATGATGTGACATGGCATTTCCTCCGAATATAATTACACAGAGTATAATTAATCCACTGAATTCAACAATATGCAATATGCTGACCTTCTCTCTGGAATGTCAAATAATCTTGCATTACATATGAATTATTTTTCCTAGATTTGTTTTGTGATCATTTTTTATCCATTTACTTGTATTTAACTGGGGTATTTTTTAAATGCACACGATATATACCATCAAACACACAATGGCCATGAGTGGTGAGTACATTAACTGTCTTGAAGGAAGTTGTCCTATTTGATGATAATATCCTACTCACATGGACAGCCTGACAAAAACTACAATGAACCTCTGTCAGTACAGCCACAAACTTGGTGAATGTGTAAGGCAGGTACTACTTAAATATAAACACAGAGCATTATGATGCAAGTCTTCTGTGATGTAACACTGCATTGTTGGGTGTGTAATTCTTGGCGTTTTGAAGACAGTACTGCTGTCAAGTTCAGATCCATGCAGTCCAAGAAGAAAGCAATACAGCATTACATAGGTGTTGGTAATGAGGGTGGTGAAAGTATATTTGCATCATGCTCCACACTCATTTGCACACCTATTGGTGATATTCAATATCAGTATTCACAATGTGGGTAAGTCTGCACCCAACCCTATATGCTAATGTGTGGGTAAACCACATGCCTAGGCAGTGGCATAGCTAGATATTTCAATGCCAGGGGCCAACATTCACGATGGCCACCCCTGAGAGATATAATGCACTTTTAAAAAATTGCAATTATTTACTGAATTTACTTTTACTTCTCTCAAAAATTAAAATTTGATGCCCACAGAAAATCAAATTCCTTCTATTCGAATATTTTATTGAGCTGTCCCTTGGACTCCACTGCCCAGAGTGGCCCCACTACAGGCCCCACCCTAGCTGCACTCCTGCACCTAAGCCCCACCCACTGAATATCACTATCATCTCTACTGGCTCATCACACATGCTCTCCTTTCCCCACCTTCATCACCAATATCTATATAATACACTGTATGTACAAGCAGTGGTTATTCTTCTTGGACTGGGGACCCTGAAGATAAAGGCACTGTTCCTTTGAAAGTGAGAACTACACACCTGATTTGCAAATGCACCAACCCTGTCAGGTCCTCAAATCTCACACAGTGTTACTTCTATACTATTACATACTCACAGCTGTTTCTTATACTGTCAAAGACCTCACAGTTACAAAGGCAAATGCCACATTTTTTTACACTTTTCCACAACTGAACAGTGTGCAGTCAAAGAACTTTGGGCCATCCATATTAGAACATGGCTATAACAATAGTCGACTGTTTATACTTTGTTAACAATCATTATAATTGTGGGGTTAGCACTCCAGCGCATTATCCAGCAGGGCAGTTTCCAGTGCTGACCAAACAACAAACTATCCCGAGGCTGTTCATAACTTTGTTCAGACTCTCCGAACAAAAGGTGGATAGCTTGTTTTCAGATCCTTCCAATTTAAGTAATAAAAATTAACCCCCTCACTCAATATTATATAAACAATGCAGTTAAAAATCACAGTTAAAGAAATCAAGAATCAATATTGCACTTCAACGGGAACGTATACTCCTGTGTTATCTGTTGCAGTACACTCATATGTCTGTCCTCTAAACTTTATGTCCAAAGAATGCACACTGTCCAGAAAAAGCTCCATAACATGCACAGTGTCTATTATTTATGTCACCACACACAACAGATGTCATTATAACATACAAAGTCAACACCTGCAAGGAGTTCTCAGTCCAATCCTCTTTCCTTGCAGTTCGAAATACTTTATGCCACAGAAAAGGCTCAACGCTTGACCACCTCCATCTAGAGCTATAACATTATGAAAATATTTGACACAGAAGGAGATCTTAAAATACTGGCAATATCTCATCAAACACTGTTGTTTGGTGCTTGCACAGAAAGTGGATTGTTCACATTAACTCAACCTTAGAGTGGGTGTTAAAAATAATACTTGCTCTGACTGAAATCTGGTAATCTAGGATACCATAAACTGTGAATTATCAAACACATGTTATAACTGAATGCATCAGCTACAATTTGTTCCTTCAGAACCCATGGCCTTTATGAATTTGTGTGCATTCACTGCACACCAGACTCCAAATTTTAAGGTCATGCATATAAACTTCATGAACTGCATGGGGATTTTCACAACACCAACATTCGTTGCTTTCTTATACTTAACATATACCATGTCTTATCCAAGGTTTTTGTATTTCATTTTTGTCTAAAAATGAACCTGTCATCTGACGTTCTTCCAGTATTCTTTCACATGCCACTGTTGACACTGGTACCTTTTTCACAAACATTTCAGTTACATATTTTCCCCCCACACATACTTTGCAAAAGGACAGCAAGATCTTAGTACATGAGCCATCATTTTATGAGTTTTCACTTATATAAAAGGTACAAATTAATATTCGTTTTCCAATTTGGAGCCCACTGCCGCTTACACAAGCTCCTTCTGATTGCAACCTGTTGTTCCTGCCTATTGTCACTTCCCGAATCTTTCAGGATGCACATAACATTTCAGCTTAAATCAGTGGTCAGCACAGGAGCAGCTGCATTTCAACACCTTTCATTGCGCTCACAACTGTGTTATGAAGGTTGCTCTCTTGAGCATTCATTTTTCACTGCCAAGATCTTAAGGAATTTACATGTACCGTATTTATAATAATAATAATAATGGTACTTATTTTTTAGGCATTTTTCATGCAACTTTAGTGATGTAAATATTATTTATGCATAGGTTAATGGCTATGGATGTTATATAAATAGTCCATTCTTAAATACTTAGATATTGCTGTGTTATAATAAGGAAAAATTTGCTATGGGAAGAAGTTTTTGGCTTCTGGAATCAACTGTAATTTATGACATGGCAAGCAATGGTGAACTAACTTTCATTTCAGTTTTGTGTTACAAGAAGATTTCAAGAAACAAATCAAGCCCAGACCCTGACAGATTACTGTACTGAAAATGAACACTGTTACTCAACTGAATAAATTTCATATGTCAATAATTATCAAATGAACACATGCAGCTTGGCTAAGGCTGCAGCACTGACAACATGACCATCACATGCATTACTGTACTTGCAGCACTGACAACATGGCCATCACATGCATTACTGTACTTGCAACATGACCATTAATTGCCTAAGTTCTCGGATACAATAAATCTCCCTCCCTGTATAATCTGGGAGCAATGGGATTCAAATTAAAACAACTGTTAATTAAAATCTACTGCAGTGGTTCCCAAAGTGTGCAGTTCATGTAGTGAATCATAATTAGTCTACAAGAGAAATGAAGGAGATGCTTTTATTAGCTACAGTAGTGTCAGTGAAATAATGTGCAGTAACACTAATGTTCATTTGCTCTTTATATATCATGTATCAGTGGCTCAAAAGAGGTACTTCTAGTAAACAATTAAGCACCACTACAGCAAGTACAGATGTGACTGACACTGTCATTGAATCTCAATGTTTTAAACTGTCATTCAGTACTGACAGTTCTAGAACTGCATGAAGTAAAAAATCAAAAGGTATGATGACTCCTATTTGTCTCTGGAGCTTATGCATACAGGTGATAAAAGTGCCCGTTGCCCTATGTGTCTTGTGCAGCAAAGTGTTGCACAGTTCTATGTTACCAGCCAAACTTCGTAAACATCATTATAACAATCACACTGCATGTAAGGACAAAGATATTAATTTTTTCTTAGTCTAAGCTTGAGACATTCACAAACTGCCAAACCCTTATAGTGAAAAGTTCAAAAAACTGATAATAAAGTCACCTACAGCGCAAGTTCCAATATTGTACTTAGAGGAGAAGCCCCATACAACTGCAGAAACTCTAATTCAGTCAAGCAATGGAAATGGAAACTTGTGAGCTTGGTGAAGAGTCAAAGAAGAAACTTGAAACAGTTCAGTTATCCAATAATACTGTTAAACATTACATTCACGATTTGTCAGCAGATATAGAAGAGCAATTGGTGTCACAAATTATATTAAATTTTGTTTGTTTTGTTGAAACCTTATGAATCAACTGACATGTCAGGGCTAGCAGCATTACTTGTATTGTACATTACTTGTTCAAGGACAGAACAGATAAAGATTTACTGTCTGACTGTGCAATAGTCAAACTCCTTCTGTTTCACACATTCTTTCTGTGCAAAGCTGGGTTTTCAAGGTATGTGGCAATAATCTAAACAAGGTTACATACTGGGTACCGCACCCAACATGAGAATGCAGTTGTCTACAATCACTCCCAGGGGGCCAAAGGGGTAGTATGTGGTCCTGAGGGTGCACAGCTTGCTGACAAACGTTTACTGATAAAACTCAGGAAATGCCATTCATTCCTACCAAGTCCCATACATGTATGTCCATGTCATGGCCCCTGGGCAATGCCTTAGATGGCTAAGACATGTAGGGGCACACAGCAAGTTCCTGACACTTTAGTCAGGACTGGTCACCTAAGGGAGACAACCCTGACAGAAAAATATTGGCCCTCCAGGATCGCTGGGGGTTGGGCGTAGGGCTGACAACCTCACCTCAAATAAAAAACATTGTTACAAAATCTTCGGAAGTAAAAACCAGACCGATCTGCCAGGGATGACACTGCAAAGGATTAAAGGACTTGAGAGTTGAGTCATGGAATGTGTTATAGTTATATCAATCAGGTGCCCCAAAGATGCTATTATCACAACTAGATTCATATAAGATGGACATTACTGCCATACAAGAAATAAGATGGACAGGTGAAGGAATAATAGATAAAAAGAACCATACTGTTTTTTATAGCTGTGATAGGAAACATCATATGTTTGGAACAGGCTTCATAGTAAATAAGAGGATTAAACACCTGGTACAGACTTTAAAGCCAAAACACCTAGAATATATAAAATATGGGTCAGAGGATTATTTTCTAACTACAGCCTCATCTGTGTACATGCACCAACAGAAGAAAAATATGATGATGAAAAGGAAAACTTCTATGAAGATCTGGATAAGATGTATGAGGAGTGCCGAAAAAGACATGTAAAAATTATCATCGGGGATCTTAATGCAAAAATAGGTCAAGAAGAGATGTATAGACCTATTACTGGAATGTATAGTTTACATAGTTTATCCAATGACAATGGAATTAGACTTATAAATTTTGCATGTTCTAAAAACATGGTGGAGGCGAGTACATTGTTCAATCCTTACGACATACATAAGACATTCATCTAATGTAATGGATGTAAGGAGTTTTAGAGGGGGCTAATATAGATTCAGATCACTACTTTTAATATCAAAGATTAGAAGTCCGATTTCTAATGCAAGGAAAATGTAAGGTTCTTATGCTAGAAAATTTAACAGCGAGAAATTGAAGAGTCCTGAAACTTCATCTGCATACAGAGAAAAATTAAACGAGTACTTAGCAAGACAGGCTGATGACAATGATGATACTGACGAGGTGTGGACCTTTCTTAAAAATGCCATTATGCAAACAGGTGGCACAATATTAAACAGATTAGAAACAGTAACATATAAAGACTGGTTTGATGCAGAATGTAAATGGGCAACAATTAGTAAAAACAATGCATACAAAAGGAAGCAACAAAGAAATCACACTCGGAAAGCAGTGGAGGAATAAAGAACTGCCAGAAGTGAGGAAAAAAGAGTACACAAACAAAAGAAGATATTTATTGAACATGGACTTGAGGAATTGGAACATCTCAGAAGTAACATTGAAAGTAAATCCTTCTATCAAAAACTAAACAAAAGTAGAAAGGACTTTCAACCCCGAACAATATTATGTCAAAATAAAGAAGGAATGCTCCTAAGTGAGGAGGATGATATACTCAGAAGATGGGTGGAACATTTTGATGAACTGCTGAATAAAGAATTTTTTGATCAACATATAACTAGCCAGGAAACTTATCAAGTATATTCAGACATTGATGAACCTACTCCAGCATTAGATGAAGTATTAAATGCCATACAAAGGCTTAAGGATTACAAAGCACCATGAATAGATCTTATACAGGCAGAACTAATGAAGAAAGTCAGTCCAGACTTTGTTGAATGTATGTACCAGTTAATAACAAAAATATGGACCACTGAAACCATACCAGAAGATTGGAATTGGAGTATCATCTGTCCTATACACAAGAAAGGAGACGTGACAATATGCTCAAATTATACAGGAATATGCTTACTATGTGTCACTAATAAGATCTTCTCCAATATTCTGTTTAATAGGCTCATGCCCCATGTAGAGACAACCACTGGTGATTACCAATGTGGTTATTGCAGGGAACGGTCCACAGTAGACCAGATCTTCACTGTACATCAAATAACTGAAAAATGTAGTGAACATGGAAAGGACACACATCACCTCTTTGTTGGTTTTAAGGTGGCATATAACAGCATAAATAGACATAGCCTATATGCAGCCATGGAAGAGATGAATATACCACAAAAACTGATTGCCCTAGTCAAGGCCATGATGAATAACACTCAATGTTGAGTTAGGATACAGAACAGATTATCAGAACCCATTAATGTTAAAAATGGAGTTTGACAGGGGGATGCATTGGCTTGTCTACTGTTTAATATAGTATTACAAAAAGTTATCAGAGATGCTGCTGTAAACATAAGAGGTACTGATCTTTTATAAGTCTGTTCAAATTTTAGCATATGTTGATGATATTAACATAACTGGAAGAACTCAGTCAGCTATGATTGAGGCATTCACCAGTTCAGAGAGGGCAGCTAAGGGCATGAATCTGTTTATTAATCAAGAAAAGACCAAATATATGCCAGTAACTAAGAAGAGCCATGCAAGTTATCCTCACTATCTAGAAGTTGGACCATACAAATTTCAAGTAGTTCATAGTTTCAATTATTTAGGGTCAGATGTCAACTGTAACAATAACATCAGTGCTGAAATCCAAAAAACGTATCCTAGTCGCAAACAGGTGTTTCCACAGACTGAGAAAGAATCTGATGTCCCACTTGACCTCAAAAAACACTAAAACATTGATGTATAAAGTATTCATTAAACCTGTACTTACATATGCTTCCGAAACATGGACTCTATCTAAAACAAATGAGCAGTGGTTAAGTCGGTTTGAAAGAAAGCTGCTTCGATGTATCTTTGGAGCGAAACAAGAGAATGAAACATGTCGGAAAAGATACAACTATGAATTATATGAAGCATTTAATGAACCAAACATTGTTAATTACATCAAAGTCAATAGACTAGCATGGGCTGGGCACTTGATGCATATGATTAATGACAGAACTCTTAAAAAAATATTCAAGTCATTGAAGCGAGAAGATGTATTAATTATATGGGGAGGGTCAAACAACATAAGCAAAAATAATATGAGGGAAGCCATAACAAATGTGACCGAACTTGTGAAAGAAAACAAAGATACTGCTATTGTGTTGATAAGTGCACCTCACAGATATGACTTGATCCCTGAATCGTGTGTAAACAAAGAAGTATGGAAATATAATAGACTAATGAGGAAAGTAGCGAAACTGTATA
>Ga0136643_10013913_pt1 | contig 12059 bp, 10 predicted proteins | sample TergutLab28metaG_FD_96883 | JGI IMG/M metagenome (GOLD analysis project Ga0136643, IMG submission 96883) | Labiotermes labralis P1 segment gut microbial communities from Petit-Saut dam, French Guiana - Lab288 P1 (version 3) (version 3) | ecosystem: Host-associated > Arthropoda: Insects >...
CAGATCTGGGACTGCTACCCCAACCCCAACCAGATGTGGACGCTGCCGTAGCGCGGCAGCGCCCCGAGACGTGACACCCGCGGTGGGGCCCGGACCGGGCCCCACCGCCCCAGTACGAGAGGTGACCCCTTGAGCGATTCCCCGACCGCCGGAACGCCGGACGTCGTCGAGCGCCTCGCGCGGCGGCACATCCAGACCCAGTCGTGGGGCTTCGTCAGCACCGGCACCCGGTTCAAGGTCTTCCACACCCCCGGCACCGCCCGCGACGTGTGGGAGAAGATCGACGACGCGGCGCTGGTCCACCGGCTGACCGGCGTCACCCCGACCGTGGCGCTGCACATCCCCTGGGACGGGGTCGACGACTACGGCGCGCTCGCCCGGTACGCCCGGGACCGGGGTGTCAGGATCGGGTCGATCAGCCCGAACCTGTTCCAGGACGACGACTACCGGCTCGGGTCGCTGACCAACGCCGACCCGGCGATCCGCAGGAAGGCCGCCGCGCATGTCCGCGAGTGCGTCGGGATCATGGCCGAGGTCGGCTCCGACCGGTTGTCGCTGTGGCTCGCGGACGGCACCAACTACCCCGGCCAGGGCGACTTCCGGCGGCGCCGCCGGCTGCTGCTCGACGGCCTGGCCGGGATCTACCGCGACCTTCCCGCGGACGCGGTCCTGCTGCTGGAGTACAAACTCTTCGAACCGGCCTTTTACCACACCGAGTTGGCCGACTGGGGCCAGTCGCTGCTGGCGTGCGCGGCGATGGGCGAGCGGGCGCGGGTGCTGGTCGACCTCGGCCACCACGCGCACGGTGTGAACATCGAGCACATCGTGGCGACGCTGCTCGCCGAGCGGCGGCTCGGCGGTTTCGACCTCAACAGCAAGAAGTACGCCGACGACGACCTGTTCGTCGGCGCGGTGAATCCGCACGAACTCTTCCTGATCGCGTGCGAGTTGGTCACCGCGGAGGACGACGCGGACGCCGGGGTGGCGGCGGGCGCGCAGCAGGTGCTGTACAAGATCGACCAGTGCGCGATGGTCGAGGACAAGATCCCGGCGATGCTCCGGAGCATCGAGGCGGTGCAGACGGCGTTCGCGAAGGCGCTGCTGGTGGACCGCGCCGCGCTGCAGGCCGCGCAGGCGGCCGGTGACGTCGTCGGCGCCAACCAGGTCCTCACCGACGCCTACGAGACCGACGTCCGGCCGCTGCTGCGCCAGGTCCGCGACCACCTCGGCGCTCCGTCCGACCCGCTCGCCGCGTACCGCGACTCCGGCGAGGGCACTGCCCGCGCCGCCGCGCGCGTCGGCGTCCCGGCTGGCTGGTAGGGGGAGTTGACCGTGGAACACGTCACGGAGGCCGGTGCGCGCGGCGCATCCGGAGTGCGGGGTGAGGCCGAGGTGCGGGGTGAGGCCGATCCGCTGGTCGCGCTCTGCCGGGCGGCGGCCGACCCGGCGCTCGGCCTGGTGATCGCCGGGGAGGGGAACGCCGCGATGGCGGGCCCCGACGGCACGCTGCGGGTGACCGCGAGCGGCGCGCGGCTGGCCGACTGCGATCCGTCGGCCCTGGTCGAGGTCCGGCCCGCCGAGCTGCTGCCGCTCCTGGACGGCCCGCCCGGCAGCCCGGCCGGCGACTCGCTCGACGACGCCTCGTGGGCGGCCCGCCTCCTGGCCTGCCGGGTCGAGGGGACGAGTGCCCGGCCCTCGGTGGAGACCGCGCTGCACGCCGTGGTCGGCGAGTTCTGCGGGGCCACGTTGACGCTGCACACCCACCCCACCGCGCTGCTGGGCGTGCTGTGCTCACCGGCGGCGGAGGAGTTCGCCCGCCGCCGGCTGCTGCCGGACCAGATCGTGCTCACCGGCACGGCGTCCTGCCTGGTGCCGTACGTCGATCCGGGCGCGCGGCTCGCCCGGGCGGTGCGCGACGCGATCACGGCCCACCGCGACGAGCACGGCACCGCGCCGAGCGTGGTCCTGCTGCGGAACCACGGGATGATCGCCGCGGGATCGACGCCCCGCGGGGTGCTCGACGCCACGCTGATGACGGTCAAGGCCGCGGCGATCACCGCGGCGGCCGCCGCGCTCGGCGGCGCGCGCTTCATGCCGCAGTCCGAGGTGGACCGCATCGAGTCCCGCGACGACGAGCACTACCGCCGGATGCTGCTCGGCGTCTCCGCCGGGCAACCGCCGCACGGGCGTCCCGATCCGGCGTCCGCGCGGTGAGGCCGGGCGGGGACGACGTGGTCGTGGCCGCGGTGGACCTCGGCGCGTCCAGCGGGCGGGTGAGCGCGGCACGGTGCACTCCGGACGGCGGCATCACGCTGCGCGAGGTGCATCGGTTCCCCAACACGCCGGTGCGGGTGGGCGGCGTGCTGCGATGGGACGTGCTCGCGCTGTTCGGCGGGATCCTGACGGGTCTGCGCAAGGCCGCGGAGGCGGCGGGACCCGTGCGGGCCGTCGGTGTCGACGGGTGGGGCGTCGACTACGGACTGCTGGACGCCGACGGCCAGTTGCTGGGCAATCCCGTGCACTACCGGGACCCGCGCACGCTTCCGGTGAGGGCCGAGGTGCTGGCGCGGTGTCCCGCCGCCGACCTCTTCGCCGCGTCCGGCGTGCAGCCGGAGCCGTTCGCCACGCTCTTCCAGCTGCTGGCCGAGCGCGGCTCGGCGCCGTGGGAGGCCGCCGCACAGGCCCTGCTCGTGCCGGACCTGATGAGCTACTGGCTCTGCGGCGAGCCGGGCGCCGAGCTGACCAACGCCTCGACCACGGGGCTGCTCGACCCGCGCACCGGCACCTGGTCGCCCGCGCTGGCCGCCCGGCTCGGCATCCCGGCCGGCCTGCTCCCACCGGTGCGCCGCCCCGGGACCGTACTCGGCCGGCTCGCGGCGGACGTCGCCGACGACATCGGGCTGGCCACGCTCCCCCAGGTCGTCGCCGTGCCCTCGCACGACACCGCGTCCGCCGTCGCCGCGATCCCCGCCGCGAGCGAGCGGTTCGCGTACGTCTGCACCGGGAGCTGGATCCTGGCCGGTGTCGCGGCGCCCGCACCGGTGACGAGCGAGGAGGCCCGCACGGCCGGCTTCACCAACGAGCTCGGTGCCGACGGCGTCGTCTGCTTCCACCGCAACATCACCGGTTTCTGGCTGCTGCAGGAGTGCCTGCGCCACTGGCGCGACCGCGGCCGGGACGTCGCCGTGGACGACCTGACGCGCGCGGCGGCGGCCGTGCCGGCGCTGGCCGCCGTGATCGACGTCCGCGACCCGGTGTTCCTCGGGCGCGGGGACATGCCGTCCCGTGTCGCCGCCGCGGCCGCGCGCACCGGCGGCGCCGCTCTCTCGGGGCCGGCCGAGGTCGCGCGCTGCGTCCTGGACAGCATCGCGCTGGCCGTCCGCCGGGCGGTCCGTGACGCGTCGCGGATCTCCGGGCGTGAGGTCGACACCGTGCACCTGGTCGGCGGCGGGGTCGGCAATGCCCTGTTCTGCCAACTCGTCGCCGACGCCTGCGACATGCCGGTGGTCGCCGGGCCTGTCGAGGCGGCGTCGCTGGGCAACGCCGTGCACCAGGCGCGGGCCCTCGGCGTCCTCGACGGATCGCCCGCGGCCGTGCGTGCCGCGCTGGCCCGGGCCACCCGGCCGGTCACCTACCGCCCCGACGGGGCCAGGGCCGCGGCCTTTCGGCGCGCAGACGACCTGCTGCCGCCGGGATGACGACGGCGCCGGGCCGCCGGTGGCGAAAACCCGATCCGCCGCGGTGGTTCGGCCCGCCCGCTGATGCCCGCCCGCCGGCTCGGCCCGGCCCCCGCCGCCGGTCCTCAGCCCGCCGCGGCCAGGACCAGCGGGAGGACCTGGCCGCTGCCCGCGAGCCGCAGCAGGCGCGCGGCGACGGCGAGCGTCCACCCGGAGTCCGTGTAGTCGTCGACCAGCAGGACCGGGCCCGGCGACGCGGCCAGGGCGGCGGCCATCTCCTGCGGGACCGTGAACGCGCCGGACAGTGTCCTGAGCCGCTGCGCGGAGTTGCTGCGGCGGGCCGCGTGCGCACCGTCGGGGCCGGTGTGGGCGAGGGTGCCCAGGAAGGGAAGCCGGCCGACGGCGGCGATGCCCTGGGCGAGGGACCCGACGAGCTGCGGACGGGAGGCCGACGGCACCGCCACGACGCCCACCGGGCGGGCGCCGCCGTCGGGCGAGCCGGCAGCCCAGCCGCCCGGGGAGCGCGCCCAGTCGGCGAGGACCGTGACCGCGGCCTTGAGGACGTCGTCGGGGACGGGGCCGTCCGACGCGTTCTCGGCCAGCAGCGGGCGCAGCCTGTTGCCCCAGCCGATGTCCGAGAGGCGGCCGAGGGCGCGCCCGGCGGAGCACTGCTCCGAGGCGGGGATCCGCCCCTTGAGGTCGATGCCCAGGGCGGGCATCCCGGTGGGCCACATCCGCCGCGGGTCGACGTCCACCCCGGGGCGCTCCAGCTCCTTCACCGCGCCCGTCAGCGCGTCGGACGAGACGGACGCGTCGAGCCAGGCGCCCGCGCAGTTGTCGCACCGGCCGCACGGCACGGCACCCTCGTCGTCCAGCTGGCGGCGCAGGAACTCCATCCGGCAGGCGCCGGTCCCGGCGTACTCGCGCATCGCCTCCTGCTCGTCCTTGCGCTGCCGCGCGACCCAGGCGTACCGGTCCGCGTCGTAGTCCCACGGCCGGCCGGTGCTCTCCCAGCCGCCCTTGACGCGCTTGACGGCCCCGTCCACGTCGAGGACCTTCAGCATCATCTCCAGCCGGGTGCGCCGCAGGTCCACCGCCGCCTCCAGGGCCGGCACGGACAGCGGACGGCCCGCGTCGCCGAGGGCCGACAGGGTGCGCCTGACCTGCTCCTCGGGCGGGAAGGCCGAGTCCGCGAAGTAGCGCCAGATCGCCTCGTCCTCGCGGCCCGGCAGGAGCACCACGTCGGCGTGGGCCACGCCGCGGCCGGCCCGGCCCACCTGCTGGTAGTACGCGATCGGCGAGGTCGGCGATCCGAGGTGGACGACGAAGCCCAGGTCCGGCTTGTCGAAGCCCATGCCCAGCGCCGAGGTGGCCACCAGCGCCTTGACCCGGTTCTGCTGGAGGTCGGTCTCGGCCTGCAGCCGGTCGGCGTTCTCGGTGCGGCCGGTGTAGGACGCCACCTCGAAGCCCCGCTGCCGCAGGAAGGCGGCGGCCTCCTCGGCGGCGGCCACCGTGAGGGCGTAGACGATGCCCGAGCCCGGCAGCTCCTCCAGGTGCTCGGCGAGCCAGGCCAGGCGGTGTGCGGCGTCCGGCAGCCGGACCACGCCCAGCCGCAGGCTCTCCCGGTCCAGCGGGCCGCGCAGCACCAGGGCCTCCCCCGCGCCCGTCCCCAACTGCTCGGCCACGTCCGCGGTGACCCGGGCGTTGGCGGTCGCGGTGGTGGCCAGGACGGGCACGCCGGGCGGCAGCTCGGCGAGCATCGCGCGCAGCCGCCGGTAGTCGGGACGGAAGTCGTGCCCCCAGTCCGAGATGCAGTGCGCCTCGTCGACCACGAGCAGACCGGTGGTGGCGGCGACCTTGGGCAGCATCTGGTCGCGGAAGTCCACCGAGTTGAGCCGTTCCGGACTGATCAGGAGGACGTCCGTCTCGCCCCGCTCGACCTCGACGCGGATCTCCTCCCACTCCTCGGGGTTGGCCGAGTTGATGGTGCGGGCCCGGATGCCGGCCCGGGCGGCCGACTCCACCTGGTTGCGCATCAGCGCCAGCAGCGGCGAGACGATCACCGTCGGGCCCGCGCCGCGCCGGCGCAGCAGCGCGGTGGCGACGAAGTACACGGCCGACTTGCCCCAGCCGGTGCGCTGCACCACCAGGGCCCGCCGCCGCTCCCGGACCAGGGCCGCCACCGCCTGCCACTGGTCCTCGCGCAGGCGCGCCGACCCGTCCGGGGCACCGACGAGTTCGGCGAGTACGGCATCGGCTTCGGAGCGGAGTCCTGATTCGTCCATGGGTCCCATGCAACCCGATGGCACCGACAATCAGCCACTTCACCCGCCGGAACCGCGAGTTCCCGCTGGTCCCGGCCGTTCCCGGGCGGCCGCCCGCCGAAGCGTGCATCCGGAAGGGATCTAACCGGCGGACGGTTCCATACCGGTCAGCGAGGCCAATTGACCGTTGCCGCACGGCAGTGCGAGGGGAAGAATTGCCCTCGGATCCCCGATCGGCTCCTGGAGCCCCTTGCGACCGGCTGCGCCCGCACCCGGTCTACGGGTGTATCCGTGAAGGGAGGACCGTGACCATGGGATTCGTTGCGGCGACGTCCAGTGCCACCTCCTCCCACGCCACCAGAAGCCTGGAGGCCGCCGAGTGGGCGGACGTCGGCGTCCCGATGCTCGTCAACCCGCGTGACGTGATCAAGGACCTGCACGCCCGGCATCTCCCCGCCCCCTCCACCGCGCTGGTCGCGGTGTACGACCCGGACGGGCGGCTGCGGGCCAGCGCCTCGTTCCCGGGACGGGTCGGAGTCGTCGACGGCTGGGAGCGGCGGAACGCCCTGCTGTCCCACCTGCGCCGGGTCATCCCGCACGACCTGCGCCTGCGGCACCCGGTGCGGACCGCGGTCCTCATGGTGTGCCGGGACGGCGGGGCCGCGTGGACACCGGAGGACGGGGCCTGGATGTGGGGGCTGCGCGACGCGTGCACCCTGCACGGCCTGCGCTGCGGCTCCTACGTGACGCTCACCGCCGACGGCTGGAACGTCATCGGCGAGAACCGGACCGGGCGGACGCCCAACTCGGCGTCCTGGACCCGGCGCACGGACCGTTCGCCCGCCCTGCCCGAGGAGACGCCGGCGCGCCTGCCGCGGGCGGCCGCCGCGCGCTAGCGGCGGCCGCTCAGGCGTTCGCGCCCAGCAGGGCGTTGATCCGCGCGGGGTCGCCGCAGACGATCAGCAGCGCACCGGCACGTGCGAGAGCGCCGGCCAGTGCCTGAGGCATCGTTTCGTCACCGCCGCCGTTGACGGCCACCACGACCACGGGACGGCCCTTGGCGCGGCTCGCGGTGACGTCGGCGTAGAAGACGTCGTCGGCGGCGTCGTGCTGGGCCCAGTACGAGTCGTCGCCGAAGGACAGCTCGTGCGCGGCCCACGGGTGCTGCTCGCCGGTCGTCAGCACCAGGATCTCGCCGGGTGCGCGGCCGGTGTCCAGCAGCAGGTCGACCGCCTCGTCCGCCGCGTCGACGGCGCCGTCGACCGGTGCGGGGATGAGCTGGATCTGGGTGCCGGAGTCGCCGTGCTCGCGCTGCGCGGGCACGGACGGGCCCGCGCCGGGATGCGGGTGCGTACCGGCGGACGGGGCCGTGCCGCCGGCGGGCCGGCCGGGGCCGGGCCGGCTGGGACCGACGCCCGCGCCGGCCGGGTCCCTGGGCGGACCGGGACGCGGTGCGGCGGGCCGGGGAGAGGCGGATCGCGGTGCCGCCGGACGCGGCGGGCCGGGGACAGGACGGGGGGTCGACGCACTCCGGCCGGTGGCCGGAGCAGTGCGGGGACCCGGGACGCTCTCGTGAATCTGAGGCTCCTCGGGGGTGAGAGGCATGAGTTGATGTCTATCAAACGTGCTGGCAAAGCGCAGCGGGGGGTGGGTCCTGGATCAGAAATCGAAACCGAGTTGTTCCCCTGCGTCCGCCGTTTCGCGCACCTTCTTCAAGTGCTGCCACCGGGGCATCGTGTCCAGGTAGGACCACGAGAGACGGTGGTGGCCGGTCGGTCCGAACTCCTCAAGGGCCGCCCGATGAACGGGCGACGGATAACCGGCGTTGTCCTCGAATGCGAACGGGGCGTATTCCAGGCCGAGTTCGGCCATCGCACCATCCCGCTGCACCTTGGCGATCACCGAGGCCGCGGCGACCGCGACGCAGGACTGGTCGCCCTTGATCACGGTGCGCACCTGCCAGGGCGCACCGAGGTAGTTGTGCTTGCCGTCGAGTATCACCGCGTCCGGCCGCTCGGGGAGCCCGGCCAGTGCGCGGCCGGCGGCCAGCCGCAGCGCGGCGGTCATCCCCAGCTCGTCGATCTCGTCGTTCGACGCGTGCCCGAGGGCGTACGACGTCACCCATCCGGTGAGGACGGCGGCGAGTGCGGTGCGGCGCTTGGGGGTGAGGAGCTTGGAGTCGGTCAGGCCCTCGGGCGGGCGGCGCAGACCGGTGACGGCGGCGCACACCGTGACCGGGCCGGCCCAGGCCCCGCGTCCCACCTCGTCGACGCCGGCGACGGTCTTCACGCCCATGGTGGCGCGCATCGAGCGCTCGACGCGGTGGGTGGGTGGTTCGTACGGCATGGCGGCTCCAGCCTACTCTGCGGCAATCCGCCCTCTCCAGAGGGTCGGAGGAGGCAGGGCGGGCCTTCTTCAGGCCACCACGGCCCACTCGGGCAGGCTTTCGGTCCGTTCGGTCCAGGTCGCCGGCGGCGCTCCGCCGGGACGTGCGGCGAGGATGCCGCCGACGATGGCGCAGGTGGTGTCGATGTCTCCGCCCGCCCTGGCCGTCGTCCAGAAGGCCCGTTCGTAGTCGCCGAGATGGCGCGCGGCGGCCCACAGCGCGAACGGCACCGTGTCGTGGGCGCTGGTGCGCCGCCCGCAGCCCAGCACCGCGGCCACGGTCGCCACGTCGCCGTAGTCGAGCATGTCCCGGGCCCGCCGGATGCCGGCTGCCACCGCGCTGCGCGGCACCAGCTCCAGGACGGCCGCGAGCAGGTCGGCCGGGTCCTCGGGACAGCCCTCGGGGTCGGCGGCGAGTGCGGCGGCCGCGGCGACCGCCATGGCGCCGGCCACCGCCTCGCGGTGCTGGTGGGTGGGGTAGGCGGAGATCTCCGCCTGGTGGGTGGCCTGCGCCGGATCACCCGCGTACCAGGCGCCGAGCGGGGCGACCCGCATCGCGGCGCCGTTCCCCCAGGACCCCTGGCCGTTGAACAGCGCCGCGGCCAGCTCGCGCCAGTCCGCGCCCTCCTGCCGGATCTGCCGCAGCATGCGGTTGACGGCGGGGCCGTAGCCGCGGTCGAAGTCGTGGTGCTCGGCGAAGGACATCGCCAGGGCGTCCTGGTCGATGCGGCCGTGCCGGGCGAGCACGGCCACCACCGAGCAGGCCATCTCCGTGTCGTCGGTCCACCCCCAGGTCCCGGGGGGCAGTGCTTCGCTCTGCAGGGCGGGGTAGTTGGCGGGGACGAAGAACTGGGAGCCGAGGGCGTCGCCGACGGCCAGCCCCTGGAGGCTGGACGCGGCACGGGCGAGTCGGGCGGCGTCGGTGGTGTGAGCGGTCATGGCGCGAAAACTCTGACATCGCACATGATCCCGGTCAATCTCCCTGTGCCGAAACTCACCTGGCTGCTGGTACCGGCGAGGCGGCCGGCCACATCGACGTCATGGGCCTCATGGACCCTCATTGGGCATGACCTCGCGGGCGGACGTCACGAGCAGCACTTCACCGGCGGCACCTCACAGGCAGCCGCCTCCGGGCGGCCCGGGAGTGGCCCAGCGCTCGAAGGGGCGGTCGATGGAGTACCGGCCGTCCGGCTGGAGGAGCAGCATCCGGGTCTCGCCGTTCGACGGGTTGGACAGCGTCTCGAACTCCTCGACGGTCCAGTGGAACCACCGCATGCAGAACAGCCGCATGGTCAGCCCGTGGGTGACCAGCAGCACGTTGGGCGGGAAGTCGGGCTTGTCGAAGGCGCGGTGCAGGGTCTCCAGGAAGGCACCGACCCGGTCGTAGACGTCGGCCCCGCTCTCCCCCATGGCGAAGCGGTAGAAGAAGTGCCCGTAGGCGTCCCGCGCCTTGCGCTGGCGGTGGATGTCCTCCAGGTCCTGCCAGTTGCCCCAGTCCTGCTCGCGCAGCCGGGGCTCCTCGCGGGCCTCGACGCGCCAGACGTCCAGCCTGAGCGCGTGGAAGGTCTCCCAGGTGCGGCGGTAGGGCGACACGAACGCGTGGACGCGCTCCTCGCCGAACACCTTCCTCAGGTTCTCGCCGGCGTGGCGCGCCTGCCGCAGTCCTTCGGCGGTCAGCTCCAGGGCGTGGTCCGGCACCCGTGCGTAGATGCTGTCGTCCGCGTTGCCCTGGGACTCGCCATGCCGGATGAGCACGATGCGCTGCGGGCGTCCCATGACCGCCAGCCTATTGCCCCGCAGGCCCCCGAGCGCGACGAAGGCGCCGGTACGGGGCGTGCCGGCCGCCGGGGGGCGCCGCGCGGGACGTCCCACCGGCGGTGCGCCGGGCGGCCAGACCGCCCAGGTCCGGGCCGTCCAGGTCCGGGCCGCTCAGGTTCAGGCCGCCCAGGTTCAGACCGTCCAGGCCGGGACCACGTCCACCACGTCGCCCGCCACGGACAGCACGTCGGCGTCCAGCTCCGCCCGCTCGGACAGCCGGGAGACCGAGGACTCGCGGTACTTGCCGTGCTCGGTGGCCGAGTTCCACATGGACAGCACCAGGAAGTCGCCGGTGCCGCCGCCCTGGCCGAAGACGCCGCGCAGCATGCCGGGCGAACCGGCCATGGCGGGGTTCCACACCCGCTGCTGCATCAACGTGAAGTGCTCGACCCGGTCGGGCCGCACCCGGCACAGGGCGACCCGCAGCAGGTCGGCGTCGGTGAACTGCGGCTCGAAACCGACCTTCACGTCGAGCCGGTGCTCGAAGAGCCGCACGCCGAGCATCTCGAACGTGCCCTGCTGCGCGGAGGCCAGCCCGTCGTGCGGCCCGGCCATGAAGGCGTCGTACGACCGCTGCCCGTCCCAGAACGCGAAGAGGTGCGCCACGCCCGGCTGGGACCTGCTCCAGCCGCCGCCCTGTCCCCGGAATCCGGGGTGATCCCGCAAAGCCGCCCATCGGCGCTGGCCGCGCTCGAACCCCGGCCGGTCGAGGACCCCGCAGCGTATCCACTTCACCAACACCGCGCCATCGTAGTGGGGTTGGAGCGGTGCAACGGTCCACGGCCGGCGGTGGGCGGCAGGGCCGCGGCATGCCGGAAGGGGGTGCCGGCCGGTGCCGGCACCCCCTTCCGCCGCGATCAGCGATCAGCGGATCCGCTCAGCGAATCCACTCAGCGGATCAGCTGCAGCCGCTCGTCGAGCCGCAGCCCTCGCAGAGGTAGCAGCTGCCGGCGCGCCGCATCTTGGTGCCGCAGGAGAAGCACAGCGGGGCGTCGGCGTTCAGGCCGAGCTGGATCTCCAGCAGCTCCGTGGAGTTGTGCGCCTCCTTGGGCGCCGGGACGGTCGCCGCGGCGGGCTCCGCCGCGGCGGGCCTGGCCGGCGCCAGGGGCTTGCGGGACTCCACCTCGCGCGGCGCCGACTGGGCCAGGCCCTCGACGTCCACCTCGTCCTCGGCCGGCTCGTAGGAGCCGGTGTCCAGGTGCCGCTGCCGCTCCTCGGCGGAGTGGATGCCCAGCGCGGACCGGGTCTCGAAGGGCAGGAAGTCCAGCGCCAGGCGGCGGAAGATGTAGTCGACGATCGACTGCGCCATCCGCACGTCCGGGTCGTCGGTCAGACCGGCCGGCTCGAAGCGCATGTTGGTGAACTTCGAGACGTACGTCTCCAGCGGCACCCCGTACTGCATGCCGACCGAGACCGCGATGGAGAAGGCGTCCATCATGCCCGCGAGGGTCGAACCCTGCTTGGACATCTTCAGGAAGACCTCTCCCAGGCCGTCGTCCGGGTAGGAGTTGGCGGTCATGTAGCCCTCGGCGCCGCCGACGGTGAAGGACGTGGTGATCCCCGGACGGCCCTTGGGCAGGCGCTTGCGGACCGGGCGGTACTCGACGACCTTCTCCACCGCGGCGGGCGCCTCGGCGGTGGTTCCGGCCTTCGCGTCGTCCTTCTTCTTGGCGGACAGCGGCTGGCCGACCTTGCAGTTGTCGCGGTAGATCGCCAGGGCCTTCAGGCCGAGCTTCCAGCCCTCGTAGTAGACCTCCTCGACCTCCTCGACGGTCGCCGACTCCGGCAGGTTGACCGTCTTGGAGATGGCGCCGGACAGGAACGGCTGCGCCGCGGCCATCATCCGCACGTGGCCCATCGCGGAGATCGCCCGCTCGCCCATCGCGCAGTCGAAGACCTCGTAGTGCTCCTGGCG
>Ga0136643_10013915_pt1 | contig 12058 bp, 6 predicted proteins | sample TergutLab28metaG_FD_96883 | JGI IMG/M metagenome (GOLD analysis project Ga0136643, IMG submission 96883) | Labiotermes labralis P1 segment gut microbial communities from Petit-Saut dam, French Guiana - Lab288 P1 (version 3) (version 3) | ecosystem: Host-associated > Arthropoda: Insects >...
GTTTGTGTGTGTATTTTCTGTACTGTGCGAGGAGGTCGGGTAGGGAGTAATTTCCTATTTGGGAAATAAGAGGGTTGGAGTGTGTGGTACACTGCTGAAAAAATTTTTCCGTCAGCCGGTAGATGAAAGTATGAATGTACTCAAGTGAGAGAGTGGAGTGGAGACAGCACTCTGCTTCGTAGAGTTAGGTAGGTTGAAGTTGGTAAAGTGACGTTTTTTGACCGCAATTTAGTAACGAGATTTCTACTAGATCACTCGCAAAACCAGAAAAAAATGTTATCGACGTGAATTTGCTGTTCGGTGGACTAGTTCGAGAAGCACCCTAAACATCGGTATGTATCGTGATGTACACCGAATGACGTCTGGGTTAGCACTCTTAATTTTTTATTGGGATGTACAATATTGCAACTTCCTCCAACTTATCTTTATCGTCCTTAAGGAGATTTTTAGATATATTTTTTTTCCCAGTCCTTCTATGTAATTACTTATAACAACTTAAGATGTCTACGGTTTTTTCCTTCCATACCTTTACATGCAACGTCATAACAACAGCCGACTAAATATGGCGTACTTCTTCACAAATAAACCGTCACTCAGTTGCCTACTAGAATTCCCCGTCTCTTATGTTAGGCGATGGTCCACGACCATAAGTTCACAAGTGTTCTGCGCATCCTCCATAGCCTTACGACTGTTACACATCAATATTTCGGAAACTGGGTCTCTTGTCTTCAGACCGACCGAGGGGACAGGAACCTCAGTCTGGTTGGCATATTTTGAAGTATGTCACTCTATTAATAGCGATAGAGATTATTTCTTCCAATTGGGCCCACCAGACCAGGGACCTTTTCCTCCTTCTACATCCGAAGGCGAAAACAGTTCACGTGGTTCTGAAGGCTGTGTAATGAGATCGAAGACCAAGTGGGACATACACAAAAGTAGCAACTTGTTGCAATATACCATCATCAGATTTACATAAGTTTAAAATCATGACCTTGTTATCAAGAACCAGCCACTGGACATAATAGTGAGCCACTTGAATCCACTCCACATTATTACACCATATTTCTATACTACCAACATTTGTACTGCCCTTCACCTATGCCTATATCAAGTGTCACCGGTCTGAGTCATTTACGTTTAAAAACGCAGTAATGAAACTTCAGCTCTCCACCTTATCTTTTGTTTCGTTCTTTCTGTAGGTGTAAGGTGAAGGAGACTTTTGTTCTGATTTTCGATGTATTTTTTAAAGTTGTTAAAATTAGATCTACAAAGGTGTGCTGGTTAGTATGACTAATGCTCTTTTGTTAGTTAGACATTTATTATAAATATTTTATCCTCTATAAGCCTAGGATCCTGAAATAATGCACAGAGAAATGGGGCTTGTGGAGGGAGGGTAAAATAGGTTTTAAGACTGGAATCATTTGTAGATGCAAGCACATAAAGGTAGGAGTGATGTCTTTGAAGAGGCAGTTGGAAGAGACATGAAGGAAAAACACAATCTACGAAAACAAATACGGAGTGGGGGTTAGCAAACTTTCGAAGACTTTTGTGGAAAGAATACAAATAATGGACTCAGTGCCAGAACAGAAGTAAAATTCCTGTGGGAGTTTCTCAATCCTGTCAGCATATGGCCACCTCATTCAGCCGACATACAGAGAAACAGGGGATGACTTTTGAGTAGGTCAATACTGCAGGTTGTTTCACAACTCTGTGGATGACAGATAGTGTACAGTTTATTGTCACATGATGTCTAGTATCGATACTGTTGTCTCGTATACTACTGGTGTGAAGACACAAGAGAACGTTCATTTTGTTATAGGGAGACCTACTTTAAATACAGTAGGCCGGATAGCTCAGTCGGTATACCGACTGGCTACGGGCTGGACGGTCCGGGGATCGAATCCCGGTGGGGACGAGATTTTCCGCACCTGTCCAGACCGGCCCTGGAGCCCACCCAGCCTCCTGTGCAATGGGTACCGGGTTTTTCCCCGGGGATAAACAGGCGGCCGGGGCGTGACGTCGACCCCTCTCCCCCTTCAATTGCCGTGGCCAAGAAAGAGTAGAGCTATACCTCTACTCCCCGTATGGGCCGTGCGGCCTGTACAGAGCCTCAGTGCCTGTAAAAGGCTGCACTTTACCTTACATACAGCAAAATTACCCCAATCGAGAGCTTGTATAGGTGCATTTAGTTGTCCTGCACAGTCAGAAATTTAATAATATGCAGATGTATAAATACAAATGGATAAGAGTTCGGGCATATACAAATAAAACTATTAGTCATCCCGAAAATATTTAGTCGAATGTCGTGGTGGCAAGGTACATTCTTACTCCAAACCTATCACATGTTGCTTATGCCTAGTTTCATTAAATGTGTGATCTGAGATACACACAGCATTACTGCTGGAATTGCAGGCTACAGGGACAAGAAGACTTGCTAAATTGTAGTTTGCTACCGATGTTTCGGTGTGGTTTATTGCTTTCATCATTCAGACATTCGAATAAGAATAAAGTGCTGAGATAAACACACTGAACAGGGAGCCGTTCAAAGTAGCAAAGCTGGTGAAGCGTGAAACTGGCATTTAACTTTATCCCGTCATGAGTTTAAGAATGCACTGAGCCATATCTCCTTTCTTTCTATAGTTAAACCAACCAGATACATCAAAGTCTCAAATTTATTTTATTGGAGTAACACTCCACATGTTTCGGACGGTCTTTCCTTCAATCATCAGGAGTTCCATCTCCTTCCCGCTAGCAAGCAGTCGGCAGTATCTGACATATGCTTGTCGCTGTATGTACAGTCTGTAAGTCCTGATGATTGAAGGAAAGACCGTCCGAAACATGTAGAGTGTTACTCCAATAAAATAAATTTGAGAATTTGATGTATCTGGTTGGTTTTACTACAGAAATGTGTTATGAAGCACGGCCCTACGAACGCCAAATCCATATCTCCTTCGCTCCGTCTAATGGTGAAGTGTCAGGTTGAGCCAACGAAAACGCTATTTTCTGTTGCTCAGTATCGGATTTGCTCCTTTCAGTACTCTCAGGCATTCTGATGCATTTAAGCCTACAGTTAAGTTAACTGTGCAGATATCCATTTTCTGTTGAGAATTCCATGTTGTAACAGTTGTTTATATTCAAGCTGGGAATTGCGAAATTAAATCGTTTGGATATTAAAGACTAAAAAGAATGGAATTTACTGAGTGGTAGTCTATTTGTTGACATTGTATCGTATGCAAGGTTATTTAGAGACTTATTTAAAACAAAGGAACGTTAGCCGGCATTGTCACTGTAATGACTGACTGCGATCTGGACGCCTGAGTTGCGAGTCCCCGGAAGAGCAGGAATTTTTCCTTACGCCACGCGGTCAGGCCTTCTGTTGTGCCAACCAGTTTTCCTATCCAGTGGACGCCAGGGTTATATCGGTTGGAATCTTGACCTGAGAAGTTATCTTATTCTGATACGTGGGTTAAGAATTTACAGAAAAATTTGTACATTCCGCCGTATGTGGGGGAGTAGCGATAATTTTACTTGCAATTAAAAGCAAATTAATATAATTCTTGAAAATATAGGTAATTTGAAAGCTAAGTCGTTCAGAAACAGGCCTCATTGAAGGATATGGCGAATAGAATAAGGAAGGAAGAACTTACTGGAGAGGATTTGAAAGATTGTAATGGAAGGACAAGACATTAAAATGAGAAAGTTGATCAATTTAAACAAGCTTGCGCTTTTATTTAAAGACTTGTGAACACACAAATACATGTTGTCAAATGGAAAGTAATCCATGTGAAAAGGGAACCACAACTTAACAATTAATAAACAGATAAACAAAATTAGCATAACGCACTAAATAAGAAACAGACTTCTGGGAAACAAAATTAGCTTCTGCTTCATGGAAGTAAAAAATCGTACGTGGTCAAAGAGCAGGAAGGGCCACTGCAAGAGGAGTAAATACCGACAAACATGCTGCTGATACCGACTGTGAGAAATAATGTTTCCAAATTGTGGTTTTCTGCTTATGATTTTCGACAGTATGTAAGCAAACCGTACAATTTTGTTTTGAATTTACTCTCCCACATTTGTGCTGAAAGATCTCCAACAGTGAATGCACTTTAATTGATGAGTAATTTAATTTTCGATGCTCAGTTGCGGCTTTATAATTGAAGTCAGTAGGTTCCGCTTTGTACATAATTGTGGCTCTCTTACAAGGGGAGAGTGGTAATGTGTAATTATCTTAGATGCGTGGGGTAGATGTCACAACCTCTCTGTTCACTAATGCTTACCAGATTAACTTAACACTGTGGTAGCAGATCCCTATACCCGGACACCTGTAATAATAACAAATATAATTTTATCGATAAGTCAAGTCTGGCAGAGCCTGTTCACTAATTAACTTAATGAGGACGTCCCATTGCGTTTGTATCACCATACGTTAACCACTAAAATACCTTCAACACTACTGAAATGTATAGGGTGCTGATAAGTCCATAGCCCAACCAGGAAGGAAACAAGCTCGGGAGCCTATTAGGGATGCGCGCGATTTCAACAACATGAGACGCGAGCTATCATAAATTTTTTTTTCTGCAAGGCAAGGCGCCGAAGGAAATTCGCGTCATTCTGACAGAAACATTAGCTTGTTTCCTTCCTGGTCGGGCTAAGGATTTATCGGCACCCCTGTATAGTATGAAGTTAAATGAGTCGGTCTTAAGAGACAATCATTAGGTCAAGTATGCAGAAAAATGTACAAGCAAGGAAATAAAGTATAATACCATATTTTCTTATAATAAAACCAACTAGATGTACTAATTTCTCAAATTTATTTTTGGAATAAAACTCTACATGTTTCGGACAGTTTCTCTGTCCATCATCAGGAGCTTTTCACTGTACACACAGGAATGGTATATGTCATACAGATTTGCTGACAGCTTGCGAGCAGGATCAGGACGTCTACATGTTTCGGACAGTTCCTCTTCCCGAAACATGTAGAGTTTTATTCCAAAAATAAATTTGAGAAATTAGTGCATCTAGTTGGTTTAGTCATAAGAATGTACCACGATGCACGGTCACCTGAACGTCAAACGATATATTTATTTCAATGTGAGATCTCATGGATATCTTACAGATGTACTCTGTACAATTTATTGTTGTTTACATTGCCATTGTTAGTAGCTTTATTATTTTGAAATTGTTACAAAAAAAGTTACATTCAATCCTTTTTAGTTTAGTTATCTTAAAATCCAATGGGCCCAGTAGCCGAAGATTTAGGTCGTCGGTGTGCGACCACTCGCTTGCTGAGATTGTGGGTTCGCATCCCGCCGAGGCCGTGAATGTCTCTCTCTTTTGAGTATTGTGTTGTAAAATATTCTTCGTATAAGTATTTTTAATTTATAAATTTTCTTCTCAAATATTTTAAAAAATTCGCAATTTATAAGGGGCCTTCAATACAAAATGTAGTCAAAATCCATACAGCAGCATTCGCTATGAAACTTGTATTTTGATAGGTGTGACCTCCCCATGTGGGTGAATTTTATGTGCTACTGTAAAATGCTCATATGACGGAAGTAAACGAACACGTTTAGTGTTCGCGCCTTGCATATGCGGCAACTTCTCTGACACCGATATTATGCTGGCTGCCTAAGTAACATTTTGCAGGCCTACAGGCCCGCATGTTACACATTCTTCGTTCCGCTGGCGTTTTCTGCAGTCATGGAAAGGAGCGCACGCGTGCCCTGTAAACCTTACCGGTCCAGTGTCGTATTAAACTCGACAATGCTTTCCTTTGTGCCAGATCCATTGGAGAGCTGAAATCGACTTTTTATGTAACTATGATTTATGCTGATTTTGCCCTAAGTTCCTGCCGTATAGAAGTCTGCTTTCAAATCATGAAGGTTAGGGATTGTCTGAAAAATTAATTTGGACCAGGCTATTTGAAATGAAGAGAGTAATTTCGACTGCAGAGAGTTAAAAGAAGCTTAGGACCTCGTCCTCACCACGTCTCCATAATAGTAGGCGTATTCTCTTTGTTGGAGACGCTCACACAGGATGGACCACGAAGTGATGACGTATTTGTGCAACCTCTCGTGATGACTTACGCGGTGGCGCAGTTGGTTGAGGCACTGCGCTACCAGCCGGAAGGAAGCGGGTTCGATTGCCGATGGGTCAATGACTTAATCCTTCCGGCGGCACCATGACCTCGCGGTCATCTAAGCCACTAACAGAAATATGTACCACAAATATCTCCTGAGGGTGAGGGCTGCCGGTGCATAAGGCTGACAACCTTACCAATTTCACGTGTCGATCGCCCAGAAATTCTGGGAGCCACAACCTTCTGGTGCTCTAGGGACCTGCTCAGGCCTGTATAGGGACAGTTTACGCAAAAAATATCTACCTTTTTAAACGTGACTGAGGAGTGTCATGCTATAACATTCTGATTTTTATAAATACGTATAAGAAGTGTTCCTTGTGCTTACCGAAGATTTTCTGCGCTCTTTGCTATCTGCTTGCTAGCTCCCGCTAGCAAGCAGACTGCAGTGTCTGTCTGACAAATGCCTGTTGCTGTATGTACAGTCTTGAACGCCTGCTTATGGACGGAAAACCCGTCCGAGACATGTAGATTTTCATTCCAAAATTAAAATAATGTTGATACATTGGTACATCTAGTTGGTTTTACTATAGAAATAATATTACGATAGACGGCCCTATGAACGTCAATTACAGTGTTCTTGTTAGCTGTGTTAGGCTGACTATGAAAATAAATGAAATTCAAGTTTTTGGGATATTATGTCATGCGGATTGGTGAACAGTAACTGATGTTTTGAATGAGTGTTGTGCTTCTAAAACAACTATAAATATTTAAGAGTTAACCCAGTGCAACCTACCGGAATACTTGAATCTTGATCGGTATCGTTATGAGAACCTGCAAATTGTGCATCATAAAATTTTGTAGTTACACATAAAAATTCATTCTAGTGAAGCAGAAGCTTTGTTTAGGGCTCCAAGAGACCGTCGTATGATCCCCAGAAGCGAAAACAAAATCGTGGCAGACCACTAATATTTCACTAGGAATTCGGAGTTCTGGCAGTCTCAACCGTTCGCTTGGGTGTAGAGGAAATGCCAATAATATCCGAAGGACTGGAAGCCAAAATAACTGGCAATACAGGCACGGCGTATTTGTCTCCTTTTAAATTCTATTTGTTGTCAATATCTTAGACCTGGGTTGGGGAATTTAAAAAATAAAAAAAATAAAAATTTTTAGCCGAGATTTTAGCCGAGAGGAGGGGACAGCCATAGCAAGACGCCCAGAAATTACAGAGCAGCATTTGTGTGGCGACCGAAATATATGTCTGGCTACCGGCTTTTCAGTTTTTCGGAATAAGTATATCATGTGTTCTCGTTGGATATGTCACTCAAGAAATCTGACACCTGTGACACCTAAATTTCTGTTATCGTACAGTTCCTGTATTTTTCGCACTTTACTGACAGACTCGTAATTCGTGTTCGGGGCTATCATTGGGGAATAGTTTTGTTTAGTGGCCCTGAAGGAGTTTGTATTTGTTTCTTTTACGTTCTTGTGCTTTGTTTGAAACACGTGGGCATAGCAAATATGAAAATTATCTAGCTTAGGAATCCAGGAAGCGGCGTCACTGCCAAATTAATACCTGTGTAATTGTGTCGTCATTTGCAGTATAAATGTTGATGCTTCTGGAGTGTAATCAGACTAGAATCAAACCGCGACTTGTTTGCGCTAATTGCCCATCTACCAGTGTTTCCCAGCATTAGGTGTTCAAATACTCTCTCTCCGTTTAAGCAAACATAAATGGAGTGGTGTTGAGGCGAATTGACTTGTTACTCCGCTCATTAGTCGTTGACGCCTGTGCTGCTAGTGCTAGGTTTCACCGTTAGATTGCAGTAGAAACTTCAGTAACTCTTCGATTCGAAACATAAAGGTAATTTTGAGATTGAAATAAAAAATTTCTTTCAATATGTGGCGTACCAAAGATAGGAGATAATAATTTGTTAATATTGGAAAAATGCTATAATTATATTTTAATTTTTACAGAGGTTTTCACGTCATGAATTGCAGGTATGGTCACAAGGCTTGGCTACATAAGTAGAATAAGTATATTGTTGCTTTGCTGTTGTAGGAAATGCGAATGTCAGCAGAGGTCACCTCTGATATCTCTAGAACACATGGGTTCTCGATTTTACATTCGTAGTTACAATAACCATGGAAAAAAGAGTTATTTACCTGCTGTTTTCTTCACTTTAAATGAAATTATTGATGGCTTAAGTGTTTAATTTCAAGCCAGGAAGATCTTCCTACTGCAGCACTTCATCTTCCTACTGTAGCACTTCATCTTCCTACTGTAGCACTTCATCTTCCTACTGTAGCACTTCATCAGTAGGCCGACAGTTCAGTTCCTCCCAGGCGACATTATGTGTTACAATTAAAGGGACAGTTTGTTAATTGCAAGTTTCTTATGCACGGAATGTTTGGTGGTTTAGGTGCATCAATTTTTAATGCTTTTAACTAAAACTTTTGCATCCTCTGCAGAACTGATCGGAGGTTTTGGTAGTTACGTGAGAGAATGGACGGCGCAGAGAGAGAGAGAGGGGGGGGGGAGTGTGATCGTAAGACGTTCTTTGATTTAAGAATAAAATATATCTGTAAATATAGAGTCTAAGTCAAAATTTGATAGTTTTTTCATGTCTCGATGAAATAGTACTACTTAATAAAATTATTAATTGTGAAATTTCCTCGTTATTTATGCGAAACAATATTCACATTATTATTATTATTATTATTGTTATAACTTTACACTGAATTAACTCAGAATTTATATTGGTTTTGCAATGGACAAGAAGAGTTTGACAGCATTTTGGTGATTAATTCAAGCAAACTTCAGTGACATAATAAAGAGCGCGAGAAGCCTAGTGTCAGAACCATCGCCACTTAAAAACCGACCTTCCGAAAGCTATGTTTAAGTTAACTGTGACGTTGGATAAGGTGTACAATAATCAGTCAATCAGTCAATTAATCAATGCATTGCCGTCCTCGGCAGACTTTAAACTAGAAATAATTCGGTGCTTCTGCCTGGAATCAAACTCCCTCGACCAGTCCGTAGTTGAGCGGTGCACAGCGCTTCACAGCAGCAAGCCTATGCGTCACGGTAAACTGACTGGCGGGAAAGCCTGATGTGTTAACATGACCCCTACCCCGTTCCACCTCTGGAATCCTTTCCAAGTTAGCTGTAATTATCTGCCATTTGCAAAATTAACAGTCTTAAGATTTATCCTCCCATCTTGTGGGTCTTCCGAGTAGACGCTTCCAGCACGGTTCATTGCGAACATCCCCTATCCACGGCACAGTAGCCATTTCAAATAAGTGTAATTCGATTCAAGCAGGTATACTTTACTGTGAACAGGAGCAGAAGTTTCTGACATTTTAAATTCTCTAAGGTTCTCAGTTCCACGAATTTAACATTAAGAGGACCGTGCATCATGGTATATTCTTATAATAAAACCAACGCGATGCACTAATATCTCAAATTTATTTTTGGATTAGGACTCTACATGTTTCGGACAGTCTCTCTGTCCATCATCAGGAGTCTAGCACTGTACACACAGCAATTGGTATATGTCATACAGGGTTTGGTGACTGCTTGCTAGCAAGCAGTCAAAATAACTTGCATGTCCTATACCTATTGTTGTGAGTACAGTGCTAGAATCCTGATGATGGACAGAGGAACTGTCCGAAACATGTAGAGTCCTAATCCAAAAATAAATTTGAGATATTAGTGCATTGCGTTGGTTTTATTATAAGAATCAGTTCCAAAAAATCTCATTTATTTGGTCCCAAAATCTCCCAGCTTTTTAAACGTATCAAGTCCATTCATTTCCTCAGAAAAATAGACAGTTTAGTACCACATGAAGCAATGGGTAAAATTTTACACTGACTTATTATTCTGTATATATTATGTATAGTAGACAAGAGGTGGGCGGGGCATGTAGCACTTATGGAGAATGGGAGAGTTGCATACAGTGTTTTGGTGGGGAAACCTGAGGGAAAGAGACCACTTGGAACATACAGGCGTAGATGGGAGGGTAATTTCAAGATGGATCTTCGGGAAATGGGATTGGGGACATGGACTGGTTTGATCTAGCTCAGGATAGGGACAGGTGGCGGGCACTTGTGAATGCGGCAATGAATTTTGTTGTTCTATAAATGCGGAGAATTTCTTGATTAGCTGCAAACAGGTTAGCTTCTGAAGAAGGACTCTGCTCCATGGAGTGAGTAAGTAAGTAAGTAAGTATGTATGCATGTATGTAGAAAGAGCGGTACGTGTTCGACAAGTAATGATAACTCTTTATATTTTTATGTACTTTATATTTTGAAGTAAAAATAATTAATGTGGGCAACGGGAGAAGTCGCAGTGTGAGGAGAATTGACAATGGAATAATTGAGCACGGAATTCTAGAATGCTTTGCAACCACCAAGCTTCGTGTACAGAAAGTTGCGAAGCGCTAGTGCTCTGCTGGGTCGATATTTCACACGGTGGTACACTCTTACCCCAGGGGTGTCAGAAATGCGGGTCAAATTCGGCGCACAAGCGAAATACAATGTATAATAATTATTAGAGTATTGATACTTATAATTTTCTTTCATAAATAAACCAGCTTCTTGGATGAGAAAACTTGTCCACTTTTACAAATTCCTTTTGCTTCCTCTCGCGATTCGTCATTCACTAAATACTTGCCGTCTGACACCATGTAGCCGAAGATGTTAAAAGAGTCGCTGAATAAATAAAGAATAGTATTCACTTTTTATTTCACCAACACATGCACTTATGAGTCATATAATATTAATATTAATATATTAAATATTAAAAGACACAGTAAATGAATCAAGGATTATACCACGCATGACACATACGGACACAAGAAATCAACACAACGAAGACGAGCACATGAAATCCAAACCCATCACAAATAACATATGACATGCTGTCAGCATACTTTGGAAAATAATAATGGACAGTAAGTAACTTTAACAGGCACGAATGGCTCCCTGAGGATGGTTTTATGAAAACCGAAACATGTTGGAGTTCCAATAATTTTAGTGTTTTATCTTTTAATATTTAATATATTAACATTGATATATGACTCATAAGTGCATGTGTTGGTGAAATAAAAAGTGAATTGAGGCAATATGCACGGTACAACAATAAAAAAAGGATAATATAATTAATCCAGCGTGTGGGAACGAAAGATGGCACTGAATATTGGTAGAAGAATAGAGAGGAAAGGAGTATTTGTAAGACTTAGGCGTAGATGAGTGAGTGATATGAAAAAGAAAACACGAAGATAAAAATAAGAAGATGTTAATGGGATGTATAAAATTCAAGATTCCAATTAACCTACGATTGCTGCAAGAACAGGAAAAGTTTGATGAGCCGGGATGCAGCAGACTGACAGCACTATCAGCTACTGACCTTGAGATTGCTGTGTTAAGCAATAAGCAACTACAGTATCGTATGTTTTATTTTGGCCGGCAATGGAACTTATTTTGCTGCTATAAGTCTCTTCAGGAGTCGACTTTTATCCAGAGCTACTAAAATTATATTATATAAGACACTAATAAGACCGGAAGTGTCGTATGGAGCGGAAGCATGGACGTTGACGAAGAAAGAAGAACAAGCCGTGCTAACTTTTTAAAGGAAAATATTTAGAAGAATATATGGTCCTAAATATGAAAACCGGGAATGGAGAAGTCGGACGAATCGAGAACTCGAAGAGATGAGCAAAGGAGAAAATATAGTAAAATGGATAAAAGAGCAAAGGATAAACTGGTTAGGTCACCTATGGAGAATGGAGGAGGATAGGAAAGGAGGAGAAGAAGGGGAAGACCCAGGACAGGATGAAAAGAGGAAGTAGAAACAGATCTTCAAGTGCTGGGAGTGAGAAGATGGAGAGAGTTGGTGGCAGATAGGAAAAAATGGAAGGACATTGTTCGACAGGCCAAAGCCCACAGTGGGCTGTAGTGCCAATGGAAGAAGAAGAA
>Ga0136643_10013916_pt1 | contig 12058 bp, 8 predicted proteins | sample TergutLab28metaG_FD_96883 | JGI IMG/M metagenome (GOLD analysis project Ga0136643, IMG submission 96883) | Labiotermes labralis P1 segment gut microbial communities from Petit-Saut dam, French Guiana - Lab288 P1 (version 3) (version 3) | ecosystem: Host-associated > Arthropoda: Insects >...
AGGTTACAGCATTGTATGGTGGTAATCTGGTCACGGGGAGCTCATCCCCCCCCCCCCCCTCCCCCCACATTTTCCTGTTTTATTACTTTGATCCTTCCTTCTTTATTCTTGGAAACGCGGGCTTTTTTTAGTTGATTTACGAGTATTATATCTCTTCCTGACGCTCATGGACCTACTCACTTTTCCTTGTTCGTAGGTTATACCGAGATTACGTACACGTAACGATTTGTGTGAGTTATGTCAGACTTTTCTCAATGGACAAATAGACTTGGGGTTTGCGATTGGCTGTGGTTTTTACGATGTCCTGTAGTTCATCATTAGGCCTCTTAAGGACTGTTCAGCACAGTAAAGTAATGTCGGATCAAATATGTAAAATCGCATAGTTATGAGAAGTTTTGTAAGATATTCGGGACCTGGGATAGCTAGTCAGTGGAGTGACTAGGCTACGGATTGGACTATCCGGCTTTCGAATCCAATCAGGCCAGGAAGTTTCTCTGTCTTCCCCAGATTTCCAGATTGGCTCTGGGGTCAAGCCAGCCTCCTATTCAATGGGTACGGCGGGTGTTTTACCTTGGTGGGGGGGTTATTGTGGCCGGATCGTGAGGCTGACCACTAATCTCCATCTAGTGCCGAAGTTATGTATATCTTCATGGCGTGAATAGGGACAACCATATTTGTGTGTTACAGTGGTTGTACCGGATAACTTTGTGGTTCTTGCGACTTGTTCTGCAGTGGTACCCTCGTCAAGTCTCGTCCGAGAAGCTCTCCGGCCGTCTTGGAGCAACGGTGGTTCTAAGTAGTCTTCCAAGGCGACTGCCAGACAGAATGCTGCCAAGATCGACTCCTATACAATCTTCCTTGTCAATTTTTTTTTTTAAAGAATGTTTGGTTCTTTTAGAGCATGTTTACTATATATGACATCAAAGAGTGTGAGAAGCAGTTCTCAAAGCGGTTGCCTAAGCGAATGTTCAATCATAGTACGTAATATCTTTGTGTCACAAAAGATTACTGTTCAAAACTGAATATTGTCGAGGTAGGACTGGCTGAATTCTCAGGAATATGTTGGTACGACAGAAGGACGGAGTTTTAAACAGGGCTGGCCCGAGACATGTGGGCTCCCCGGCAGGCCATTAATTTGGTTCTCCCTCAAACGGATATTCTTGAAACTTTTTTTGGCCTAGAACAGGGCTGGCGAAAATTTGTAGGGCGCGTGCCCAAATGGCGGATAATTTTCGTACAAATTCTTTTGCCTGTGGAAAACCTGAGTTTACCAGCACCATATTTCCGTTTATTGCAGTGATGTCTTAGCGCCCCTTATAGGAAGGAGCCCCATGCAGCTGCCAAGCTGGCCCATTTCCTAGACCGGCCGCACTTGTGAAAGATCTGCTGACTTTCCGCGTGTCTGTTACATAGGTTATGATTTATATTAGTGGAGTTATTATTTGTATAACTGAAACCTTTGGTCCATGAAGCATCTTTTGGTCCAGCATCAGTAGATATTTTGTAGTGAAAATAAAAGTGAGAACGACTTTTTAAACCTTTAGAATTTGTGTTAAATCTATGCGTTATGTCTTGCAACGTAGACCCATACGCAAATACCTTTTTTGCATTATTGCACATAGACTACGCAAGTACAAATTCATGTACTCGACTATATTTTGCGAGACAGCGTCTGCTATGATAAAACCCTCGTATAAAGCGTGTATCTAATAGAAAACTGGCACTGTGTTTGAACTAATTAATCCTTTCTATGCCACATACAAGTTATGTAGTTTATGTGGTGTTAGATAAGATCAGTGACACAAACTTATAAAAAAATATAGTAGTAACTGAAGAGTGATGTCTTTTGGGATGTGATGCCGTACTCTCGGTTCATCGTTATCTAATGTTTCAGAGGAAGATTTGCTTCCACCTCTAGGGTAAAAGATGGAAGCAGCAGTTTCCTCCATAACGTTGGTACACGGCGTGACATCCCGGAAGAACGTGATTTTCACATTCACTGTCGTGAGAACTTGTGCAGCCTCACAGTGGAACCGAATGAGCCCCTACTGATATCGTCTCAGGGACATAGCTTACAGGTTTCCCAGTAAGTATGGACCTACTTACAGACGAATGTTTTTGTATGGAACGGCACGAAGGTTAAACCACTCAGTGACACTCCTTATCCGCACGCTTTTTGTCTCTTCATTACCGTTTGCTGGCTAGATGCTTCAAACTATCCACTATATAAGGAGTGCACCGACACTGAACTATCTTCATAATTATTGCACGTTCATGGTTTAATTAGTGATTAGTTACCACAGAGGTCATAATGTTGTATTTATAGATTTAGGGGGGGGGGGAATTGTGAACATTTGCGTACATAAATGCTTATGTTATCGTCGAAATCCTTACCAGAGTTCGCAAATGTGCATTTGCTAATACGCAAGTGCGTTTCGTCACCAAATGTTGAATTTAACCGTTGAACTTGCGACTTTATACAATAACACGAGTAACATAACCCTGTGTGCATATATTGAGCAACTTCAGAAAATGGCCATGGCTGCGGGTAATTTATGAACATAAACGTCGAGATTGACCTTCTTGTTATCATTATTGCCATTTCAAGGTTGTGAAATGTTTCCTTTTTGTAATGACGTAATTCGACCCTTTAAACTAGGGGTGTACAGTTAATTTTACATGGGATTATTTCGGAATTTGGAGGGCCCCTTGAAAAAAAAATGCATTTGTTCTAAAATATAAATAGGCCTTTGTACCAGTCACAGTATCGGACTTACTCTATAGGTGTAATGAAATCTGTACGTGTAGCAGAGTTAACCATCAAGTCAGTTGATTTACTGTAAGATGTGATTAGTGTTCTTAAGATGGTAAGGTATGCATCTAACCAAATTTGGAATGGGCTGCACCTCCCTTCGTCTTTCTCATGCCCAGTTATGATAAGAGTTTCCTAAATAAGGACAGACTTTAAATTTTAAACTTATGCCTAGGCTACTGCAGATTCTAGAATTTTGATATTAGATAATAATTCGATATTATTTATTTATTTATGGAGTTAGGCTTTATTCGAGTGGTATTTGTGGAAAGTAACGAGAAGTTCTGAGAAGAATTTACTGCAGCGCTTCCTTCATATGCACGTATATTTCAGTTTATATGGTGAAGCCACAGTAGCTGTAAATTATGGGCAAGCTGTTAACAGATCAGTTTACATGCATAATTTCCATTAATGCCGGTGTAGACTAAAATGACCTTGTCAGAAATAAACTCGAAGTCCGCACCTTCACCGTGCATATATCTGTGGACATGTCCTATAAACGTTATGCTATTTCACGCACATTAACAAACATTAACCGTTTCTGTACGATATATTTCCATACAGATTTTTAGGATCCTGTCTTACCATTTCTGTCACCTCATAACTTCGCATCGTCGCTATGTTGTTGCTGTTAATGGCAAGGCATTGAAAAGTGCTCAGGCTGCATAATTTTATACCAAGACCACACGAAGTGTATGAAAACCTCTGTAGCCTATTTTATCAAAATTTATGATAAACGCAGCACATGCGGACATGTTCGTACTATAACATAAGGGGAGGAGGGAACAGAACAATAAGAAGTTATACTATGAATAAAATCGGAGCATTGTTACGGGCCGGAGCGAATATTTTCGAGGGCCTTTCGGGGCAATTACTAAACTTGCTGCAAATTTTGTTCATGCCCCTTCTTAGGAATAGGGACGGACATTTGCATTCTTTTACTAAGAGTAAGTCTGATGGAGGCCTAACGTAAATGACAGATGTTTGTCATTATTTGAATAGTGGCTTTATGCTCGGCATAGAAGTTTTTATTTGATAATGAAACGAATGTATTTAAATGCCCCTATTAATTTGTCATATCAACTTTGTAATTTTTTAAAAAATAGAGCAAGAAATTAAACACATTATTTTTATTTTTTTTTGCTACAAAAATCGTGTATTGTAATTGTGTTGAAGCTGCTTTTGTTACAGAGAGACACTTCATAGCGGTAGCTCGAATTTGGGAATTTTCTTCTACTTCATGACATTTTCATAACCATTGAAGATAATGAATATGTTCTTATAGAAGTATGGTTGTAGGCGTCTATTATTAAGTATATTTTCCTTGTTTCGAATTCAGGCATTTTTACCGGCCATAGCTATGTCGCAGAATTTGTTGTTCATAGGGAGTCCGTTACTGAATTGCTGATTAGGAGAAGCACAGGTAATGCGAAGGAATTTGTAATTTGAGTATCTTTATCGTTGCACCGTGCATTCTGTAATTTATTTAATTAACGCACCAACAATGGACATATGTAATTTAATAAATCTAAAATTTACGTTAAAACACTTAAAACGCTCCTACATGTTTCGATCACACGATCATCCTCAGGGAGCATACATTGTTCCTTGCTAAAGTTATAATTTAAAAACACTCAGTGATTTACTTCATTATGTTAAGTTTGTGCTGTGGCGGCATGTCATGTGTTGTGTGTGAGTCGTGCGACCAGTACAGCACCAACTTAACATAACGAGGTAAATCACTGAGTGTTTTTAAATTATAACTTTAGCAAGGAACAATGTATGCTCCCTGAGGATGATCGTGTGATCGAAATATTTAGGAGCTTTTTAAGTGTATTAACGTAAATCTTAGATTTATTAAATAACATATATGTGCATTGTTGGTGTGTTAATTAAATTTGTAATTTGAGATTTACACAGTGTTGTGAATGAAGACTTCAACCTTCAGAGAAATGAGGCCGTGTTGAAATGTATGTTATTTTATTGTATTTGTTACAGTTACCAGTCAACACGGTCTCATATCGCAACACGAATTATTTCCGTCCACAGTCAATCAATCACAGAAATAGCATCTGAACTTTGAAGTAATGTATTTGACAGATATTCGCACTTCACAGGAAGGTACATATGTTTCAATTCTTGTTCAAGAGTTGTTTCCATGGGAACAGATATATGTCTTTGTTCCGAAGCAAATAACGTCGGACTTGAACGTTATGTAACGGAAAAATGAATCACATTACAGTTGTTTGAGCTTACAGTAAACTGCTTATAGCGCATCGATTTAAGTATGCTTCAGCCGTTATGTATCAGTTTCGTCATGATGAGAATAAAGATGGTGGCTGAGACTTAGTTATTTTGCTTAATGTTTGTTATTTTAATTTCACGACGTCTTACCAGTTTCGTATGCTATATATACCATTGGATGGAAGGTTGATTATGAGTAATCTACTGGGAAGGCTGTGGAAGGATATTGTACTGATATGTCATAAGGTATTTTTGCGAACATTTTTATGGAGACCCTCGGGAATGGTAGAAGTAGCCTCATTCTTTCCGTGGGATTTTGTTTTTGTTTGTGAATAATTCAAACAATGAATATTTTACGCTTACTTTGGACATTTTATCTAATTTATCTGGTAGCATTAAATGGCGCGCTGTTGTGGAAAGGTATCGAAATTTCCTTTTTCGCAAGACTAGCTATGCACTCATTAGTGAAGAAAGACCCTGCACCGTCGAGTAAATTAATCATGGGCCATGAAACAAAAGCGATCGAATAAATCAATATTGTCACCGTTTCTTCGAATATGGGAGCTGGGGTAGCTCAGTCAGCAAGGTAGCTCGCTGTGAGCTGGGATCGTGACAGGGACAAGAATATTTCCGCTTAGCACTTCGCCTGAGGCTCGTCTAATCTTCGGAGCGGAAAGTATGCCCCATAACCCTGTGATCCTTCGCCTCTCCCATAATTATTTCCCTTATCATAGCTACTGATTGTGTAATAGAACTTAATTAACATGTGTGTATTTTTTTTAAGGATTTTCTGCAACTCCTCCATAGATTTTAAAGTTATATATCCCGTTGTGTGTCGTAATATAATGAATGAGATGAATGTACCACCGTCGACACAACCAAATTTCTATGTATTTTACCCCTTTAAAGACGAAACGCAGACTGCTTTATATAAAGACTCAGTCCGTACCGCGCTGTAAACACTTTTCGTCTCGGTTATAAAAACCAACCAGTTCATGCTATATGGGGCAGAGTCGCTGTTTGTTTCGAGAGAAATACAAAACACATTAACACAGTGTGGGAAGAATGTCAATTCTTAAGTTTTAAACCTGTTGGTGCACGCAACCAGTACGCTTTAAAAGGCTAACATAGCAACATGTTTCGATCTTGCAAGATCATAATCAGGCTAGCATCTGAACAATTTAAAAAGATATAAAAAATCGAAACTGCTAGAAATGAGATCGTTGCAACCGTTTTTGTATTTTTAAAATGTTCTAATATTAACCTTGCGAGGTTGAAACGTGATTCTGTGTTAAAGAATATAGAAGTTTAAGTCGCGTTTACAAGGGTCCCCCAGGTTGATCAACGCGGTTGAATCAATGAAATTGAAGTCAACTGTTGAACGATACTGTTTACACAGTTCCACTAGAGTGAACGAGGCAGTCGATTTCAAAATGGCGGCAAATGAACTTGTGCGGGAAGGTGTTGTTGTAATGTGTGACTGTTTAATGAAAGAATGTCAACATATTTTAGAAAAATAATAAGAGAAAAAAACGACGTTGGTGGGTTAAGCCGTGGATAATGAGAAGTGACACACATTGGGTGCATCAAACAGATTGTTAGTTGAATGGACAGTTGAAGATCGAGATATGTATAAAATTCATTTAAGGATGTCTCGAGAACAGTTTTTCGAATTATTATCAAAAGTAAAACCATACATAGAGAAACAACACACAAACATGAAAGAATGCATATCTGCACCATATCGAGCACCAGTTGTGTGTGATAGTCCCTCCATTTGAACACCATAATTAGAAAGTAGTTGACAAAATTGAGAAGCCAAATTAAAAGCACTAAACACACACTAGAACAACTCGTTCTACACTGGGTAACAGGTCGTGACTTGCTTGTTTATGCGGGTAATCTGTGGTGAGTCACCCAAAGTGAATCAACGATGCTGAACGAAATTTGGCCACCGCCAACTTGTTCACCCGTCAACCACGTTGATCACTTCCGTTGAAAGGAACTGTTTACGCGGTTCACTTTGGTAGATTCAACCGTGTTGATCAACCTGGGGGAGACCCGTGTAAACGCGCCTTTAGTTGTGTTGACAGCGGGGTACATTAATTTTATTCCTCCATTTCGATTGGAACCTACCGGATTAGAGAAGAGCGGAATGACTTTGCCATATTGGTAACACTGTGCATGGTATTTTTCAATTGGTGTGTGTCCCGGCTTTTGGGTTAAACTGCGATATTCATGATCTGCTCATTCTCCAAATGAGAATGTTGGTGTTAGCCTTCAAAGAAGCAAAGGCCGTTTGTTTTAAATCCTTGCCTACATATTGTTCTTGATCTTTCCATCTTATTCAACGAAGTTGTGTCATTACATAACCCACAACACTGATGGTAGACTTGTTTCCTTTTCTTAAGGTAGCATTAAGTTAGAGGTTTGTTGTCTCGGCATTCGATTCTTGGACATGCAAACGAAAAGGGAAGGTGCAGTGCAAGGGAGATTTGCGTCTTTTCTTAGCAGTGTAGGTGTTCGTGGGTAGCCTTGAAACAGTAGAAGAATATTTTTTTTTGATAGGAGCCATCCTGTTGTATTATAGTTTAAAATCTAAATTATCGTTCAGTCAAAACACAACAATATATTCAATAATGTGAAGTTTGCTACATGTTGCGGTTACAAGTAACAATCATCAGGCATGTACTGGAATGTCTGCCTGTCGATGGTTACTTTTAACCGAAACATGGAGCAAAATTCACATTATTGAATATATTGTTGTGTTATGACTGAACGATCACTTTATTAGAAGAATAAGCTAGAAATGGATACTGCATTACCCCGAGGAACTGCTATGCATGGTATTGGAATAATTGTTCAGCTTTTTGTGTTCTTGCATTTCCGTCAGGTCCATGACCTGCTTCTCTGTGAGTGACTTAATTATTCCATGTGTTGTTTCAGTGGAAGCAAAGTAGTGGAATGTCCTACTCGTGCGTTTTCGGAAGTTATACGTCTGTGTTCTTTTGTTACTATAGTCTCCTTTTTTCGTATATTGGCTTGGGAACGTGATTTCTATAATTGAAAATCCACGAAAAATGAAATGTGACTGTTCAAAGATGGTAGGCGAGGTTTCTGTCACTGTTCTTTTGAGAGGCAAGTCATGTTCCGCCGGAAGAATTAGTGGTCCGATTACGTATCTACTTCGTAGAAATAGGTCATTTGAAGCTAAAGTTTTCGCTGCCTGAGTTTCACGGATCACCACCAGAGGATACTAACCTTATCCGGCGAGGGTTCCCTGTCTGTCCTGAGACCCGTGACCCCAAGCATGGTCGTACAACTGCGCCTGTATACCTTTCGTATCGAACTGGATGCTGAAAGCTTTATCCCGTGACTTTGACGCGTTACTAGCTTTTATCGCGCGTCCCCTCTGCGAGGTCAGACTAGTGGATACCAAACCAATATATCACGAGGTCAACTGTCAACTTTTACGAGATAATGGATGATCGTAAACAGACAAACTATTATTGTGCGACTTATTTAATTTGGCGTACAAGTTCTTAATCACGTGACGTATTCTTTTACGACAAACGATTAAGTTGTGGGACCACTCTCCGATAACATTTTGCGGTGAAACAGAGGAGTATCCAATCGTGTCTTGGTACTGAATTTCGAAACAACTTTTTGTGCATGCATCCTAGACCAGTGGCGTTTCCAGGATTTCCTTTAAGGAGAGGCCTCGAGGCGGAGCACTTGAATTCATCTGATGCGTGCTGATTAGTCCTTAGCCCGACCTACTTCCCGATGTCGTAGGACGGAATCGATAGTGTCGTTGGAAAGAGGGGTCTGTTCACGTTTCGAATTGCAAGTCTTTTCTTGTTACAGAGGCTGAAAGGAAGCATGTCAGGCGACGCGCGTTATTTCAACGACATGGAGACACGAACTGTCATCAAGTTTTTATTTTTTTCCTGCAAGGCAAGGCGCCGAAGGAAATTCACGCCATTCTGATAGAAACATTAGGGGAACATGCACTATCGTATGCCACCGTAAAAAACTGGGTGGCCCATTTTAAACGTGGTGATTTTTCCACCTGTGATGCGCCTGGTCCTGGACGACCCAAAACATTGACCATCCCGGAGATTATTGATCAAATTCACGAGCTAATCTTGGAAGACCGCCGGATTTCGGTTAAATCAATAGCTGAGCAACTGGGAATCTCACGTGAGTGGGTTGGGCCCATCATTCATGAAGATTTGGACATGTGGAAGCTCTCTGCGAAGTGGGTCCCGAAATGCCTGAAAGCGGATCAAAAACGTCACGCTGCCATTCGTCTGAGCAACATTTTGGATTTTTTGGGCGCGATCCAAATAATTTCATGTCGCGATTGTTAACCATGGACGAAACCTGGTTATATCACTATGACCCGGAGACAAAGCAACAATCAATGGAGTGGCGGCATAACGGCTCACCCCGCCCCCAAAAATTCCGAGTGCGAAAATCCGTTGGAAAATTTCTCGTCTCGATTTTTTGGGATCAAGACGGCATCCTCCTCATTGATTATCTTCCAAAGGGCCTAACTATCAACGCGGAGTGTTAGTCATCTCTGCTGGTGTAATTGAAGGACATTTTGAAGGAAAAACGCCACGGGAAGGTCACCAAGGGGTCTCGTTCTTGCACGTCAATGCCCCGGCTCACCAGTCACTTGCAACACAGAAGAAACTGGCCTACCTGGGCTTCCAGTGCCTTGATCACCCACCCTATTCTTCGGATCTGGCCCCGTCGAACTACCACCTGTTCCTTGGACTGAAAAAAACAATTGAAAGTTCGCCATTTTTCGTCCGACGTGGAGGTCATTACTGCCGCGTAGACCTGGTTGGACGGACAACCTTCTGAATTTTTTTTTTGAGTGGCTTGCAAAAGTTAGAGCAACGGACTAAGAAGTGTATTGAGCTTCGTGGGGAGTGTGTTGAAAAAAATCCCGAGTTTGGTCCCTGCAGCTTGTTTCTTTCCTGGTCGCGCTAAGGACTTATCAGCACCCCCTCATATTGTACGTACAAAGGAATGGTTAACGTAATAGACTTTTTAACGCTGAGTTTGAAAATGGCCGCAGAGATTGCTTGTCAGCCACCATGTTTGAATGAATCGAAAATGGCCTTGTGATTATTTAAAGACGTAGTAAAAATATCAGAGTAAATAAGTGCGTATTGAATGTAACTAATGATGATGAAAGCTTATATTTCGCATCTGGAGCCTCTCTTACCAACTCCAGCAGCAGTCAGCCCACTTGCTGGATATTTTTCAGAATGTTCCGCATGTCCGTCACGAACTGCGCCCGAGTTTGATTGGAAATAGAAGAAATATGAGTCCAAAGGAAGTACTTTAATGATGTGTTTTATCAGCTGGTTTTGTAGGAACTGAGAAATTCTTCGAGTGGTTTGTGACTTACTGCCTTGAAGATTGGGAGAAAATCTGTTTTCGTTGCTACTAATTTGATGTTCATCAAGCTGTTTTTTACTTCACTAAAAGGTTTTATTAAACGCTGTGTCTCTTGTGATTTCTCCAATTTGGGAGCCACAGATATTCATTCTTTGATTTTAGCCTCGCTAATCCGTAGGAAATTCTGTTTCATTTAGGGAAACCCACCAACATTTTGATTCATAGCCTTAAAGTGCGTTGTTAAGCCAAGTTTAATATAGAGTTGTTTTTTTTTTTATGGAGCAGAGGTAAACCTTGACATGTGTTTGCCCTGAATTGAATATTTACCGAATTAGTCATTGTCTGTTTGGATAATTATATTCTCCTTCTGGGGTGTCCCATTCACACAGGAAGCGACAGACATTGTATGGCCCACTAATAAACCAAGAAGGAATAAAAGTCTCCAGAAGTACTACGAGAATATATATCGTTCTTGATACTTTACGCAGGAAAGTGCGTGTTGTATAATTCTTTCATGTTAACGGCATGTGCTATTACAAATGAAGGACATTTATCCTACTGGACACTTCGCACGCACAGTGTTTTAAGATTGCCTGGAATTGAAGAGTTCAGATTCCCATTACAGAACACTGCTTCGAAATAAGGTTTCAAGGCTGCGATAAATGGGTGCCTTGCTTTTGGATAATGTGGGGAAAGGGCTTTCATAGTAAGAAGGTTTACATTTTTAGGCTTACCTTACAATAAATTGCTGTTTTGAGAGAGAAAAGTGGTAACGAGAATTTTTTTGAGCTTACGGAGTAAAGACATCTCTGCGGTCCTCTCTAGAATTTAAAATTTGTAGAAGTAGTCTAGAAGCCAAGAGCCCAGCTTGATTTTTTTAAAATTTAGCTCACTGACAAGACCGCTCAGCTCTTCTTGAGATGTTATCCTAAATGGTCTGTCGATGATCAAGAGAGTTGAAAGAGTGGATTAATATCTTGCTGATATACCGTCAACAGTCCATGTTGATCGTCGTAATTACATTTTACATCACTTTCATTTCCACAATTTACAGTCCATTTTTACACATTTCTTTGTTTAGGACGAGACAGAGGTAGAGCGCTTTAAAAGCCGTAATGCTGTACCGCAGGGACTGTTCAGAACGGGAGAGACTAAGGTACTGGTGCAACTGAGTGACTGAATGAGTCACATCCCGGTTACCTGTAACGCACTCGGTGAGACCTAATAAATAACTAAGCATCGAGAATGTAATTCAACAGACTGTATTCTCTGTGAGATGCTATATGGGGCTTAAGGGGCAGTTCAGCAATTAGCAGATAATACAATGCACCATAAACAGATGGCAGCATTCTGATAGACTGGGTTGAGAATAAAAGTACATCCAATGAAAGAATCCGTGGAGTAGCGCGTGAGCAGTCGATTTTTATCCTGTACTAATGATGACTATTTATTAGTGTCGATAATTATCGGCTGAAATCGATCAGTTTCGATTGCTGTTTATGGTTATATTGTTTCGGTAGAGTACAGCTGGAATATTTGGTGGCCCTCAATGACGGGCACATGGCTAGTTCTACAGTGCAGAAC
>Ga0136643_10013917_pt1 | contig 12058 bp, 5 predicted proteins | sample TergutLab28metaG_FD_96883 | JGI IMG/M metagenome (GOLD analysis project Ga0136643, IMG submission 96883) | Labiotermes labralis P1 segment gut microbial communities from Petit-Saut dam, French Guiana - Lab288 P1 (version 3) (version 3) | ecosystem: Host-associated > Arthropoda: Insects >...
AAACATGTAGAGAATGAATGACGACTACCCATGAAAATAAAGGATAGTCCACAAGTGACATCGTGTTGGTTATTTTTTAAACAATTACAATGATGCACGGAACAATGAATGTAAAAAAAAAATGAACACAGTTCTTAATTTTCGAATCACACGAAAACCGCAAAAACTCTCAGTGGACAGGGTGTAAAGCGTTTTAATTCTAGACCCCAAAATACAACAGATATTAGATTACTTTAAAGGGAAAGAATTTTGGAAAGTTATTCAAAGACTGAAAAATTCGGAAGTCCAAGAAAAATATTTAGAGGAAACGTAACACTTTGTGCAACACTAACCTAAATTTCGCACCGACACTAACGAACGTTTTTGTACGAACTGAACTCTGTGGCTACCGAACACTTAAACTAAATACAGGGTTCAAAGTTCAGTGAAGAATGTGACCGGAACAACCACTGTACTGGTTGCATTCTGTGCTGCACAGTGGAAAGATAACGGAATTCGCTGCTTGCCTAAATCTTTCACATCCTGTCTGTTTTTCTTTAACATTCATCACTACTTCCTCATCTGTCCTTACCTATTCATACTCCACATCCATCCTCCCATTCATATTACATAATCGCTACTGTTCAGAAAATAAATACATTTGCGATAATAGTTCAAATTCCTGAAACGCGTTGCTGTTTCTTATTCAGTAAGGTAAATTCAACATGCTCTGACGTTATGTGTTGCCAATTATGAAGCATAAATGATCTGAGCCTTTTAAAAAAATATTACCGCACAATTCTGCATGTACGGAACTGTGAAACATTACGGTACAATTTGTGTACAAATTCACACAAGAGATATCTAAGACATAAAAGCGAAACTGTGCCTGGTTGAACAAGTAGGTTTAAGTAAACGAAGACTCCTTTTAATGCCAAGTCCAAATAAGTGAATAGCTACCTTATATTATGCAACGATAAATTCCAACAACACCAATTTCATTTCATTGCTTATTAATCACTCCATGATCAAAGTTATGTAATATAAGAAACTGAAGACGTCATTGAGCGAAGTAAAACATATAGGCCTAAATAAATAGCTGAAAGAAGACTGAGGCGGTTATGATGGCCTCGGAATCCACTCGATATACTTTCTTTTAACACATTAATTATACAGTCAGGCTGATATAACAATTAGCCTTTAAAACTTCGAGACGTCACGTACCACCACTTTCAATATTTAAAAAATTGTGAATTCTCCTAATGTAGGGTATGTCTCTATTTATTTGAATCTCGGGGAAAACAAGCGATTATTCTCCCTCCCCCCTTCCAAAAAAGTTAATTTATTGCTTATTAGCTATAACGGAGACGGAAAATATTTGCTGTGCGGAGTGAACTGGATCTTTGAATGTAATTCAGACTAATGTTCCTATTTAAAGGCTTCGAAAGTGCTGTTCCAATGACAGGAGCAGTATCAAGGGCAAAAGTGTAAAATTCAAACAAGTGTTGCATGACAATCAATTCCGAAACACAGGATCTTTCCTCAACATCTGAGACATAATGACAGGGTAAATATAGATCACCTACAGTTATGGAACCCAAAAATAATACTGCAAATTTAGTTTTTTTTTTACCATTCTGTAAAGTTCACGGAAATTCTAATTTACGTTATGTTTTAACCCGTCTTATATATTTATGCAGTTAATTTTCTTTCACAGAATCTAGAAATTAAATCCTATGGCTCAAATCCATTTCACGGATTTAAGCCATTTTTCTGTAGCATCCTTCCTTCTTAGCTTAGGTTTCTAGACTACAATCTTCATAGGTTTTTTCAGCGAACTTTCTTATTCCTTAATTTTTCTCGTTCAAATGTATACCCTGTTAGGCTACGTTTATACACAGTAAATAAGAAATGTATACTGGACACATTAACCGTGTTGTTACGCTTTAAATACACCCACATTATATTTCTAAAATTCAGTTTCTATTTCACGGGAAAAATAGCCTCTCTAGCTCAAAGAACAACCGATTAAAGTTGTTTAGGGGAATAATGGCCGTTTATTCTGAGAACCAGGCCAAACGTATCAACAGGGGTTTGGCAAACTGCGACGGTGTTTAATGATCAAGCATTCAATACGTACAGCAGACGCTGTGATTAAAGTGTTAAATAATTTATGAATGTTATTTGGGGCACATAATAGGTGCCTGTTTTAGGAAACATACTTCTTCAATAACTCCATACGCAGAATCTTTCTTGAGACGGTACTAATTTCACAACTACTCAAACAATACATGGAATTTGAAGGTTCATTATCGTGTTCATAAAAGCCCGTTAATCGTACACACCATGAGACAGATGAATCCAGTCCACAATCTCCCACACTAATCCTTCAAGATTCACTTTAGTACCATCCTTTCATCTACGCCTAGATCCTGAACATGTTCACCTTCAAGTGTCACCACCACCAGAACCGTCTGCATTTCTGTTCTTCCCCATACGTTCCACATGCCCCGCGCAACATAGCGTCTTAACTTTGATCACACTAATGGTATCTGGCGAGGAGAACAATCGCGAAGTTACTACAGTGTCACTTCCTGTGCTCAAAGTTTTCTTAGAAAATAAACATTGTAAAGAATTCAACAAATAAAACGTTTTTTTTATAATAATATCTAGAAGGTAAGACAAATGAAATAGTGTGTTTAGTCAGTGCTCAGTGGGTCAAAGATCCAAGTGCCATGTGACATGCAGTATGTGGTGATGTGGTGATTTTGTGCTTTAATTGAAATTTATCTTTACCTCTTTAAGTATCACTGACTCCAAACCTATAAAAGTAACTTCTCGTTTAGTGACGACAGCCCAAAGTAAATATTCAAATGTTTCTCACGCGATCAAATTTTACGTTATACTAGTTTCTTCCCGTCAGAACAACATTACACTACGCGCCACGTAAAGTGACACTAGTGTCCTTTTTTAATAAACCCGCGAACACAACTAGATATTGCAGAGCGACGCGTGTGTAACACATGTCTCGGCGTCCAGTGCACAAAACTAACTCGACGTTCGTTGATTGGTCACCTGACTTTTCCACCACCTTACCACCCTCCATAAGCGGATCGTCGTGGTGATAGAAATCCTAACACTGCTCCCACCCCCCCCCCCCATACATATAATGAAATATAGAATACAGCTGTGGTGGGAGAAGCAAAGAGGAAGTAAGGGACAGGCTTCCGGTGAGGTCACTGCTTTTCGCCAGGAAGGAAGGGAATATTGTAACTTTAACCTCGCAGTCTTTTGCTTGTTACCTCCGACCCCAAAATTACTGCTGATTTTCCTCTTGTCATTTAAACTTTGACCTAAGCATGCGCTCTACTGTCATTCGTTAAGAATAGCTAGACAGATACAACGTTACAATAACATAAAGGCGTGTATAGAAGGCTGATGACAGCGCAATGTGGGCATCGCCGGACGGCAGACGAAACACACTCGATTTCTTGCGAACTTGTAATATTTCTCCGCGCCCATTTACTGCGGAATGTAATGTAATTTCCTTCTGCGTGATTATCAATTTATATTTCAATATATGCCTATAGACCCCATAACATGAATTAGTATTTCCTACAGGGTATTCAACAATTTCCGAAAATTTTCCTCAAAACTGGAACACGATTTATTATTATTATTATCATCATTAACATTATCATCATCATCCCCTTTATGCTGGGTATTTATACTCATATTCCTGAGACAAACTATGTCCCAAGGGAATACAGTGTTGCAGCTATTCTGTTGTTACTATTTATGGTGCTTATATCGTTAGTTCCAGTGTTGAATCAATTGTACTTTCCGAAGGAAGTGTGCAGTGCCCAATATGGCTGTTTTCTGTAGTTCCTTAACTTCGTGGTTTCCTGGTATGTTGCTCACGTATTTTCTTAATGACTTTGAAGTAGTCCCAGTCGCCCCTGTTATTACTGGTATCACCTCTGTTTTTACATTTCACATGTGCTCTATTTCTATTGTAAGGTCTTTATATTTTAGAATCTTCTCGGCTTCCTTTTTAATCACATTTCTGTCTCCTGAGATTGCAACGTCTATTAACATATATGTTTCCTTTTCATTATCGCGGATTATGATTTCTGGTTTGTTGTTGGAGATGGTTCTGTCAGTTTGCAATTGTTGATTCCACAATACGGTTACTTTGCCTCCTTGACTTGTTTCTGCTGATTTTGACACGTGTTCATTATCAGTGTTTTTATTTATTGATTATTATTATTGCTGCTGCTGCTGCAAAACATTGTCGAGAAGAGTCTGAACGTTCATTACCACGTGGACGACAGCTCAATCTGGGATCCTATCCTCAGCTAGATGAATCCAGCCCACACCTCAACGTACCATGTCTCTGCGGTTTATTTTGCTCTGCCTACGATTAGATGCTCCAAATGGGATATCTCATCTCCCCCCTCAGTGCTATACGTTCCACTAATCCATCATTGTCGGCGTATTTTGAGCTCTCCTACCCTCTATTCTAATGCTTAAAAACCGTGGATCAATGCAATTTTCTTCTGGCACTCCTCTACTTGCTAACTTGCAGTGCTGTTTGTTCTTGCTTGTATGCAGTCTTCAATGAATTACTTGTTTCGAAAAATCGTGTTCCTCCGATCATCACTATCAAATTTAAAAGTGATACAAAAATACGTGTCGCAAAAACAATGATATCCTTTGCATAATATATTATATCTGTGGCGGTAGAAATAGTGATTGAAGTGGGATAACTCATCCGGAGACCAAGCAGACAAAACGGTGAACTCCAAAGTGTAAATTTGATGTATGTTTTTCCGTGCATCGTTGTACAAGCGTAGAGAAGAAAACCAACTAGATGCTACTGAATGGTTTATTGCACTTATAATCTGCTCGACATGTTTTGGGCCTCTATATGCCCTTCCTCAGGAACTCGAGACTATACTTGTGCTATTACCGCGTATGGTGTGTAATGTTTTGGTTGCTGGTGGTCGGCGGTCAGGAGCAGTGCAGCAGGCTGTGTGTCCGGGATGAGGGAAGCTGTCGAAGAGCTTTCCTCATAGACTGGTGTAGCCTGTTTCACTCTCTTAAGTATTTCCTAGTATTGAGGAAATTAGCGATAGCTTCTGACATGATAGTACGCTGACGGAATACAAAGCGAAACTAGGAGCTCAGGATACAAACCAGAAAACCAAAAACCTTCGTTTCGTAAAAAGTGGAATCTCGGTTTCCAGCAATTAAGGCATTTTATATATCTCTCTTATATGGTCTTACATTACATATCGTTAGTCTGATGACGACCAATTAAAAAAGGTCGAAACATGTCGCTTTATCAAACGCTTAAAGAACTTTTTCTTACATAACTATTAAATACCGGTGACTTGGTGGCGCAGTTGGTGGCGGCACTGCGCTACAAGCCGGAAGGTCGCGGGTTCAATTCCCGATGGTGTCATTCGAATTTTTCATTGACATAATCTTTCCGATCGTACTATGGCCCTGGGGTTGACTCAGTCTCTAACAGAAATGAGTACCAGGAATATTTCCTTGGGGTAAAGGTGGCCGCTGCGTAGGGCAGACAACCTTACCACCTTCATCTGCCGATTGTCTTGAAATCTTGGAGTATCAACCTCCTGGAACCCTCAGGGCTTGTCCAGGCCTGCAATGGGATTGCTTTACCCTTTACCGGTGACTCTGCACAACATTTCACTGTCTGGAAGAATTGTCTAAGAATGAATACGAATATAAACAGGTCCACATAAAATAACTACGTTACTGAACACAGTAACATAAGTTAAAACTGTTTACCTTCATAGAGAACAGTCGCAAAGCTGTCGCGATTTATATTCATATTCGGAAGGAACCCAGTTCTGTCGTCGGCCTGATCTGACAGAATTTTTTTATGCGATATTCCTGAAGCCGAATGAAAGAGACCTCAAAATTTCCCTTCCAAACCACACTAAATTATCTTACCACGTCATTCAAAACAGGCCATTTAATAACTAAATAAGTAAACAAGAACGCTTGGAATATTCCATTTTAATATTTAGGCACAAAATGATACCCTACGAAACAGCTTCCTGAAACTTCCAGCTCTGTTCACTAGCTTTCAAAACTCGTTATTTAATTTTCGGTTAGGGGCTGGACGACCGGAATTCGTTTTCCGGTGGCTGTAGAAACTTTTCCTGTAACCACTTTCTTCTGATCGACACGGAGGTCCGCCACACTTCTGATACCTAACCAATATTTACCGGGGACGAGACGATGAGATGAGACGAACCGGCCGGAACTTTAACGTAATAGCTCGTCTCAAATAAGTTTTGAGATTAAGAATATACACAGTCCTCCTTCATTCCACCACACTCCATGAAGGGATGTGTGGTTCACTACAGGATCAGACTAATCTAGTCCACTCTCCAGAGTCACCCGTGAATTGGAGATGGGCAGTTCTTTAGTAGAACAGGGTTTTCTCACATCACTAATGCTTCATACTCGTCTACGACAACGAATACTACAACACTCCATATTATGCCGGAGGATCACCATTGAACCCCAGCTCAGCAGAGCCAACCATTAAAGAGCTGATAATTGATCAAGGCGCGTTCATCTTTCTACGCTTATGTAGGAATATGAAAGTTCACTGCTGTTTTCAGAAGGGTCCACCAATGTGTTCTATCCTATGCCTGCCAATAATAGAGCTAGCTAACTAGCCCTGGAGCAGAGTCCTTTCTGAGAAGCTAACAGTTCCTCGGCTAGTCAAAAAATTGCACACATTTTGTGGAACCTAAAGATTCATTGTCGGATTCACAAGACCTCGCCTCCTGTCCCTGTCTTGAGCCAGATCATTCCAGTAATGTCCCCATCCCACTTCTAGAAGATCCATTTTACTATTATCCTTCCATCTAAGCCTAGATCTTCTAAGTGGTCTCGTCCCCTCAGGTTTCCCCACCAAAACCCTGTGTGCACCTCTTCCCTCTCCCATGCGTGCTACATGCCCCACCCATCTCATTCTTCTTTATTTGATAACCCGAATACTATTTGGTGAGAGAGTACAGATAGCTGATCGCGCTGGCTGCACGGTTTAAGGTGTGGGTCTGCAGCCGCTCACTTGCTGGAATTGTGGGTTCGAATTCCTCCAGGGGCATGGATGTCTCTCTCTCTCTCTCTCTCTCTCCTGTGAGTGCTGTGTGTTGTCAGGTAGAGGTTTCTGTGTTGGTCTGATCACTCGTCCAGAGGAATCCTACCAAGTGTGGTGTGTCTGAGTGTTATCGTGAAGCCTCGATAATGAGGAGAACCTGGCCCAATAGGGACTCTTGCACCATAATGAGCACATATTATAAAGCTCCTCGTTACGTAGTTTTCTCCACTTCCTTGTTACCCCGTCCCTCTTAGACCCGAAAATCTTCCTCAGCACTCTAATTATCGAATACCCTCAACCTACGTTTCTCCTTCTGTGTTAGATCACGGCAAAATATAAAGCCACAAAGGGGTACAGGGACGTGGCATTATATCTGCACTCCTTCTTACATCGGTACAAGATCAAGGTCAGTAGTCACCTTCGCGTCCCGGTGTATGTGCCTTTGGGTGAAAATCCCCCAGTATATACTGGCTAGGAGGCTGGGTGGGCCCCAGGCCCGGAATGCGCACTGTAAAAAGAAGATGGCTTCTTCCAGCACTTGCGTTAGTGACTATAGTGACTGAGCTATCTGGGTTTCCTGAGCAAGCACAGGGACTTTAACAAATTATATTGACGAAGTCCGTGATACCAAAATTAATTCCGTAAAGCACTTGCACTAACAGAGCTGTAGAGCAACGCTTGTGATGATATCTGTGGCTTTAATATATCGAAATGTCAAGTATCATGTAAGCTAATGACTGTGTGCGCATTGGCAGCCCGTACGTAATATGAGCTTCGCGTGAAATGTACACGGCCTCCCGCTACTAATGAGTGTTTGTCAAGGATCGTAGTGCCCTGTACCGCTGCGTCATAAATACTAAATTATAATAGAAAAATATCACAAAATCATCATTTATCTTGGCATACTGATAAACTACATTATTTACTGAATGAAATAAAAGTGTCAGATGAGGTAAGGAACATGACAGCCAAGAAATAAGCCAGTATTGTGAGAGGGAGGGGTTATTTCGCATGTTGAACAAAATGCTCGATAATCTACAGCCTAATTCACTCCTGGATAGAGAAAAAAATGTAACGAAAGATGTCCTGAAACCGACATGTGATCAAGGTATATTCTCAAAGTTTGATTCATGATTATCACTGATTGTAAGGAACTTACGCAATAAAGTAAGTCTCAACTCATTAATCTCCTATACCAAAAAACAGGGTTTCGGTTCGTTATTTTCTTTTAATTAAATCCTCTACAGTGAATTTCATTCTGAGTACATGAAACTTAAAAATGGGTATTCGTGGATTACGTAAAATACTAAGACCTCTATTTTCAACTTAGCGTGCCTTTTCATACATTTATACTTAGAACACTGCAGCATGAAGTTCGCCTAATAAATTCTGTAAACTCAGTCCATACTTCACAGAAACAAGTTACTTCTCCACTGCAAAAAGACTAGCCAGTTGATGCTAGGCAGATAATACGTGGCAGTATGCTGTAAAGCCCCCCCCCCCCCACCAAACACAGAAGCCTAAACAGAATCTATGGGCAAAATACTGAGGATTTTTAAATCTAAGATAATTGCTGCATAATAGTAAGCACTGTGCTTGATATGATTAAAACTGTAATATTATTTCCCACTATTTCTTTCTACAGCCGATTACAGTGGGTGCGCGTTCTAAGGAGTGGGTCTGCGGCCGCTCGTTTGCTGGGATTGCGGGCTCGGATCTCACCGAGGCCATGAGTGTCTTTCTCTTATGAGCGATGTGTGTTGTAAGGTAGAAGTCTCTGCGTTGTGCTGATCACTCGTCCAGGGAAGTCCTGCCGAGTGTGGTATGTCTAACTGAATGTGATCAGTAAGCCTCGACAGTGAGGAGACCCTAGTACACTACACGCTGTTATGCCATAAAAAAGTTTCTATATAGTTGTTTTTGCATTGGAACTCAGATTTAGATGGTACTGAGCTGGACTTGCGCTACAAAAGGAGAACTAATCCTAAGGCTATGCAAACATTCTTCCACCTTGTGCAAAGTGACTGGGCGTAATGGGCCGAATAATGGACCCAGCGCACTGTTCATTAGGAACCAACAACCATGAGATGTTCCGATTAGCTCTCCTCAAGCGATTAACCTAATATCCGGATTCTCCATTCACACGCTGTGAACTCAGCTATACCGGTGGCAGTGGGGAGCAGGTCTTCACTTAATGACAGCCACCGGCCTTACCAAGCAGAACAAAACGAGGATCCTACGGACATACACCCGCTCCTTCAGGGCGGGCATCACAAAGAGGCGCTGAAAAGGGTAAATATTGAAAGGTATTTTCTCAGTATGGGATAAATCTTAGGGCCTTCAATACTGGGACGCGCCTGTGTTTTCAAATATACGACATTTGTTGATTAACCGAGTAAATATTTCTTGCTCAGTATAGCAATCTTAAATAACAATTCAGTTAAATCTTTATTTGCTTGCTGACGGAACAGCCTAGTGACCAGTTACAAAACAGCACAGGTACAAGGTGACAAGGCGATAACAAACCAAATCAATAAAAGACCAAGCTGAAACCAGAGTAGAGTGGAGAATTGTAATGAAATTCCAATAGGTTCAAAGATAAAGCGAAGAACAAGGAAAATGCTGTAGGTAAGTTTAAGGAATACAACATAACCCTAGATATTCACATGATGATGATGATATAATAATAATAATAAGTTCAACTCAATTCAGTTGTAGCGTAAACGTTAATTTCAAAATCAGCAACAGTATACAAAATACACTACAAGAGTAGACCACAAAAATTAATAAAACAAAAGACAAAGTGGTAATGTGTACAGTTAAGTTAAATCATGATGGGGGATCATTAACATCATCATCGCCGCCATTATCATCTGAGGCTTATGTAAAAGGAAACTACTCTTATCTCTTCTGAATAACTGCCATACAAATACATCTTACTCCGCATCGTCTAAAACGAGTGCGGTGTTGTGGCCATAAATCCTACAGTACAGAATATTCCAGTGCCCTAAGTAACGACTTGATTTGTATTTGTTATGGCTTATTTAACGAGAACATTAGCAGCTCAAATATTATCTAACTGTATGATGCAAGGAACAGCCGGTCTGGTATCAAGTTTTGAAATCAGTATCTGCCGAAAAGGAATCAGGGTTGCTGCCCGTTCGACCGAGACATTTGGGTGCACTATGGCTCTTGATACATAACAAAAGGATTAATTTTGTTCACTTTAAAAAATCTCTCCCTGTCAGAAATTGGGGATTGCATATGTGACGTACCCAACAATACGGGTGTCTGTGTGCGGATACGTGCTGACTTCCTACTTTTTTAATAACCACCCTCCCTTCCTCCCTTGCAACTTATTCCGCTCCCTTTCCCCTGGTATGCTCGTCCATGCTTCAAACCTCATATCAACCCCATTCATAAGTCGAGATACATTTACAGACATCGCAGACCCATCGCTAGGGGGAGGTCAAGGTTTGGTGGTCCAAACTGTGAAAGGTTTGCACCTGCGCGTTTGCTGACGGACCGTGACAAACGCTGCTTCATAAAGCGGAACAGAAGGAGAAAGAGGGAAATGCAGATTAAATTTAAAAAAAAAAGTAAATAAACGAACTGAAATTGATGAACTGCATTGTTTAGGAGGATAATGGGCGTTTGAATCCGAAGTTACATTTCCCATGTTGTTCTGCTAGCTTAAATTCGTAACCGAAATGCCATATGGAACGGATTTCTTTCTGTTTTAGATTTAAAAGGACAGGTGGATTCTTTCGCCAAGTGCTTGCCCACTTGCTTAGTAACAGGTGAGGTATTTTGGCAACAGTTGGTTTATGCTGATACACTAAAGTCGTTACAGGAAGGATGCTAATTAAAATAATTGTAATCCACTGGTTTTCTATGTGTTTTAAATGTGTAGCAAAGTGTTCTGAAATTTAGACTAACGTGTATGTCGGTAACATCGTCAGAGTCGTATTAAAATGACGGTAGTTTGAGTTTGATAAACCTTTTAAGCACGTAAATTGAGATTACTTTTCTCTAGATGTTCCCGATTTCGGGAACAGGGCCGATTTATTTGAAAATTTCTTCGCTTCGCCCGTTTGTTCTTTTATAACAGTACCGTCCAAATGAGTACGGAGCGTTGGTGTAATAATACTGAAGCGGGAACCCGAAGCACTCGAATAAAAACCCGTTCCAATACCACTTCGTTCACCATAAATCCCGTACGGATTGATCCTGCATCGAACCCGAGTCACCAAGGAAATGAAACAAAATTAATCTGACCGATACTTATAATTACACTCTGTACGTTCCATGTCCGTGTAGTAAAGAATGTTGTTTACTTGTATGACAAACCAACAAATGCACTTTTAAAAATATGTTCAAACACAGAGTATTATCCTTCACCAACATCTCTCGGTCACTCCTATGAACATCTTCAAGGTGTTTTATAACAAGAATACAATTAATTTACGATAATAGTGCAAAGTGTGTGTGATAAAGCAAATGAATATTACTCTTAATTCTCTGTGAAGAATCTCATTGTCACAAAATACCTAAATTAAAATTCTTTTTCTTGCACCGTCCATATCGTCGAATTACTTAACAGTATACTAACTGATGCACATACATAAAAACTTTTGCGTATTAAAACACTAAAATTTCTCCGACATGTTTCGATCCAAAGATCATCCTCAGGGAGCTACACTTTCCTTGCTAAAGTCGCTTTTAAAAACTAGTTACTGATTGCTTTCATTATATAACCCTGGTTCTGTGGCAGCATGTCTTGTTGTGTAAGGGTATGTTGCTAAGAGTGCCTGACTGCAGCATGTCTTGTTGTGTAAGGGTATGTTGCTAACAGTGCCTGACTGCAGCATGTCTTGTTGTGTAAGGGTATGTTGCTAACAGTGCCTGACTGCAGCATGTCTTGTTGTG
>Ga0136643_10013919_pt1 | contig 12057 bp, 10 predicted proteins | sample TergutLab28metaG_FD_96883 | JGI IMG/M metagenome (GOLD analysis project Ga0136643, IMG submission 96883) | Labiotermes labralis P1 segment gut microbial communities from Petit-Saut dam, French Guiana - Lab288 P1 (version 3) (version 3) | ecosystem: Host-associated > Arthropoda: Insects >...
AAAGCCATTAAATTGAACTACACAAACACCCGCATTAACGCCGTAGTCGTCCTTAGGGCTCCAAGCACTTTACATGGCGCTTCCAACTCCCGTGCAGGCAACTAAACGTCACGCAGGCACGATTAACACTGCATTCCACTCTCAAGGTCATCAACGCTCTTGCGTGACACATCAGCTGTGCAGGTTGCAGTATTTGGAACCGCAAGAAGCCCCCACTTTTCTCTGGCCATTATCTCTGTAACCATTCAACTTTGGACATAGGTGTTTTGGGCTATATCGGTATACTTTAACATAAGGAACACCCTCCCGAAGTCTGGCACACTCCTCCTGGGACACCCTGTATATATAAATATTAATGTCAAAAGTTGTCATCCAGTCTGACAAGTGAGGTCACGGCTTACTTGCCGTTATTTTATTGTCGGCTGTTGAGTGGTGTTGACTGCGGAGTAGAGCTGCGTTGCCATGTAGTGCTGAGGCCTCCGGTAGGCTGCGGGCAATGATGAACCGCTGGTCACGCGGTTGGTTGGCCGGAGGTCCGCGGTGAAATTGAGGTGGATGCGACTGGTGCCGATGGGCTGCTGCTGGATGTCCCGGATGAGCGGTGGTGTGCCTGGTCCACAAGGCTATATGGCCGGGCAGTCGAGCATCAGGTATTCTGTCTTGATGAGTCCTTTTTTGATGTGTGTTGTCGGTTACTCCTTTCCGAATGAATGAATCTTGTTGGTCCGAATTGGCTCCTTTTATTCCATTCGCCTGCTGTCCAGTCTGCTCTGTCATTGGCTGGTTGGCAGAGCTGGTAGGCGTGGCTCGTTGGATGTGGTACGCTTGCTTGGGGCCGTTTTCTTTGTTTGTGGAAGTAGACAGAGAAGGAGGGAGTGAGAGAGTGGTTTGCTGTGGTGGTTAAGCTACCGTTGACTAGGTTGGTATGTGTTGATTGGGGTACGGACAGAGGAAGGATTACTGTGAGGTGAAACGGGATTGAATAGGAGATGGAATGACATGTGGGTGTCCCCACAGTATGTATTCAAGCAAAAGGTATGTACATAATGGTAGGTAGTTGGCCTAAAACAGTAGTAAAAATACCATGAAGATACAAGTCTTCTGATGTATGATGCCCTGCAAATTGGTAAATAGTTGTCAATATATTGAAAGATTTGCTTCCTCCATATTGAGGGAAGATGGAGAGTCTTACTATCGTACTGCCCTCAAGGTGAGGGCAGGAAGCTGCTCCAGTATATCAGAATGTTTTGCCAGTCAGCAGGTTATCATTTTGAACTATTACAGGGCTGCTGTGAGAACCTTATCTCACAAATTGCAGTATCTTTATGTGCACATGTTGTCATGCCATCTTCATATGTTTGCAGGAATCTTGTTTCCTGTCTGCAAGGAGATCTGGCAGCTGCAATGCCTCATTTTATGTCAGAAAGAGATGACAACCCAGAGGATGAGAACACAGCAACGGTATGTATCTGATAACACACTTCATCATTGTATAACTAGTTTTAGATAAGATATATGTTGCTTGTATATTATGGCATATAAGCAGAAAAACATGCTTTTGGCATTCTTTACACATTTGCTTGACATAATAATGTATGAAGTGCTTGCCTATTAAAGGAAAAAAAGATAAAAATTTGTCTCTGGTTGCACAGTGCAAGCGTATAGGGTAGTAGAAGTACAGCTGCTGGGTATTAGGTAGGAATGGTTGGTAACCATCGTGACCCAACTGCTTTACTGCTGAGTTGTAGTCTTGAAATATTTTGATAGGTGCATAGCAAAATTTTATGTGGGAATCTTCTCAAAATAAGGCTTTGGCCCATATTAGACATCAGAACCTTTAGTTCTGAAAACATTTCTTTAAAAGATCTCAAGTCATCTTTTTCTGTGCTGACCACGTTGAGTATGAATATCATGGCTTTCTCTAAAGACAACTTGATGGATAAATCCTTTTACCAATGGAGAACTTAGAGGAGTCTGTCAGATGCTGACAAGTTACCAGTTGGCACCATAGAGTTATAGACATTATCCTGACTACATGGCTTGTGGCAAATTTCATGTGACTGCAAGAAGTCATTGTAATTGGCAGGAGATGGTAGGTCTAAATACTTATGGAAGATGACCTTATTTAAACCAATTTCATATTAACTGTTCCAAAAGCCTGAATCATTACTCATGGTCAGCTATCATAGTGCTACAACAGTTTGAAGGGGTTAAACCAGGAGTGTACATATTTTTCACAAATCTTGGAGTAGCCTCAAAATTGTAGGTGCCAGAAGGGTGACATAAAGCAAGTTTCATACTGAGGACCAACAGATATTATGTACCGCCATACTAAATTTTGTCTTCCAGGCAACCTGGCGCCTGGGATTTGTGCACCCCTGGCTGAATTGTATATTTGGAAACTACCTTCAGCTTCTGGCCCAGCAGTACATGTTCTGAGGCCTTTGCTGTTCTGCAGTGTTATACAGTTTAGGTAGTTCATTAATGATGTTTTGGGACAACCTCTCAGTCAGTCTTCAAGGATCTTTGATTGTCCGACTCTTGAATTAGGAACTGATTAGGTTGTCTTGATATGTCAATAAACAACCATCAACTTAACACGGCATGACACCTCAGAAGAGTGAAGACCTCAATTACACTGCAGCAGAAGCCTGAAATCTTGGCAGTACTTATTTTATTTAATGGTGTATTCTTCTTTTCACTTGTTAGGTTCTTCAGGTCTTGACATCAGCCATGGCGTTATTGAGGAGGTGCCGTGTGAACGCTGCCCTGACCATACAGTTGTTCTCACAGCTGTTTCATTTCATCAACATGTGGGCTTTCAACAAAGTGGTAACATCACCTACCAGTCCACATCCACAGCAGCCCCACAGTATATGTTATTGCACCAAAGCATGGGGTCTGAGGCTGAAGTCAAAATTGGCACAGCTGGAAGCATGGGCAGAACGTCAGGGATTGGAACTTGCTGCAGACTGTCATCTGGCTCGAATTATACAAGCGGCACATCTTTTGCAGGTACAGCTATTGCTCTTAATTGATAGTCGTGGTATTTCAATGTTCACAAACTAACTGGTACAGGCATTTTGAGTATGGGATTACACTAACTGCAGAAACATGAAATCAGGATTTCACTGTTGTGTGGTGCTGTATGGGATTTTGTTGTGATACATGATGGTATGTTTGTATATGTGTATGGCAGCTTGTCTGTGTGTCATACTAACAGGCAGATTGTGTCTGCAATTATGCTAGAAAATTTATGTTCTCAGGCATTCAAGACGAGAATGTACTGTGAGGGAGGTGGTGTATGGAAGGATGTTGTATCAGGGTTTTACTATATATATGTATATGAATTCTGTATCTTTCAAAAGAGATCTGTAGACAGTATTTATCACCATTTCTTTATCTCAGGAAGCTGTGTTAGGAAGATTTGTAAATATGTTATTCATTGGGGCTGTTTCATTTTATAGTAGTAGACCATATGATAAAACTTAAAACTTCTGAGACCATCTTAGAGCTAGGTATGGACCATTAAGTAATCTCTCAGTCACATTTCAGAAACGCCTCAGTTTCTTCTAAATATAAATTATATGTTTTACCATTCTGTATTGTTGTATATATTTCTTCTACAGGCCCCAAAGTATAGTGCTGATGACCTAGCAACGTTGAGTTCAACATGCTTCAAACTTAACTCACTGCAGCTGCGGGCCCTCCTGTCCAAGTATCAGTCAACACCTGATGAGCCTCGACTGCCTCATGAGCTGATAGAAAATGTGGTGAGGGTACGTTCATATTGGTTTAGGTGGTGGTTCAATAATGCAGTATTTATTATAGTTTCATAATTCATCTGCCTTCTAAACACAGCAAAGCATAGCAGAAATATGCGCGTTTGAAACAGGAGAGGATAATAATGAATCTTGATGGAACTGACATCAGAAAGTTGAAGCTGGTCATTGCTGCACTTGGACAATAAGGGATGTTTGTGATACTCTTTGTTTCATTGCTGTGGTTAGTAGTCCGGGCAGTTGTAAACCTTCTGTCTGTCAGTGGAGTATAACATATGTTCTCAAACTGTGTGTCACAAAGTTGTATTGATTGCAGGTGGCAGAGAATGTGGCAGATGAATTGGCTCGCTCAGATGGACGGGAGGTTAGGCTTGAAGAGGAGCGTGAATTGCAGCTCCCATTCTTGCTCCCAGAGGATGGATATAGTTGTGATGTTGTACGTGGTGTACCTCAGGGTTTGGCTGAGTTTCTGGCCCCTCTCCAGCATGCTGGTCTGTGCAGACTAAGCACACAACCCACATCTAGTGGATTGTGGACTATATACATGACTCATGAACCTAATCCGGGGGTAAGTTGTAATTTTGTTTCAACACCATTCATTCATTTAGTAGTCTGTCTTACAACAGGTCCAAAGCCTCTTCCAATGCAAGCTCTCCACATAGTGCGATATAGAGCTTCCTCCTTCAAATGAGAGTATCCTCTCCTTTCCTTAAGGTCATCCAGTAGCTTCCTATGTCTTCTTCCTCCTCATCTTCCTGTCACTTGTATCCCCCCTTTTATCTTTCCTTCAGTAACCTGTTGTAGAAGGCAGTTTCTATGCAAAATGTGACCAATCCAGTTAGCCTTCCATTTACTTATTTCTAAGTAATACTTCTTCATTTATCACATGATCAGTCCAACTGATCTTTTCCATCCTTCTCCAACACCACATTTCGGAACTTTCCATGTGTTTCTGATCTACTGCCCGAAGCATCCAAGTTTCAGCACCATATAAAGCTATGCTCCAAATGTAGCACTTCACTAGCTTCTTCCTCAATTCCAAGTCCATTGTGCTAGTAAAAAGAGCCCTCTACTTGTTGAATGTAGCTTTAGCCATAGCAATCCTATCCACTCATGCCTGTTCAATTAAAAATAAACTAGCTTTCATTTTTTATCTGTTAGGCTTTTAGAATGTGTGAGCAGTCTGTAGGTATATATATGTTAATTTTTATTTATCCTGTTACATAACAGTACTGTATTAACTGGCAGCAAATGGTGGATGGTACAGAGGTATGAGTGTAGGAGGAAGCATTTCTGGCTTGCTTTTGAGGGTTTGAAATATGCTGTTAAAAATCAGCCTGTCACTGAAATTCCAAGTATAAACAGTCCTGGGAAGAAAGCCCATGGATTGACCCTTATCAGTCACTGTCGAGGTGTTATGCTTCCTATCAATTGCACTTCAGTGTGTGTCCCACCAGTTGCATAATTGTTTTGTTCATGCCAGTTGGTAGGCAGCACAGGGGGAGGCTCAAGTGCCATGATCCACACCATTGCTGGGTCTTCTTTATTGTGCCATGAAAATATGTACTTGTCAGATATATGACACAATCTAAACACAAAAAAATGTTGAACACATAGTGTTTGTATAACGACCATTTAGGCATACAGTTTCATACAGTAGTGGGGAAGTGGTTATGTTAAAAGCGATTATATTATTGAATGGTTGGTTGGGGAATGAGCTTTAACATTTTTCAGCTGTCATTGTCCACACGTTAATCAAATTCACCTCGACATATTTTGGAAGTGGTATTTTCTTCATACCAGATGTAATAGTTACATAACTGTGACCCTCTTTTGACTCTCTAATTTGTTGGAGCTGGTCACAGTATTCACTGCCTGTGATGGAACTTAACATTTCATTGTGGTGTGCATAAGAGGCCACCGGACCCTGTCCTTTGTCATATGAATGAAAGGCACTTAAAGGTTATGTAATTCTCGCAACGGTGCCCAGATCTGCAAAGTGGTCTCTTCCTTTCAGATTTTTTAACCAAATATTTGTCATTTCCAGCATGTGCTACACGTCTCACCCATCCCTTATTCTTCGATTCTTTCACTTTAATAACAATGATGTGTACTTATTATGGACATTTTCATATTCTTGGTGCTGTTTGAAAGGACTTGATAGCTGTTGTCACTGTATGATTTAGTCCTGAATTTTGGTGATGAGAAAATGAACGTTTACTCTGCTTTGATATGATAGGATATATTTGTTAACTGCAATTGGGTTGACACCCGGTGGCAGTAGTACAGTACACATTTACACACAAAGAATACATAGAACAACACGATCAACACAAACAGTCCATAGAACAACACAATTAACTAATTGGGAAGAGTGCATGCCGTGCCCCGTCTTTCTTGGTGTTCGCTTTTAGGCCAACATCTTTACTAGTTTTAGAGGAAAAGTATAAATTAACAACAAGGAAAACTTCTCCCACCAAGTATATTTCTAGCCCATTTTTGTGCATTGTGGTAGAACTGGTGCTTAATTGCAGCTGATATTGATTCACAGATACCTGCTGTCTGTTTAACTGAATTTCATGTTTAAATCCCTGTTACAGGCTCGAAGTCCGAGTGCCTTAAGCAATAGATCAGGGGGTTATCCACCTCCACAGCAAGAACCTGAAATTCAAATCATCAAACTTAACAAGTCCAACAACGGCATGGGACTTAGCATTGTCGCAGCCAAGGTGAGTACTTGTGCATTACTGTGTTGAACTTTGCTTTTTCTGCATGGTAGAGTGGCCCTGCAGCTGGACATTTAAATTTTAGCACACTGTTTATGTAAAATGTGAATATTTTATTAACAAAAAGGATAAAATTTTGAAATATATAGCATTTTTTGGAGGGGAAAAGTGAGATTGTGCAGCTTGTTTCCACAAATTCAGTTATTGTATCAGTTGCCTTGATATATGAAATGCGGTCTTTGGGTCGTAGCGGCACTTTTGCCCTACATAGAGGATGGGTGGTGGCTAGAGCGGGTTAACAACACTTCTTTAGTGACAGCAGATGTAAGAAGTTTGTACTTCATGGCAGGCACAATAGGAATGTACTGAAACTGTGCTTAAATTAGAGATAGGACCATATAGTGATGGTGCTGTAGATTTTTACTGGAGAGGCACTAAGCTGGAATTTTGTGTGGCATGCTGGTGAACCTGATGGGGCTTTTGCCTTTTTTTATTGTCAGTGTATCGGAAACTAGCATTGACCTGTCAGTAATGGTTATTGTCTTGTGAAGTGTTCCTGTAATAAGGTGGTCTCTCGTAACTTGCCATGTCGGTACCGAAGGGGAGTATAGTTATAGCTCTAGTCTTCGTTAACCTCATTACCAGGTGTGGGTGGCTGGTTAGTGCCATGTCCTGGCCACTTTACCCACAGGAAAGGGACCAGGTGTCCATTTTAGAGGAAGTCATGTGGGCCCCAGGGATTCTCTGGACAGGTGTAGAGAACAGAATATCTCTTGTCCCCATCAGGGTTCAAACTCTAAACTGTTCAGTCCATAGTGAGTTGCTGTGCCAACTGCGCTATCCTGGGCCCTTGTAATGCCATGTAGTCCAGTAGATATTTGCCCATGTTCTTCAGGATGGCAGCTGTGGGTCTGTGTTTTGAAATGTCAGTACATACGTGTCAGTCCCCACACTGTAACATCTTCGATGACCCTATCTTCAGGAACACTCAGTGTATCAACATCATGTTGAGAATCTTGTGTTGCATAGCGACAGAGTTATGTGTATGTATTGCAGGTTGTTTATGTGGAAAGTGCCTTGCTGTAAACAAAACTTGAAGTGAATTTCTAATAATGGATGAGTGATTTTGCATGCTATTGTAGGAGAAGTTAGACAATAAATGAACTGAATTTATTTGTTATAACCATAATGTCACTGTACTATGAACTTAATGTTTTACTTATATGTGTGATGGTTGATAGCTATAGGTAAAGGTAAAGTTCACCCTAGAACAGGCCCTGAAGGCCCAGAGGGGAAGTAGAGGTATAGCTCTAGTCTTTCCTTAACATTGGCACTAGATGGAGGTGGGTGGTAACTCAATGCTCCGGCCAGTTTACCCCCCTCCCTCCCCCGGGGGAAAGACCCAGTACCAATTGTATAGGAGGCTCGGTGGGCCCCAGGGCCAGTCTGGACGGGTGCGGAAAATCTCGCTCCCCACCGGGATTCGATCCCCGGACCGCCCAGCCTGTAGCAAGTCACTATACAAACTGAGCTATCCCAGCCCATTGATAGCTATAGTCTTACATTAAAAATTAATTTTTGTCTGTAGAGGTGTTGTACTTTACTAATGCAGTTGATTATGTTACCTTATGCCTGCATTTGTTGGGTATCATTATGGAGGTTCTTAACTTGATAGAAATGCTGTGAATTGTCATCTGTTGGGATTGACATGCCACTGTCTGGTTCCTTTCATGATAGTTCTGAGCCTAGTGCATATCATCTAAATGTACGTTGAAAACTGACATGCAACACGTGCAAGGTGTTGTTATTTGAAGCATCCGGAAGACCTCCAGCAGTCACTCACCACTCTTGCATTTGCTGACTCACAGTTGACAATGTGTGCGTAATACAGGGTCCTTCCTTTATCTGAACAATATCTTTTATCTCTTCCTGCCACTACTGTGTGTGTGTGGGGGGTTGGTTGGCTGAGTGTGCTGCATTAACCTTTAAATGACCAGATGGTTATTTAAATTTTAGCACGTGATTTATGAAAAATATGGGTATTATTTGAAAAGAAAAAGATAAAATTATGGACTAAACAGCATTTTGTGGAAAATAAAACATAGGTCATGCAGCATGTCTTAAAAATGTAGTAAATTTCTTCATTGTTTAAATACGTAAAATTAATTTCTAGGGGTGTTTTACGGAGGGAAAGAAACCCCTGGGGACACCTAGGCGTAGATGGGTGGATAATATTAGGATGGATCTCCAGGAGGTGGGATGTGGGTATATGGACTGGATTGGGCGGGCCCAGGATAGAGATAGGTGGTGGACGTTTGTGAGTGCGGTAACGAACCTTCGGGTTCCGTGAAATGCGGGGAATTTCGTGACTAGCTGCAAACCAGTTAGCTTCTCAAGAAGAACTCTGCACCATGGAGTAAGTAAGTAAGTAAGTAAGTAAGGGGTGTTTTTTATGTGTATTTGTGTGTGGTTTAAAGGTTGATGTGATGACTAAGCTGAGTCAGTGGGAAGTTATCAAATAAAATTGTAACCCTGTAATTCAGCAATCCAATCTGTATTCCACATGCATAAAAGTACAAAACGAGCTCCCTGCCTGAAATCATTACTGTAGAAGTACAGTGACACTAATGAACACAAAAAAGAATACCATGCAATCAGAGAAGACATGCACTTGCGCTACTTAGATTTAATTTGATGGCTTATAAAGGCAACTGTTAATAATTTTTTGTGAAATACCAAAGTCTCCTTGGTGTCCCATTCAGCTCTGCTGAAGCTATCTATCCTGCTTTTCCACCTCTAAATCATACCCAGAGCCGGTATAGAATGTCTAAAAGTGCACCTCGTAAATTTTGCGCCTGTACTTTCTGAAACTGCTACAAAACCCACAAATTTCAGTTCTCGTAATATACTACTACAAAATTGTGGGACTTCAAATTTGAGGCAGTTAGTGTTAACCTGCTGTTAATTTATTTTTCTTGGTGGGTTGTGGATACTGCTGTAGAAGACAAACCTGGTTGTCTTGTTTGTTTGTAGCTTATGTAATGATGCTGTCATCATTAATGCTGACATGTAGCAGTGAATGATATGATTATTAGTGATCAGTGAATTAGGGATGATGCAGATGGAAGTAATAGTGACTTATGTTAAGGTTCCCTCATAACACATGTTAAGGTACTTGTTTAATAGCAAACCCATCTTGCCATTGTCAGTAAAATGCAGTCAAAATTACATGGGTCAAAGCCAAGCGAGAAGTCACCCAATCGAATGTTGCTTTCAGATTGCTAGATGTCAATAGACTTGTGATTGCAGCTGGTGACAGAATTGTTAACGATGACTGGAGTTCATGTGCGTGTGAATAGGTTATGCAATTTTGCAACCCTTCACAGATTGTGATCATGTCGGGGGAGTTCATTGCGGAGTGATTGTCATATGTGTTTCCAGCGCTGAAGCGAAATCTGGGCGGCCACAGTTTTAAAGACAATCACGAGGTGGAAACATTTGTGACACCATGGCCTATAACACAGCAGAAAAGCTTGTCCCACCATGTGATAAGAGCATCAGGTTGTGGCAGGAACTGTGCAGACAGGGAGTGTGATAGCAGTAAAGTTAAATCCGAGCTGCAATTACTAGGGCTGAAAATAATGACATTCTCAGTCATGGCGCCCGGTGGTCCCGATCGGGGTTCGAACCGGGGACCACCGCAGTGCAAGTCTAGGACCCAGTAAAGTTAAATCCGAGCTGCAATTAGTAGGGCTGAAAATAATGACATTCTCAGTCATGGCGCCCGGTGGTCCCGATCGGGGTTCGAACCGGGGACCACCGCATTGCAAGTCTAGGACCTTACTGCTTGATCCGATCGGACCAGCACGGTTTTATATTGCGACCGATCGTCCCTTCAGTATATGTCTTGCAAGTTTTATCGGCGACAGAACTCGAAATAAAGTTTTATCGGGCAGAAAGCCGCGTCAGATAAATTATAAAATCCGACGTTTCGGAGACGAACTTCATGTCCATCATCAGGGTGATGTGACCAGCTCCATCTCCATCACCAGATCGCTCTGATGATGGAGATGGAGTTGGTCTCCGAAACGTTGGATTTTGTGATCAATCCAACGCGGCCGTCTGTCTGAGAAGACTTTATCGTGGCCCTTAAATGCAACGTGGTTACGATAGAACCACCACCCCCCCTCCCCCTTTCCCGGCTACGACGTTTTACGTGTAGTATAATGGATGGAGGGCGTTGCCCTGGAACGCTGCGTGACCCTTTTCTTTCCACATGTAAAAAAGGAAAGGAAAGTAGCACGGCCAGTCAATCCTAGCTTAGCCCAGCCAAGCCAAGCCAAGCCAGTTTTCGTGACCTTTGACCCTCCCCACTTATCCTCGACCACGTGCACTTTTTAACAAAGCCGAAACTCGGCGAGAATTTCCGAACGTATCCGAGTCTGTCCTGACTTAGCGTCGTGTTGTGTATGGTAACTAACATCGGCACGTTCGTGCGGCAGACGTGTGGCGTGCTTGTGAATAAGACTAATAAAATGCATCGGTGAGGTGTCGCGGTTCGTAAAGTGCAGTTCTAAAAGGTGCGCGTGATGAAAATTACGTAAGACGTGTGTGTTGTTGAGGAAGTTCCATTTTAATGAGGCGGCGCGAACTCTTGAACGTATGTTGGTCGTACGGATTGTCCAAGTGGCATAGAAACAGAAAGGAAGTAAATAGTGTCAAGAAAACATAATAGATATTTCGAGAACGTATTACTGGAAGACTGGAGGTTCGAATTTGGCAACAGGCGTTACGTTCTGTGTCAGTGCCAGTAACAATCGGCGGCGAACGGTTATGGAAACGTAAAATGACATAAAGAAGAGCGAGCTAACCATGTTGCGACACAGATATCACTCCAGCAGCAACTTGAGTGACGGGCGAGTGCTGGATAACCGGGTTCGATGTGTCAGTAACGGGCAGTATCATTTTCAGCGGCAGGAAATACAGAAATGTTCTGAAAAGCAGTTTCGTAGCACAGCCTTGCTACCGAAGACCGAACAAGTCCGAGGAAATAGAAATCCTCCATTGTTAATGGTGAAGCCCATCAAACGCTGTGAAGAAAATGATCGTACACAGAATGCACGAAATGATATTAAGGTATGATTAAATTATGTTTAATACACTTTAAAAGTTTATATCTTTTTTTACGTGTAACTTTATGACGGTGGTGAGCAACCGTTTGGGCACGAGAACCATGTCAAGAGAAACAGGTAGGGTATTTTGTAACATTATGACGCGTTCATGGTAGCCATTGTTGCCACGAAAAAGCAAATAAGTATTACATATTCTGAGTGCGTGCTTGTAGCCTTAGTCATCGAGTGTGGAAAGCGTATGCGTCGTTTTTTTAATCGTAATCTGTGGCCTGCCCAGCTCTACCATGTCTTCCACCATTATCTCATAAACGGCACGATTTTCGGGGGGGGGGGGGGAACCCAAAAAAAAAATGTTTTTGTTTTTTTTAAAAATTTTTGGTGAAACTTTTTTTCTTTAAAAAAAGTTTCAACGGAGTG
>Ga0136643_10013924_pt1 | contig 12055 bp, 9 predicted proteins | sample TergutLab28metaG_FD_96883 | JGI IMG/M metagenome (GOLD analysis project Ga0136643, IMG submission 96883) | Labiotermes labralis P1 segment gut microbial communities from Petit-Saut dam, French Guiana - Lab288 P1 (version 3) (version 3) | ecosystem: Host-associated > Arthropoda: Insects >...
AACACTGCCCTTGATATTAACGTGCAGAACACTGCCCTTGATATTAACGTGCAGAACACTGCCCTTGATATTAACGTGCAGAACACTGCCCTTGATATTAACGTGCAGAACACTGCCCTTGATGTATAACTTCTGACGCAGAAGATCTACGAGAGACGACAGGACCTTATTAACACAGAGATGTGGATCCTGGTGTTTCTTTAACTTCTCTTGTTTGTCGATTAATGGCAGCTGTGTTTATCACGTCGTGAACCGATGGAGAAAGGTGGTCTGAGGGGCCATGAGCTTCCTACGTTATCGATTCTGACTGTCCCTAAATCTGAGGGAACCACCAATAATGGTGAGAGTAAGCACAAAAAGGAGCCTAGATAGCTTAGTTAGTGTATTAGCTAAGCAACGGGATGGGCGACCGAGAACCGATTTCCGGCAGGAGCCCGGACTTTTGTCGTTGACACCGCGTAAGATCCATTGGATCCTGTGAGCCTTTGCCGCTGGTTAAGACGACAGAATAGATTATGAAGATGAAAGAGAAAGCAACGTAACAAGACATTTCCTCTAAACTGTATTGCACATATGTTTCAAAGAATCCCATTCGTTCACAATTTCCGTTTTGAGTGGTGGAAGAGGCTCAGGAAGACGTAGGGCGGAACAGATCGCTACTGGCCAGAATTTGAACAAGAAACGTATTGCGAATGCGTTTGACGCGGCACCAGCAGAGATGACGTACCCAGCGAGTCCATGACAGCTTGCCGCTAATTAAGTCACTGTTAGTGATGTGCTCAAACAAACTTGTTGGACATGCTTTATGTGGCCCCAGGATTTGGTAAGAGGGGGGGGGGGGGTTATTGCGCAACCACATTTCTGGTTTGGCCTCGAAATAAATACATCCAAATATATTTCGAAAGTGCGTTTTCTTGTGCTTATTGCTTTTCTGCCTTGCTTCATACTATGCCTCTTGCCTTGCTTTTCCAGTTCTCTTAACTTCTTTTCGACTTCGTTCATTCCTGCTTTCCTTAAGTCTTTGTTTGAGTTTTCGCTTTTATTTTTGCTCGTTCGCAAGTTTTCGGCTCTACAGTGCAATTGTATGTCTTGTCTTTTGCTTCACCTGTCTGAACATGCATCGGCGTGTCTCCAACCTTAACGATTTGAAATGCCACAGTGAAGTGTATTGGCGTATGGCGATTTAGATTTCGGTTCGTTGCCCCTGCGTGCCATTGGCGGCCCCATACATCCAACCAGGGCGTGAATTTCGGAGAAGATCGTGCTGTGAATCGGAAACATTCTGCTTTCTTAACTGTGCCAATTACTAGCGGAGTGACCCCACACAAACAAAGAAGCAGACTCGTTTTAATCCGTGCCGTCGTGTTAAAAGACCCGGTGTGATATTCTGTCGAAATACGGGTTTCGTAGCAAAAGCGTCATAAGGAGTGTACAGTTTTACGTTCTGAATGGGCCAGTGTCTGATACCACTCTAGTTCTGAGTTACGTAATTTTTGATCCGATGCTGTAAGCATATATTTTTTTTTGCATAAGAAATTGCTAGAAAGCTCTCTGGTAACATTCGGTGTGATAATACTGTTTTATTTTGGTTCTTTCAGCGCCAGGCCATAGTTGGTGAATAAATTGTTCCAAATAATCGCCATCACACCCAACAGATAGTACGGCAGTAAGGGACTTGTGTTGTGGAAGTGTCTGGTTTCTTCTTGTCCGACTTACTTGTTGAGCTACAGTTATTTACTGTAAACCATGTTGTTTTGATTTTTATAGGCTTTTTTTTAATAAATGAATCAAGTTTATTCTCAGAGGGTAATCTCCGGTTTGAAAATTACATTGTGTATAGGAGAACTTACTTCAACCCTGTCAGCGCGTTGTGACTAGACGAATACCAGTTATTCTTGATTTTTAGGTTCGAAAATTATTTTATATACGAGATCTTGATTTACACTGAGTGAAGTTCGCTACGTTTGCTTTCACCCGATCACATACACAGTTACGTGTTTCATAAGAGATAGACAGCCGGCATTGGAACTTTGGCATTGGTGCTCCTGTATTTATCCTAGTTGAAGATGGAAGACATGACTGTACGCAGCGCATCAATGTGTTACAGAGTCTCCCGGACGCGTCTCCCATTTTACGGACCTAGGATCGATACTTTCTTGGTACATACTTTAAATCCAAGACCGAGTTGCTTTTTAAGTGCTCTTCGACTTCAGCGTAGTCCTGCTTGCGTGACAAAACGAGCTGGTTTTTATGTAGTGCGAAGTACATGGCACTGTTCGATGACCTTTCGCGATTGTTGTCTGAAACACTGGAATCTCGAGTTTGCTCAGAGAATTCACATGTGTCCAATTTTTTCTGATTCCACGTGATGGAAGGGGGCTTGATATTGTATAATCATTTGTCCGAGGAGTTCGCCCTCTTTTTCTCGTACGTGTGAGGTGAATAAATCAGGTTCTAACACGTAAGTACAAGGGTCGGCCAGAAAGTAAGTTTACCATGCGTCTTGTTTCGTAAATAAAGAATCTAAATTCATTCTGATTATATAATTTCTTGCTGACCGATTATCGTCCTGACGACTACAAATTTTGTGGCGATCGCGAGTTGGAAACAGATATGACACGATGGACACAGGGCATGGATTTGTATCAGTCTATAATTGAAAACCTCGTCCAGTAATTAGTATGGCAATATATGTGCGTGGCATTTACCGTCAAACACAACTGTTTTATTGGCTGATTATTGGAAGGTTTACAACTACATGTTTCGGCCCTATTCCATACCATGATAACACGCAGTAATAGGGAGAGCTCTCCAAAACACCCATTACCAATAAGTAGCATGTAATATAGCTTACTCTAGGTCGTGATACGACCTGATGATGGCCCAGGAATAGGGCCGAAACATGTAGTTGTAAACCATCCAATAATTAGCCAATAAAATAGTTGTGCTTGACGGTAAGTGCCATGCACATATATTGCCATACTGATTGTATATCACACAACGGGGATGACGCACGTAAAGACTCGTCCAATAATGTGATTAATGCCTCAGTTGTGGCTAGGACGACGTGGAAAAGTACTGGATTATCAGAACAATTAAGTGTGAACTGTTTTGTTGGAGCTGACACGAAAGTACCCAAAATGTACGAATTGTAAACTTATTTTGTAACCGATCCTAGTAGGTCCTTTAAAGACAATGTCCCTACTCTTGTTTTCGTTCGCAGGTCAGTGATAACAAACGGTCTAAACATGGCCATAATTATTCAAAACACCGCACAGGTACCCGACATGTTTAGGCAACACTTCGTCATCGTCTAGGATGTCTAGTAAAATGGGCACGATTGAAAGTTTTGAAGTGTGGCATTCTTTGTACGTGTGTGTCAAAGGGTTCGTTTGTTGAGAGTTACTAATTTTCTTGTGTTTTTTTTTTTCGAGCAAGGAAGACCAAGAGTTATGGGAAACGAAGAAGGTCACGCAAATGTTAGAATGGATGGTGGTTGCGACGAGATGCAAACGTGGGATCGTCCGAATACAAATCAAGAGTGCTGTCTATTGTCCCGTGAAGTCCCATGACCTTTCTTTAGTAGGCAGCTATACCAATATCGTTCCAATAATTCCTTTTAAGATTTTTCAAAATTCAAAGGGCGATAGCTGATCGCTTAATGAACCAGGGGTTTTGAGATGTCGGCATGCAACGACCGGCGTACTGACCGGCAGTGGAATGGTAGTGGGAACAAAATTGTATAGCGGAGACTGCGAGTACGGAAGGTATAAATAATGATTGGTTTCAATGGTGCGTTGCATAACGTCTGTGAAAGCTGGCATTATAGAGTAGGAGCACAGGGGCATCTTCATTGTGTCAGAACAGCAGTAAAATTACAACCTGCACGTAAACGACGAATGTTTCTGCGTATTGTGCTTGCATTGACAGGGGCGTTACATTATCAGCATTAACCTTTTGATGGCTAATGTCAACTATAGTGGTCGTACCGCGCCGCTAACCTCTAAAGTTGAATTTTATATATTTATTCAACAAATATAGGTACTGAATATTTTAAACATGGTATATACTCTCCGTTTTTTTTCCCCCTTCAAAATGCAGTTTGTTTCATAATTCTAACATATTTGGTTCCTGTATTATTCACATTTTATATACAGGATGTGCTAAAATTAAAAAAATAATTCCGGCGCCAAAAGGTTAGTGGATAACACTTTGAAGCTAGAAAATCATCTAAGCATTTGAGGTTTCAGTTTCTACAACATAGAAAACGCACTGGCTCCATTACGAAGACGAGACAGTGCCGTTGAAGGAAATTATCGCACTTGAATCATATACGTTTATGACAGTGGCTTCACGTTAGTTTTATCTGTGATATTTATTTGGCCTTTTTTTTTTCCATTGTTACAACACACAACACCACTCAGCGTTTCGGAAACTACCTGTTTCCGTCGTGAGGTGAAGTACAGTCGTAATATATTAAAGAAATCGTAATAAATGTAATTGATAAAACCGACATTATCGCAGTTTATGAGGTTCATATTAAACTCTTTACTACTTCATGTTGGCAGCATGCAGCGTTCTGTAATGTCGAATCAGGTGGTACATATATCTACCGCCGTATTGAAAGGGAATTTGTAGTGCTGAAGCAGTTTCCCGGTATACATGTCTTGCTTCAGCATCTGCGTGTCTGCAATAAAATTACAGTGTTGTGAATTTTCTTTTCAAAATTGGGTAAGATGTACATGCCAGTGTTGGTCATTCAGACACTGTCTTCAGTACCATTATGTTGCCTACACAGTTTTTAAGGAGATGTCAATATCCACTTGTATGACTTCACCAGAATACACTAATATTGATTTGTAATATTTTCTCTAAGCCATGAAGTGGGTCCCTGTCACCACGGCATGGCGCGTCCTCAGGTTGCGGATAGAGGAACGGCCTCCGATAAGGAGGGTAGCTGCGAATATATTGAATAAGCAGTCGCGGACAGCCGACGAGGGGTGGTCCTCCAGCTTGGGGGTTGGGCGAGGTGCTAACAACCCTTCCCTGTAAAACACTTATGTTAAGAAACATTCACAGGTGGGATGATTGCTCTGGAGACAAAACAATCCAGAGGTAAACTACTCCCCCACTCGGATCTCCGGGGGGGAGTGTTTCCAGGGGAAGCATCGCGCAGGAGGCAAAGAGGGATGAAAATAGGGACTTGGAATGTTAGGATATGGACTGGATTGGGCTGGCCCAGGATAGAGATAGGTGGTGGACTCTTGTGAGTGCGGTAATGAACCTTCGGGTTCCGTGAAATGCGGGGAATTTCTTGACTAGCTGCAAACCAGTTAGCTTCTCAAGGACTCCGCACCATGGAGTACGTAAGTAACCAAAGTCAACACTGTAACTTTGGCGAGGCACAGGCTGAGAGAGATCCCTGATGATGGTTTATATAAACCGAAACATGTTGGAGCAACTATTATAATTTTAAATGATTTTAACTGTTTAATAATTCTAGAATAATTTGTGTGCATTAGTCGGACAAATAAAGGAGTTAATTCAGGTATGTTCAGAAGCGATGCTCTGTTGTGCTTCAGTAACCAGTATATACAGTAAATTCAACCACTCCTTCAGCTGGCACAACTATGTTTTCATTACAACATAACGACTCGCTACATGTTCCAACCCCCTCTCATCATGTTCCAGCAGGTTCATTTATCCAGACTGGAAAGTACATGGTCAAAGTTGTGCCCCCTGCATAAGTGGTTATATTTATTGTATACAATTCTTTACATATGTTTTTATGCTACACAGCAGAGGTATGTCCTTCCATATACAACAAGATTTTATGGGCGGGTAAGCAATGTAGTGGACAGAGATGTCTCGCTCTGTATATGATGCAATTTTTCGTTGGGTGTGTATTAGGGTGGGTCCACACTTGTAACGTTACCGCGTACCGTAACGCCGTGACGTTGCAAGTGACTGACATGATACGGAGTTACAAGCTGCTGTGCCTCACGGCGTAACAATATCCTTCGAGCGTTACACCGTGGGGTTCCCAGTTTGTTACGGGAACCCAAGCGATGCCTTTGCAGCTAGCAGTGGCTTCGTACATTTACATACATTATGGTTTAAAGAAAAAGAGAAAAGAACGGTGGTGGTGGTGGCAAAGGCAGCTGTACCCAAGCAGGCAAGTGTACAGTGGTTCAAGTTTGCTGGCAGACTTTAATTTTCAGTTGGTCATTGGGTTATAAAAGAATTTCGCCAGAATGTCTCCCACTGAATTTGAATTTTTAATTAATTTTATTGGAGAAAAAATATCAAAAAAGGACACAGCATTCAGGAAAGCCATTTCTGTTCAAGAAAGTTTGGCACCGACACACTCATCGACAGATCTGTTCATTTATTTCCCCAGTTCTTCCACTGCATCTTGCTTTCTATTTGTTAAAATGTATTGGGTGTTTTGGGTCCCAAATTATTTCTTTTCTTTTGCAAAGTTCGACAAATTCTATGACACTTTCCTGAGTCCACTCCATTTCACAATTTCACAATTACCAAAACGCTCACACACCGCACAGCACTACAGACTCACACCACTCTTCAAGACAGAAGCATCAGGAATGGAAACAAGGTGAGAGGAGCGGTCGGTGGTGACGTGTCACATGGCACGTCCAGACCTGCTCAGGCCGTAACCGTACCATCCCTTTGATGTGATGGCCAAATACCGACAGCACACCGAACATGCCCATAACGTTACCGCATAACCAACTTTTTATACGTTACGTGGTCACGACTCCCATCCATACTGTACGATACAGCATTACGGTACGTGGTAATGTTACATGTGTGTACCCACCTTTAGGTAAAAAAAAAAATGGAACTTTGGGTATATGTTGTATAGATTGGTATGCCGCAAAACAGTTCATCTTTTAACAATTCACTGATTTACACACAATTCCAAAAATGCAACAGCAAAAGAAAAATAAGCAGCTGTGCTGACTGTAGGCATGTTAATGTCTAAGCATCTGAGTTTTCTTCAGAGAAAGAAAACTGTCCCACATTACATTATTCTGAGACTACCACAAGTAGTGAGAAACAAGCTACAAAAATGTACACAAGTCCACCAACTACAATGCATATGTCAGTTATAAAAACGTGTCCACAATCTTGGTGTACTATGGAGCCAATTATGCTCTCCAACAGCAAAAAATTTATATATTTTTTTTAATTTCTGGCATATGCCTGTATGAGAAATGTGAAGAAGTTATCAAAGAGCAGAGCAATGAATTAGTCCAAAAAGTGGACTGACTCATGGTTCAACTGACCAAGCAACCAACTTATTAACTCCACAAAACACGGTCCTTCCTGTGGAGCAAGGAGTTCCTTAACTGTTCAAGAAATTCCCCCGTTTTTATAGAATGTGAAGGTTCACGACCATATAAATGAGTATGTGCCACTTGTCCCTGTCCTGAGCCAGATGATCCAGTCCATACCCTCCTATATTATTTTTAAGATCCATTTTAATAATATCCTCACCTAGGCCTGTCTTGCAAATGGCCATTTTCTTCCAGATTTACCAACCAAAACCCTTACGCATATTTCTCGCCCATATGTACCACATGACCTGCCCATTTCCTCCTCCGTAACGTCATCACCCAAATAATATTTGATGAGAAGTACAAATCATGAAGCTCCCCATTATGCAACAGTCTCCTGTTATTTCCTCCCTCTTAGGACCAAATACCTACCTCAGCACCCTCAGCTTATGTTCCTCCTTTAATATTACATAAATCCACAATGTTAACTGTACTTACTTGCACATTCAATACATGGCCAAAAAAAGAAAGTTAACATTGTAAGTAACATGAAGATAACAACAAATTTAGATAAAACCGGCTGCACATGCAAGGAAGAGGGGGTACGTGTTGGCGCCGTTGGTTGAGGCACTAGGCTACAAGCCGGAAGGTCGTGGGTTAAATCCCCGATGGTGTCATTGGAATTTTTCATTGACATAATCCTGCTGGTCGCACTATGGTCCTGGGGTCGACTCAGCCTCTAACAGAAATGAGTACCAGAAAAATTTCCTGGGGGTAAAGGCGGCCAGTGCATAAGGCTGACAACCTTACCACCTTCATGTGCCGAATGTCTTGAAATCTGGGAGCCTCAACCTCCTGGAACCCTCTGGGCCTGTCCAGATCTGTAATGGGACTGAGTTACGTACAACGAAGAGCCACAACTGAACCTTTCCCATTCCACATACAACATATCCTACATAAAGTTTTCCATTGCAGCTTGATGCTGCCACATTCCATCAATGCCTTCCAGCTGCTATGCAATCTGCCAATCATTTGCAGTGCAATTTTTTTTTACCCTTCTGTGAATAATACTAGATGGCAGTAGTGGATCCTTACTGTGCCTGAATGACATGGTTGGCAAAACACACAGTCAGATCTGAGACTTGTGGCAGAAATAACGAAAAGAAATTTGGAAATGTTAGTTAATCTTTGTGACATGCAAAGGGGTTAATTTTAGTTGTATCTACACAATATCTAACATTTTAACATTTCATTTTCTTATCTTCATGTGTCTTGGTTTGCACTCCTCATCAAATATTTTTCGAGTGATGAAATCAAAGTGAATGAGACAGGCAAGGCATGTAGCATGTATAGGAGGGAAAAAATGCATAAGGGTTTTGGTTGGGAAATCCAAATGAAAGAGATCACTTGGAAGACACAGGTATAGGTGAGAAGATAATATTAAAATGGATATTAAAGAAACAGGACGGGATGACATGCACTGAATTTATTTGGCTCAGTACAGGGTCATGCAGTTGGCTCTTCTGAACATGGTAATGAGTGTGTTAATCAGTATGAATGCACAGTAGCAAATGAAGATTCTAGGTCTTGAACTCCAAACCATGGTGTGAGGGGAGGAGGCTGCTATTCCTCGCATTTACAAAGTTATGTGTAAATGCTCAGGAAGAATAAGGAAAGCATGCAGAGAGATCAGCAGTGTATCTATCAAACCTTCTAAAATGTGTCTTGATATGGCAGAGACAAAAGATTTACGCACCTACTCATTTACAACTAGATTAACAGGCCTTCTACCACACGTACACATTTGATGAAACTGACAACTTACTTTTAAGTTCATTTCTGAGACGATTCCGTCTCCAAGAATTCTCTTCCCCAGGCGGCTGCGACTGCAAAGCCATCTGCCGTAAACAAGCCTTACATGGACAACTGTCAATCCTATAAAAACACACATATGTCTTACACAAAAAATAGAAGTTTTATAAGGACAGAAGTGTACTTCCGCATGCAAATATGGCAAAACGTGTGAAGATGGTCACCACCGTATATCAGCCAAACTAGAAAATTTCTTCGATCTTAAACATAGTTATTATTCCGTAACTTGGTCACCTGCATTTCTTGAATCTTGGTCAGTTTCACGTTCAGTGTTACAGTTTAGGTATACATTCAACCTCCCAACATTGGCCAAACGAAAGCATTGCGTAGTTTTTGTGTCACATTGTACATGGGCCAAAATCTGAATTCCTTAAAAGAATTACCCTTTGACCATTCACTCTCCATCCTGTCTTTACAACTATCAATGGAATGCAATTTTCTAGTGGCAACTGACCCATTACTGTCTTTCCCAGGCTGTATACAATGACTGGGTTATGTACCTACTTTGCAGTTCAACAAAATGTCTCTGCACTCTGAACTGTATGCTTGCACAAGTCATAGTTCCACAGTTCAATTTTCATACTGTCAGGCAGGTTCCATAAGTTGGCCACGTGTAGGATCTGCGAAACTTTAAATGCAAACGAAAGTGGCCATCATGGACAGGTTTCACCACATTTTAATACACAAGCTCACTTGAGAACTAACACTTACAGTTCTGTGTATACTTTGAACCAATCCTGAACTGCAAAAAGAGGTTTGAAGAGTGGCCAACGTCGCATTGTATAGCTCCGCCACTGGTCTCTGCCTACATGAGTATGAAGCAAACGACGCCATCGTTTGCATACGTTACCAACACTCCACAGTGACATGTCATCAAGGTAGGAAAACACAGCCAACAATACTGTAATGAAGAATATTACTTTTAATTACCATTTAGAAAGGCATCTGCAACTAAATGCAGCTGAGTGTTTCTCTAGAAGACAACCACCACTTCATTAGTTAGCCTATTGTAGATACTTTACACAAAAATACAGAATGATGTCCATCTGTCCAGCTCCCCTAAATAACAATTAATAAGAGCAGAACCAATCACAGTATTTGTACTTCGGACAGATAAAATCGCAAAAGGGATACTATGTTTTTGTGGGGGCCAGGCCCTATGCTCCGAAGTGAACTAACAGGAAATTTGACTGACAGATACTATGTTTGAATACTCTAGTTTCGCCTTGCCAATTGCTTGGACGAGGCTGTCAAAGATCCTGAGCACAGACAATGTTAATCAAAATGTATCAGTGTTAATCTTTTATGGAACAAGGTTTAAATTTTCACTACACCCTAGGGTGACAGGATTATATGCTAAGATCATTGCTACTGCTGCTTTTATAAATACAGGCAATATTCGACTACTCATCATTACATCCAGTAATTGCATCAGTTAAGAGACGAAAGACATGTCAGGAACCACGCCCTAAACACTAACACTGCAGCAAACTACCTTCAGGAGGCAAACATTCGACGACTCCCGGATTGAGGTCATCTTGCTCGCGGGGACTGCTCAGCATTTCCAGCCTCTCAGCAAGACAATCAGGTCGTGGAGGTGCCACATGAGGTTGTGGACGTGGTGGAGGAGGCTGAGGCTGCTGCTGGCTCTGTCTTCGCTCCACGCCATAATACAAGTCAGTTGGTTCATCATTCCCTGAGTCTCCATCATCTGTCTTCTAAACAAGAATAACATTTCTGGTTAGCCTACCAGTTCTACCATTTGAATTCCAGAAAACTGAAAAAAATTATTATGTATGTGAAGGGCATCGTACAGTGAAGATCAGAAACTTGTATACAAACCTGATGGGAGGAAACCACTTTGAAGAACTATGCCAAAGACAGCAGAATAATATTAAAATGGGCCTTACGAAAATAAGCTGAGGGGTATGGACTGGATTCATTTGGCTCAGAAGAAGGACCAGTAATAAGATTTTTTTTTAATGGTAATGGAACTTCAAATTGCATAAGAGACAGGCAATTTCTTTAGCAGATGAACCACTGTCCGCTTCTCAAGGACTCTGCTCCACTGGGTTAGTTGGTATTCAGTTAACATGAACCCTACCTGAAGGTTTTGTTCAGATTTTATGTGCTCTTATTACAACATGTTTAATATTAAATTTACTGCAATATCTGATGAACCCCCCCCAACAACTTTCAATTTTCAAACATACCTATATATAACATGTTTACTATTTGGGAAATCATGTTTCAGTTGATTCAACTTTTACTACTCTGTTACATACACACAGAAATATACATGTTTCATTTAACTGAAGCCCTCTTCAGGTTTGCTGAAAAATAACATATACAGAGAATTCAAAACCCACACAATGCCAACAATTTAAACTCTCCATGCTACATTCCTCTGCAACAGACCTGAAGATGGCTAGTATTAAATACATCAAAACATGTCACCTACTTCAGCGTGTTTGTAGTAAGGTAACAAAAGTAATGGCCAAATGAAGCTTGTGTACAATTCATAATAGAACAGGCGCGCGCGCGTGTGTGTGTGTGTGTGTGTGTGTGCACGCGCGCAACTACACGGTCACCCTCATTTTTCAGATTAGGAATCAGGATACGATTCTCGTTTTATATTTGCGTAAATGCAGTGTTGAGGAATCCTAAATGAAACACAGCATCATCCCAATCCTTATAAATCCATGTCTAATTCTGTCTGACAAAGCAGCATCTTGTCAAGCACCTTCCTCTTCTAGGAACATACATTAGGTTCCTGGACTCCGTCCATGAAACAAACTAAACTCCGTGGCCTTAGTCCGCACGTGAACTATACCGACAGAGCGGCCGCCGCCGGTCGGCGAAGTTAGTGCCAACTTTTGCGG
>Ga0136643_10013929_pt1 | contig 12053 bp, 6 predicted proteins | sample TergutLab28metaG_FD_96883 | JGI IMG/M metagenome (GOLD analysis project Ga0136643, IMG submission 96883) | Labiotermes labralis P1 segment gut microbial communities from Petit-Saut dam, French Guiana - Lab288 P1 (version 3) (version 3) | ecosystem: Host-associated > Arthropoda: Insects >...
TGAACCCGAGAACTTTCAATAGAAAGTAACACAGCTACCTACCCGGCGCTGACTTTCAGTAGGATAAGGTGGTATAAGCTTATTTTGTAGACATTATAGGTTACGGTCTTGGTATATCTCAGGTCAGAAGTCATGCAGCAGCAAGAGTTGCCTTACGTCGGTCAGCTTGAACCGTTCTTTGAAAGTGAAAATGTTATTCCACCAACAAACAGAGGAGGGTGTGTTTTGTGTAGTAAAATCCCAAACAAGAGAAAAATACAAAATTTCGAAAGAAGAGGGAGTCAAATACACATATCATATAGAGCGACTCCGGTGAATAAAACAGAAATACACGCATAACAACAGAACCTTTTTACTGCACATCTTGAATACCAAATCGACCAATGGGGAGACAAAGTTCTTTGCTATGTGTCCATCATGTTTTTACTGCACACACAGACACATACAAGTTGCAGAATTTACACTACGTTACACAAATATCGATTTCTATACATGATCCTGTGTGCCATAACAAAACAGCTATGAATACTGAACGTTATGTTCCTTATTCTTTTCAACACCTCATTGCAATTCCTAGTTTCAGCAACCGGGCGCACCGCTCAGGCAACTAAGTTGATGGCCTGTCCATCACCATACAATATTGACGTCGTCTACAAATTCACTGCGCAACAAAAGAAGCTTTTAGCTTCTACAGCTATATTGAATACATTCCACAGAAGCCATGTTGTGCATGCGTCAGCTCGTCAGTTCAAGAAGCGCTGGTTGAACCGCAACATGCTTAGAACAGGACTTGGTGTTGACACCACCAATCCTGTTTCGTCCGGTCCGAATGATTTCAGGAGAGAGAGAGAGACCAGTCCAACAGGACATGTTCTGCTTTTCGATAAACGAGCACTGTAGAGGTCCTTACTTCGAAAATGTCACGTGTTCATCCCCATATAATGTGAATTTATTTCTAACAAACGAGGCGTACGGGTAGCATATTCACGGCACGGCATAAAAGAAGTGGAGATTCACGCTCCGACCGATTTATTACCCTTGAATGTAAGGCTGGGTAGGCCTCAGAGTCGAGGCTGTGGAAAAGAGAAAACCTCTTGTTCCTGCTGGGAATCGAACAACGATTCCTCGGTCGTCCAGCCCGTAGCCAAGTCAGCATTCGCCTGAAGTCTCCGGCCACCAAGTTTAATGCAGTTACACTAACATAACTACCTCGACATTATAACTGACGTGGTGTTATTTATTGCGCGTAATTTACTTTCTTTACAATCTTCTACAAAAGATATTTTCTCCCTATACATACAGTGCTTATTTTAAGAACCGCCAGGTTTTTAACATCCAAAAATTTGGTATTCTGATCCATAGAGTGCATTTGTGTGTTTTGAATTGATCTCACTATTAAGTTATTTGAATTTCTAACCGAGGCGGAGTGTGTTTATTGCGCGTCGCGAGCTGATTGTTTGTATATAATTCAGGTTACTCGCAGTCTTTTAAAGAGCTAGACAACACGTCTCGAGTGTCGTCCACGTACCTCGTTATTATCTCATCTCCGGACAATTACCTCGCTCTAGTGCCGTCACTACTTAAAAAGGGGTGGGGGGGCTTAATCACACACAAACAAAAATTGAAATATTTTTGTACTGAACTCAGAATAACTGTCTCGTAACCCTGTCGATGCTGCGCATGTATATGTGTTAGAAATACATTCCCTTGTTGTTCGGATGTATTGCAATTCAGAAGTTTCAGAAAAAGAAAAGTCATCCGTGTGGGTTTTAAATAGCATGATTTATATGTTGCCATGGAAACAGGACTACACAGAAGAGCATACATTTTAAATAGCGTGAAACAGCATGGAAGGGGTTAATAATTGATCTTAAATGTTGAGGCACAGAGCTGTGCCCGGGTTGTCTCAGACGCATATCCGTTGTTTTTCCTCTGCCGTGCTTCTTGTTCCAACTTGCTCAGGATGTATTCGCCAAAGGGAATAGCCCCTGCTAAGTGGAATAAGACATGCCCGCACTGCAGCCCCCAGGGCCGTAAGAATCGGAGTCTCGTAACACAGCGCCGCGGGTCATACCTCGCTTGAGTGTGACAACGGTTTAAGTCTCCTATAAGATGAATAAAACTTTGTGATTATCAGAATTCTACTAATCCATCTCACATTCACAGCACAGGAAACCGCTGTGTACTGCACCAAATTTCTGAGTAGACTCAGACACATTTCCGCACTATAAAGGGTTCGATACTAGGACAGTTCACATGGGATTTGTGGTAGACGAGCTATCATTGGGACGGAATTACCTTGGAAGTTTCTTTTGGAAATCATCATTTCTCTCCTACCTCGCTTCTCACTAATAGTCAAAGGAAACGGATGGTTCTAAAAACAATAATTCTGGTTCTTATTGTCTAATAAGAGTAGTACGTAACTAGTTGATTAAAATAAGCCTAGGCGTCCGGTGTTCTGTACCTGGTAGGGAGAGAGAGAGACACTTTTCTCACCATCCCCCTCCCCCCCGCCTCCCCCAATTTACCGTGCAGACCGTTTCTCGGGTCAAAAGTGCCTCGTAACCGATAGTTATCCAAGCTTCATTCCTAGGGGTAAAAAAGCCAAACCGTAACTGTGGCCACTGGCCTGTGATGTGGTGTCCTCACTGGGAACGAGTGAGACATTACCTCCATTTAAGCATAAATTGTCGCGTAGAAGACACACACTGATATAGACCTATAATTATACAATGCAAGCAACTTGACCCAACTGGATCCGTCGAGCGCATCGTTCCACAGTTCTAAGCTACCTGGAAGATGATATGTTCGTTAAGGGATTTCTCGTCCTAGATGGAAGACAACATGGTCACCAAGCGAAATTAATATTCAATTAACGAACTGGTTATAACACAAACATTTCTAAATTGTATTCGGTAGGTAGTTGATTATAGTCCCTGCCGAGACACCGACAGTTCAGTCTCTTCAGATAATGTCAGGACAGCACCTTGAAGCAGGCCACGATCGCTTCCTCTCCAGTCTCCCAAACTGCACCAAATACTGCTATTCTGAAGATTAACTCGAAGCTTAATAACGGCTGTAGTTGACAGGCTACAGTGTCGTCACACAATCGACTATCCATCCAAATTATTATTATTCAATAATGATAACCGAAAATTTGTCTTAAGTTATTCGACTTTCTGTGGCACCAGCTTTCGGACTTGTTTACATTTCTAACAAGTGGAGAAAAAGGGCCATAACAGAAAAATCAGGAAAAATGTTAGTAGTATTTACATCCGTGCATTAACGAACAATGTAATAGTTAAAACCAACAGCTGCTCTTTTGAAGTGTGGTATTATATCGAGCACACAGCCGTAGTTCATGTAGTCTTATGGTGCATCAGATCGAGACATAGACCAGTCTTGATCACCGCTCACTGGGAAACCTGTCCGAGTTGCCCACAACGACATCTCTCGGTAAAACATTTTTTGTTTCCTTTTATGTTGATCATAAAAATGAAAGCAACAATCCGCAAGGAAGATGATCGCAGGGGGCTGTGCACGTGACATGGGACAGAAAGTGTCGCCCACACACACATCTCCCGTGTGGACATGACCTGAAGCACAGTAACAAACTGTAACTGAACTGGAACACGGATCGCAGGCAGAGCTTTCAAGCATACTGAGTTCGTGACCCTGTGGTCACAGATACGAATACAGATTAAAATTTAAACTTTCTTCTCCAGCCGTTTAGAGAAATAAAACACAAAGTTCAGTTAGTTACTATTCAATAAATCACTACAGAAAGAACTTAAAATGTCTTCTTCCCTTCAAACAGACCCAGTCCCTCAAACGTAGTATATCACAGTAAAAGACACCATTTAACAGAATTCATCTAGTGGGTTAAATATATGAGAAATTCATTTTTGAATTTGACGTTCAGATGACCGTGCCTCATGATAAATTCTTCTAATAAAACCAACTAGATGCACTAATTTCTCAAATTTATTTTTGGAATAAAACTCCACATGTTTCGGACAGTTCCTATGTTCATCATCAGGAGTTTTTCACTGTACGCACAGCAATGGTATACGTCATATAGGTTTGCTGAGCAGGGTCAGGACGGAAGGTCCTGATCCTGCTCGCAAGCTGTCAGCAAACCTATATGACGTATACCATTGCTGTGCGTACAGTGAAAAACTCCTGATGATGAACATAGGAACTGTCCGAAACATGTAGAATTTTATTCAAAAATAAACTTGAGAAATTATTGCATCTAATTTGTTTTATTATAAGAAATATGAGCAATTAGATGAATGTCACTACAGGCATTAAGCGCAACTGGCTGATAAGCATACAAATTGTACACATCGATATTAGAAGATACAAGTCCACACGTATCTCAATTTATGGATAATATACATCACACGTGTTTAAAGCATCTCGTAAGAAGATATTCGCTGCAATAAATACGCTTACAGCTGACAACTTCCGCACACTCATGTGTTAAACTGTCAGTTGATGGCAAAAACATACGCCGAAACACGTCACCGTTTACAGCTGCATGTGTTCGTAGTCATGTTAACGCTGGCGCAGCGTGGAAGAGCTGAACTCATCGTAATCGATAACCAGAGAGATAAACAAAAACCAAAGGAAAATGTAAACTGTCGCCGCAGATAACAGGCTACCTCAACAGACAGCAGCGTGTGCGGTAGTTACGTTAAACTACATTATTAAAACGAAGCGCACTCGAGTAAATCGACAGACATAAATTTTAAAATTAGCATAATTTTATTGTAACAGTTTGTTTCAAACAACGTTTGAAGTATTATTACACATCAGAAACAAATTAGAATTTCAATCTGCGTGTATAAACTAGCGTATTTTTAGGCATAAGAGCGCTGAGAATACCTGCACAAGGACACCATCCTCGCTTAGTTAGAGTTAGTGCATGACCGTTGGTCGTGCAAATTGCAATGTGATCGATAGACTTAGACGAGTGGGTGCTTAGCTAGGTCAAACAGCTAGGCCTGGATAAGTAGATACTTAAATAGGTCATATAAATACGACTGGACAAGTAAGTTCTTAGGTCAAACAGCTAGGTCAAAAATCTAGACCCGGTCGAGCATGTACTTAGCTAGATCAGATAGCCCGAACGATTCAGTACCAAACTAGATCAAATAGCTAGGCACCTTAGAACAGACATTTAGCTCCGTCAAATAGCTAGACCTGGACGAGTAGACAATAATTTAGAAGAAACAGCTAGGCCTGGAAGGGTAGGTACTTAGCTATGTGAAATAGCTAGGCCTGGCAGAGTAGGTACTAGGCTAGAACAAATAGTTGGGCCTCGAGGAGTAGGTACTTAGCTCGGTGAAATAGCTAGGTTAGGTAGCTAGGCCTGAATAAATGTCTAACACGAAATTTATAAAATAGAAACTTCTTCAAAAAAGCCCACAGTGAAGATTATTGGTATATGAGAGAAGGCGTTCAGTAGTTCCTTTAAAATATGGAGATGACGAGCTTTTTCGATACGTCGGTACCTGTACACCAATCTAGACGGCATCATATCCCGAAAGGCTGTAATCTTTTTCAGCACCACTGCGAGAACCTCAAATCTCGCACTTACCACTTCACTTCAAATATTTATCGATAAGCAGGGACTCAATGCTGTAGAAGGACGGTTAACTCCTTATTCTGCAGTGTGAAGTTGAGTGATGCGACCAGACACAAGGCTACAGAGTTAGGTATGTGGATACAGTAAAGGTGTAACAAAGCCTATGGTGCATGTGAAGTCGGAAAGAACGCCTTTGAAAACACTTGTACTCAATGTAGTGGAGCTTTCTACTCTACGTTCCTTAAGCAATGCTACTAGTCAGTACTGACAAACATCATTGTGTGTCTTGCAGTGTGAATATCCCAAACATACAGTGACGAGAGCCGTCATAGCTGCATTGTCAGAAGGCTTACATGTTCATTAGAATCCCTCATTCATACAGCGCTGTGCTACTATACAGGAATAAGACAACCAGCAAAATGCATACCGAAAGTTTGGGGAAAGAACTACACAACTCACTTCATCACAAGGAGCCCCTCCAAATCACTCATTAGCGGGCAACATTTCTCGGTTAGTAATGACCACTCAAATGAGATGCTTACTGCCTACTTTCAGCTCACTAAATGTAAAAGGTAAAGCAGTCCCATTATAGGTCTGGACAGGCCCAGAGGGTTCTTTGGAAGTTAAGGTTCCCAGATTTCGTAACAACGGCACAGGATGGTGGTAGGTAGTCAGCCTTACGCACCGGCCGCCTTTACCCCCAGGAAATACTCCTGGTAATCATTTCTGTTAGAGGCTGAGTCGACCCCAGAGCCATAGTGAGATCGGAAGGATTTTATGTCAATGAAAACTCCACTGACATCAGCTTGGATCGAACCAGCGACCTTCCGATTTGTAGCACAGCACGCTCACTAAATGTACCTACTCTTAATAGGCATGAGTAGAAGCACGTCTTTGTTAAGTACGCATGTTTTCCAAGCCTGTCTGTTCACTCAAAACAAACAGACCGCTTGAAAGACCTGTAAATATAAAGGAGCAACATTGTAGGCTAAAGTAGATCTTAAATGTATTTAGTGTTAATTTGCATGTTGGATGTATCTGGCTTAGAATAAGGTCTCGTGGTCGAATATTGAGAACTTGGCAATAAACCTTCCGGAAGTTTCTTGGCACACCGCGCCACTGTCAGCTTCCCAAGGACTCTACGCCATAGACTCATTACTCATCGTAACTCATTACCCTTGATGTTTCCCATTAGTGCAGAAACACTACTCAAAAGTAAAACATTTTTTTAAATTTTACCGTTAAAACACAACAGTGTATGAATATTAGTATTACTCGTAGTGTCAGTACCAGTATATATTATACACTGTTGTTGTATTTTGACGGTAACTTCAAAACATTCTGTTTCACTTTTGAATTCAAACACAACAGGATGTCCTCGATTAAAATTAAGAAAAATAAATACTGCTGCTATAACTACACTTTGACAGCTAATCACTATGGCAGCAGGCTTCACTACTACGCAGAAACTACTTTCTTACAGTGATTCTTCCAACTGTGCTGTGACAATATATCAACTGCAGAGGTAAATTTTGTCATTTTGCGTTGTAATATAAGATGTGTTCGACGGACATAGAGTTGGTTCGTTGATTAAAACTGCTTTCCTTGTATTGGATGCACATGGCTACAAAAATGTTCGAAATAAATGCTGTAGATAGAATTCAAATTTATATTTTATAGTACGCCCATGCCCACGAATCATTTATAAAAGCCAGTGTTAAAGAAACTAATAAAATTCGATTAAGCTTCATGTATCTTAGGCCTAGAAGGCCCTGTTTGATGGATATAAACAATACTGAACTCACGCGGCGCTTCTGTTATTACAGAGTCACTATACCAAATTTTACCCAGTGAGAAATTTTATAGGCGAAACACTAGCGGAAACAGGAACATCCTCGCTCTTGCGTCGTCTCTTCACAAACATTGTACAAAGAAAACACAAAAATCAATATTAATCTGCCCGTTTGCATTTGAACTGACTCAACCATTAATTGACTAATTAACTAATTAACTAACTTGACAGCAGTACACGCAGGCTGGACACCACCAACAGGCTACCTAAATCCGACGCAGCACACAATGGCTGTGCCTCTTCCATCCGCCTTTACTCTCACACCGTATTTCCTCAGATCCTTCATAATTCTGGACTACCGTCTCCTTGCTGTTCCGTTTACCAAGTGGCTCATTTCAGTAAGGTTTCCGCATACAAACCATTAATGCATTCCTCATCTTCTCAGTCCTAGCCACACGCCCATCTATTAAAACCTCCGTGATTTCATTATTCAAAAAACATTAGACGACCTGCATAAATTATCAAGTTGTCCATTATGTAATATCCTAAGCTGATCTTTTCAACCTTCTTCTACAAAAATATTTTCTTAAGCTGCTTGTCTTCAAACAGAATACATGGCCTGCCTGACGGTAGAATAACGCATTTCATAAACATACATAACGTGCAAAAATACTGTCTTAATTTTCAGTTTTTAGAAGGAAGATTGAATGGCAATAGTTCAAAAACTGAAAAATATCAAATATTTTCCATATTTCTAGACCTCATTTCCATGCATTTTTGATCCCACTAACAAGACTTCTTACGGAGACTTGATTCCTTTTCTCTCCGAAAGCCTGACACATCCAGAAGGTCATTATTGCTACTAACACACAGCAAGAGGGCTCTGGAATGCTGCTTCGTCATGGCAGGTATCCCGGGGTTAGCTTTTCTCTGCTTCATTAGCCATTAACACATCACTTCCTGTATGATGTCATAACTGGCTATGTAACAAGGAATGACCACATAAAATGCTCTGGGTGTAGGGGAATCTGGCGGGCCTAACAGCTAATTAGAATCCATCTGCACTAACACTGTCTGTATTTGTGACGCCCAGTGCCAACCGATTTGCGCATTTTGTGTCTTTTCTAATTCCTTAAAAATATTTATGAACCAGACACCTGGATACATTTTATATAAGCCTACTTTCCACGTATGTGATCTGAATGATAGCAATATACTGAATGTAATCCTGTATTCTTGGCTGTAATAGCTGCTCTAATATTCAGTTTCCCTTATCCCTAAGCACCAAACAATGAAGACACACAAAGAGTGTAGGGTACATCTCCGCACATTCTTAACCGGCAAAAGACGGAGGTGAGAGGTCAGTTTCATGTTCCGGCCGTCGTACTGCCGGAGGAAGACTCTGTCGTATACAACGGCGGTAAAAATTGCTCATGTCGGGAAACTAAAGCTGAGCGTCCGTCACGTAGCCAGCCACGTTACTGACCAAGCTATGACGACTGTTCGCTGTTATTTACATAATCTAATTTAGTCTGTTATTTTATGACGGTGTTGCCGCTGAAGACTACGTATAGATCGAGATATGTAATTATTCCACATTAATTTGGCAAGAAGCAATGTTGGCCTACCTAAAGAGATCTTTGAGGAATCTCCTGGAAGTACGGGGAAAAATCATGAAATCTACAATCAGGATAACCAGTCCCCAGCCAAACCACGAAACTGACATCACTGTGAAACCTTATCATTACGTCAAACCGCTCAGAATGAAACGTCTGCAGCCTACGGTATTGTCTCGAGCAAAGTTAGTAGACTGCGAGATACGAGCTTCCTACGGCCGTGTAGCTGATGTTCCGCTGTGTCGACTGGTCAGTCCTTACCGACGTCCCAAGGGCACTGCGACCGCACGAAACTTCGGTAACTGTGTACCTCCTGACAGGCCATGACATCATGGAAGCCTCGAAGCTTCAAAGTAGACTTACGTGTATGAGACAACCGTTTGGTTTGTGAGTGTGTAACCTTTAAACTTTGAACCAAGTGACCGATATTGGCCAAACATGAAGCCATTCTAATCCCTTCCTTTCTTCAAGATCCTACATTTACTAATAACGACGCACACGACGTGTACGGTGACAGCAGCGACAGCGTCACCTAATATTTGGTCCAGACAAGATGTGTGATAATTGGTTCGACAAATTGGAGAATAGAAACGGGTGTCGCAAATACAATTCATAGGCCTTACCGCTTACGCCAAAATATATATATGTATATTATGAGGCGCGCTGGCAAATTTGCGAAAAGCGACTACGAATGTATTAGATTCGTCGTATCTGACCGTCCGCATGGGAACACTCGGCTCCCAATTGACCGATTTTCAGAAATTTGATATTTGTGTAATTTTCGAAAATCCATCCAGATTATTCAAGTATCATTAAAATATGACAAGAATAGCGGGTACATTACATGAACACAAATATACATTTATGATCACATCTCGCTCAGTTCTTAGAATAATAAATTTTCAGACCAAAGTTTAAAGAAAATCAAAGCACGCATTTTATGTTCTGTAACTTCCCCCCCTCTCTCCGAAAATCGTGTCGTTTATGAGATAATGTGGGAAAAATTTTATAGAGCCGAACAACCCAAAGATAACAATATGGCGGACGCACATTGCATGCTGGATACTTAAGGCTACATGCACACACTCCGAATATGTAATGCTTACTGCTTTTCCACCGCAACAACGGTTGCACGAACGCGCCTCAATGTTACGTTATACGTATGTTGCCTGTCTTGTTTGGCATCGTCTCGGGCTATGCCCAGCGTTGTCAAGCTCGTAACAGTACGGGCTTTGAACCCAGTATCTGCTGGAGGGTTGCATCAGGGAATATTGAAAGAGTGTATAAATGCGGGAACATGGTAAAATGACATGATGAGGAGCTGTCAGTCTCTTCAATTAGAAAACTGTACTTAACCATGGAGGTATATTTTAACGACAGAACAGGTGTTTAGCACGGCCACTGTCTGGACCTGGGACGGTAGGCGTGGTGGTAAATTGAGGGTAGTGAGACTGTGGCTAAGGATATGATGGATGCCTCCGTGGCAGACAAGACCAATCTCCAGTTTATATAAGACCAAGTGATGGAAATGGAATGACTATGGTGCCTTGCAACAAAACTTTAATACCCTGTTCCTGCTTAGGTGCGTAAAACAGTTGTGTACAAAATATGTTGAACTGACTTCATATAATTAAATTACAACGGAACTTCAGCAAAATTCAAAATTATTACGGTCAGGTATACGTAGTATCAAGCCGGTCCCAGTGGCCGCGCGGTCTAAAGCGTGGGTCTGCGGCCGCTAGCTTGACGGATTTGCGGATTCGAATCCCGCCGGGGGCATGGATGTCTGTCTCTTATGAGTGTCGTGTGCTGTCAGGCGCGTCTGTGCGTCGGAGTGATCACTTGTCCAGAGGAGTGCTACCGAGTGTGGTGTGTCTGAGTGTGATCGTGAAGCATCGACAATGAGGAGACTCTGGCCCACTAGGGGACGTTGCGTCACGGAAATAAATAACTGTATAAATTACTGTTGTTCCAAAACGCTAATGATCTTTGGTACTTTTGACGGTGTTACTGAGATTCTCTGGGACGACTCCGGCGAAATATTTGTGTACGGAACTAACCCCCTTCTTCTTTTAGGGTAAGCCGATAAGGCTGTTAAGTTTGTCTTCACAAACTACTTTTGTTGTAGACTGTTTTCCGTAACTAAATTTTTATTATTAAATTCGCCGTTACAAATCCGTAAAGTGACTCGCTACGTGTTAGATAACTGGAGTTCGTTCCCCAGAAGGGACAGAGCCTTAACTCTTAGCCACCACAGTGTTCACACCGGCTAAGTTCGAACTCCCTTTATCCAGCAGTCATGCGACCGCACCGTGAAGCTCCCGTCTCAAATCTCGTATTCCTTAAAGCACAAGTCTTTCCCCTCCATTACTGATACTGCACGAAGAGGACCGGTCTACACCGAACAGCTGCAATTGTGTAGTAGGGGTACTTCCAGAGAATGACGTGTTGTTATGGAGATGTTGCGTTGTGTGCTCCGGAGATGTAGAATACCAGTAATTACGAACACGCATGTGTCATCTTCATAATTACAGGCCCCAATGATTGAGACTTTTGTTTACAGAAATTTTTGTTAACACCAGCTTAACTCAACATCGACGGGGAAAAACTGGCTCTGACATACATAGCTGGAATAAACCATCACCAGCAACAACATAAGAGATGAAATAGGAAACTTCTGGTCGTAGTTAACATATTTCTCAAATGACTTCTTTGCCATTCGCCGTGTTTCGCTGTCCCTTATATTCATACTGAAGATGAAATGTAAAGTTATTAATCATAGGTCAGAAAATCCTAGAAAATTCTGTCCTGGTAAAGGTTAAAAAAGGGTAAATCGCCCCTGTCCACTCCATGAAGGCATATAGGGTGTAATAAAGATACAGTTACAAGCATAGGCGGAGGTAAGTGCTCAACATTACGCCCAAGCCGCTTCCCCCCCCCCCCGCCCCCCCCCCCACACCCACCCCCTCAAAAAAAACAACGGCGGGGGGGCGCGCCGGGCGGCCACCCGCTCCCCCCCCTTTTTTTATAAAAAACAAAAAAAACAACAAAA
>Ga0136643_10013933_pt1 | contig 12051 bp, 7 predicted proteins | sample TergutLab28metaG_FD_96883 | JGI IMG/M metagenome (GOLD analysis project Ga0136643, IMG submission 96883) | Labiotermes labralis P1 segment gut microbial communities from Petit-Saut dam, French Guiana - Lab288 P1 (version 3) (version 3) | ecosystem: Host-associated > Arthropoda: Insects >...
ATTTATTTTTTTTTTTTTTTTATGTAATAAAAAAGAAAAAATAATACAGAAGATAAAAGTAGGAGGGGGGGGGGGGGGGAGGAGAAAGAAATTAAAATATTTCAAGATTATATTTATCAGCTTCGTTACAAAGGAAACTGGCCTGCGGAACTACAGGGTTTCTCAGAACACATTTTGAACACCACTGAACTCTGTAATTAATAACGCGTCATTAAACGTTAAGAAAGAAAACAAAAACCTGCTGAATAATTTCTATTTTTACAATCATTGCGTTTCGTGGATTAGTTTTTATTTGGATATTTCTTGCATCTGTGTATTAACAGCTGATGTACAGTGTCAAATGACACACAGTAACGCGTAAAAATTTGCCGTTCGAAAATGCGGTCTGACCTATTTTAAGGTATTAACCCTGAATTCTCCTCGGTGGACTGAAGAAAACCACGCAGTACCTCTGTTAGTATAGAATGTTCTTTCCAAAGGAAAATAATGCGCAATTTTCAGTCATATACCTATGAAATTATTATCAAAGAACGCTTTCTGTGCTTCAGGTTTTTCATGTCACGTGGAATGCATGAAAGAACAGCGTGCTTGGGAGTGTGAAGTCTATGTGCATTTATGAGATTTAAGCTCCACATGCTTGCAGTTTGTTATGAACTGTTGATGTTATTGATTTTCATGTTATCAAGCATGTCATTTGTAACGTAACTAGCGAGTATTCGACTGTACTACCAATTGAGCCACCGACAGAATATACGGAGTTTTCGTATTTAACTATAAGAGCGCTGTTGTCTCAACTTCTCAAGCTGACCAATATTACATACGTAAGCTTCATTTCTATCTCTTTCTTATCGCAGTGCATTTTAACACACATTTAAAGCCCAATAAAGCGCTACAATATTACTAACATTTCTTTAACAGTGCGTGTTTAGTAGCTTTAATAAGTGCTTAATAATGTGAATGAAATTCGTTGCACTGGCTAGTTCTTGCTACAAAGTTGGCTGTACTAGACGTTCAACAAAATAACATCGAAATTAACTAACTTTACAGTGTATTTCTAATAAAGTGTCATTCTTGATTCTTGTAAATGATAAATAAATTGGAAGATAAAAATGAGTGTAGAATGGAGAAACTGGTGTCGACTGTGTGCAAATTCTGGGGCAAATGGGTGCAGCGTGTTTGAAAATAAGGATCTTCTTTTGCCAGAGAAGATTCAAAAATACCTTTCAATTTCGGTGAGTTCTACGGTCCGTAGCCTATAGGATGTGTCAAAAAGACCAAGCTAAGGCGGCCATGTTTCCACCGTAGAACCGGGTTGGAAGTAGTACGAGATTTATTACGCTGTGTCTGAGTGTTGTCTGTGTTACTTATGTTATTGAGTGAATTCAGTGAGAAGACAGTCTTGTTGTGATACAAAATGGTAACCTCTCTGTTGTCACCATTTTGGTAACTGAGTTAAATGTGAGACCGCAGCCAACCTTGAATTTAACGATTTCGAGGATTACAAACTGTTCATAGAAATTCATTAGTGGTACGTTTCTTAAACAAGAGTATATGGTCACGCTGCCAGTCGTGAGGATTTATAGTTTCAAGGCACATACGGTGCCGTGAATGAGGTAGCCATTAGATGTCAGTGGGATGTTCATGTGTTTCCATACATCCTGTTTGAGTATGTTCAAATCGCACTCATTTTCTCTAAGTCATTTAACTGCAAAGTTACAATTTAACGTTCAGTTGCAATGCTTCGATTCTGTAATTATAATCGTAGCTGGAATTCTGGCAGTCGGTCTGTATTTTTTAGGTGTTTCAGAACCAAAGATGATTCGCGACCAACTTTATTCGCACGCTGAAAAGAATTCCGGTAAGCATCACAAATCTGTTTTGTGCTTGATTCTGAATTAAAGCAACATACCGTTTCATTAACTACTTCAAGCTGCTGTAGTAATTGATTTAGTATATGTCACAACAAAGGGGAAATATATTAATGATAAACCATGAAGAGGTATCTGAAGAAGCAGTTAAGGACTAATAAAAAAGATTGTTGTGCAAGTATTTGTGGAAAACTTAAAAAAGAACTTACTGCCTGTTGCAGACAGGACTTGAGCAAGGTGTCCTTCAGAAAAAAATTAAATTGATATGAAATCATAAAATAACTACAATGATGATCATCCTGTTTTGGGCTGTGAGCTTTTAAGTTTATTGATTGATGGACAGACTGGATGAAATTATAACCAGTCCATCTTTTGATTATGAGAGAGGCCATCTCGTTTTGTATATTATACCATCTTTTGATTACTTGGAACAAGAGGATTGCAGTATTATGGGATGTGAAGGTGTATGGGGTGGTGGAAATTTACCAACATTTCAGGTCTGTATCATGAAGATACAGGGAGCAGGTTTATATGAAATCCAACAAATTTCTTTTATACTACATGGTGTCACATCATATTCCACAAGATGGTAATAGTCATGTTCATCACCTTGAGCAACTCAAATCTTAATGTTAAGCAACTTTTCAATATGATAATCATTTACATGACCCTCCATGACATGCACTCACAGCATACTTTCCACAAAATTCTTATTTAGTCAATGCAAAGAAGAATTTAAAATAGAATATACATATTACAACAATTTGTCTACCAATACTGTGGAATGAAGTCCCATAGATCATCATCCTCCACATCTGATGCCAGCAGTTATGCTTCCTCCAGAATATGTCCATCTTGTCCCCTCAGTTTGTCTAGCCATGTTCCATTGCTAGCAAAAAGTGCCTTAAACTGGCTGACAGCAGTCAGAGGGTGACTGAAGGGAATTCAGCTATCAGCAGAGTGGAAAAAACCTGAAACACTATCATCCTCATCATTCATGGGACATCTTTTGGAGCCATAGAATAATACATTGCCTGTCTTGGAATTCAGATTGCTTGTGTAAATTAAAAATATTTTTGAACACGAGAAAAAACATTTATTTCAACTTTACCAGTATGTGTGTGTGTATATACAGATGTCTGCCAATAACTAGTGAAGCTGTATAAATGTTGTGTGAGCAAAAGAAGCGTGATTACTTATTATATTGTAAATCTATAATGAATAACCATATTATTTATTTTAAACAGAATTTGTTGAATGAGTTACATTATTTGCAGGTATGGTTACAGTGTGATGAGCAGTAACTTGTGTCCGTTTGGCTCATGTGTTGTAAAATTGGTACGTTAGACATAAGTGACATAGTCACATAAAAGTGGCACAGCCTCTTGCACAATGATGCCCACGGCAGATTTAATGAAAATGTGTAAGTTAGTTCAAAAGTTAGTGGGGAGGACACTTACACATGGATGTGATACTGTTTCCTTGTAAAATGAGGATAAGGATATGATTAATTAGCATCATAATTTATGAAACAACTTTTATTTTGAAAGCTAACAGTTATATGTAACATTTGAGCAACAAGTAATGATTGAAACTTGGAAATAAATCTGATGCTAATTATTAATCCTGTATGAGACCCTCATGCCTCTTTGAAGCTTTCTTTGATGTGCTGCCTACCAACTGGATTTATGTGATGTTCTGAATCTGTATTCATGGTGCCCTGGTTAATTTGTTGGCTAGGTTAACAGCCATAATCTAATTTTGTAGGTAGGACGTGTAAAGATGGTCTAAGGTGAGTGCTGTTATAGTCCCTTGACATAAGTTACAAAAGTTTCCTTCCAGATTTTTGTGTACTCACATTCATGACCATATTTACATTCCATTAGATGCTGGATAGTTTTTATAATTGTAGTAGCATCATTATATAACATAGGATGACTTGAGGATGAGGAAGCCTGTGCTTGAATTAGTGTGTCTTGTTTGCGTTCACCATCTCAGTTTGTTTTCCTCTTCACATATCAGTTCAGAATGCACAAACGTGATGGCTACAAGTAGTACGATAAAGCAGTTTCGAGATTGTGTTTTTTATTCGTGATTATTACATTTACCACTTACTCCATACTGTTTTCTTCAAAGTGGTCCCATTATGAAGTGATGCCATGGGTCTAGCAGTTAATTGTACCATTACCAAAGAGGGATGGGGTAGCAGGGGCCCAGAGGAATTTGTATAATGAGGTCCTTTGTGATTTTACTCCACATGAAATATTATGGCTGATGAAATCAAGAAGTATGAGATGGTTGAGGCATGTGAAGCATATGGGGGAGGGGGAAGTGCATACAGTGTATTGCTGGGAAAAGCTGAGGAAGAGACCATGTGAAAGACCTAGATGGGGTTGTAGTATTAAAATAGATCTTAAAGAAATAGAAAGTGGAGGGCGTGGACTAGATTTGTGTGATATAGGGTAGGGACAAATGGCGAGCTCAGAGAATTTCTTGTGTAGCTGAGGAAATGCTAGGTTTTTAAGATTGATTCTGTTGCATGTAATTAGTTAATTATAGTTTGTTTGTTTGTTTGAAGCATTTACAGAAATCTTGTGCATTGAATTTGCCAAATGCCTTCCACAGTGCTTGTTTTTTTCCCCTGTCAGTTGGAATTTGAGTTTCATAAAAGGAAAATAGTTACGTAGTGCTAGGTCTGGGGAATGTGAAGAATGCAGAACACACTGCATTAAGGTTGCCTTTTTTTATGGGGCTGCTTTATGCTACTGATAAAAGACTTAAAAAAATAATATAATTATTATCTATGGTTTTTACGAGAGATGTAAGAATTATTTTGTAGAAAAGTAGAGATGTATTTTAATAATTATTTTATTAATTTTACTGTAAACATAACATCTGTAAGGAAATAAAAAAGCAAAATGAGTGGTATCATGAATGTTCTCAGTAACCTCTCTACATATACAAAATGAATGACTGGCAACACAGGAAAATTATGAGACATGCAATTCACAGTACAGAGAGCACTGGCAGACTTTGGTTGCTGTACTGAACTAATCAAATGCAAGTAGTAATAATGTACTGTGGGTTAGCTGTGTAAACAGAATGTTTGTGTGCACAGTAATTTGGCGTCATTAAAAGTGTTGTGCAGAGTAAGTTGTAGAGACGTGTTTCTCTGTTTGTTATAGGTTAACAACCAGGATGATTTGCCCCTCACAATATGCCAGTCCTGCTCACAAAAGCTTTGCTCATTTGATTGCTATGCAGAGCATTGCCAGCGTGTACAGGCTATGTTCCGGGCAATGGTCGAGGCAGCTGTCAAAATGGGTGATGAAGTTGATACCAAAGTTGGATTAATCCGAGAAGAGTTTCTTCAGGAGAATGAAGAAAAGGCTCAAGATGAAGAGGTACATACGAGTAGTTTACATATGTTACAGTTAAATTGGAATGTTGATAAAGTTGTAGGTATACCAAACTGTGGTGTGTTACAGCCTATGGACAGCAAGAAGGATATCGAGATGCTGGCAATAGAAGCAGATCCCTTCATCCCATCAGAATGTGGTGCATCGTCTGTAAAGAAGTCCAAAGTGAAGGCAATCAAAAAGAGGGTCTTTCGGGCAAAGAGTAATTTGAAGGCCCGTGGGAAAAAAGTGAGGACTCTGGCACGGGCCGGAAATGAGAGCAGGAATCGAGGAGAAGGAGATGGAGAGCGTCGTGTCAGCAGCAGGCTCCAGAATCTTGCACAGACACAGCGAGAGTTTGAGGCGGCCACAGCCGGAGTTACTGATGAGTTGAAAATCAAGGAGGAGAAAGATGATGAAGATGGAAGAGGGGCAGGCGATGTGGAGGTGCCTCAGCAAACTACTGCCAAGAAACGTAAGTGAAGTACTAATGATAGTGTGGACAGTCCATGCAACACAAATGGAGGAGATGCCACAGTAGCCAACTGCCAAGAAATGTAAGTGAATTATTGTTGGTATAATGGGCAGCACACATAGCTCACACAGGGGGAGGTGACTGAGTTAACTGCCACTAAAATCAAGTAAAGTAATGTTGCTGTGATGGTCAGAATATATAGCATGCCGAAGGATAATGTGCTGTGGTAAACAACTACCAGTAAACATGTGTTAACTCTTAGTGGTATGATTAAGAAAAGAAATTTGAGTTTGGCAGGACAGGGTACCAGAGGAAAAAAATTTTTGTCGGGGTGCCAGAAGCAGAGATATACACACAGACGTAGCAGGAAGAAAATATTAAAATGGATCTTGGAAAAATGAGATTAGTGTCACTGAAATGTATCATTCTGGTTTTTGTGACACATATGAACTCTTCATTTGCTGCCTGGGTTCAAAATGTACCCAGACGTGGAATTTTCTTGAACAATTCTCGCTGGTGTAGAGTAACAATCTTACTGATTTTTCTCTTTCTTCACTGAAGTCCCACTGACACAAAATAATCATCATTTGGCACATATATATTGGTTTTTACATATGGTATGTTTTTTCAAATCCAGCTGGACCATTTTGTACCCATGGAAGGTGCTCCATTTGTCCAAAAGCTAAGGACAGAAAAATGGACTGGAAATGTTGCCAGTGCTCAGAATGGGTGTGCAAGGACAGCTGTATCAAGACAATTCAAATAAAATGAGACAGTTGCAAGGAACAATCATACTAGAGAAAAATTTCATTTGCATTTATGTTCTAAACTATATTTCCTCGTCCTCAAACATTTTAAGTATTTCATTCTGTATAATTGCATGAAAAATGAGAAATCTGAATAAAAGCAACGTTTTGACTTCAATTGAGCCTATTAATCGAACATTGAAAAAAAAAAGTTGAGAAAATAATTTTAAGAGTATGTACTGAGTTTCATAAAAGTAAGAAGTTTTTTGTTCCGTAGTCCAAGGGTTAGAGCAACTACTTTAATAAATATTTTATTATGGCTTTATTATTGTAGTATAGAACTTAAGAGACTGCATCAAATGAACTGATTGTGTTAAATAGGACAAATATCTGGAGGATGGTGACTGGCATTTAAAATACTTACACAGACAGTGAACATGTAAGAGGAGAACCAACTAGATGCACCAATGTATCAAATTAATTTTATTTTGGAATGACACTCTACATGTTTCAGACGGTCTTTCTGTCCATCATCAGGAGTTCAGGACTGTACATACAGCAACAGACATTTGTCTAACAGATCTTGAACTCCTGATGATGGATGGAAAGACCGTCCGAAACATGTAGAGTGTCATTCCAAAATAAAATTAATTTGATACATTTGTGCATCTAGTTGGTTTTACTATAGAAATGATATTAATGATGCACGGCCCTATGAACGTCAAATATGTAAGACGAGGTTATGCCCATCTATTTGCATGTTTTATTTCTGAAGTAACTTATTTTGTTTGGTAACTTAGTTGTTATGAAGTACTGAGAGCCTTTTATACAATTGGTTTTGCTTTTGTGTTAGAGGCTCTTGGCACTCTGAAGCAGCCTAAATTACTAAACAAGCCACATGGTTATGCACGTAATGAAGTGTGATCTTGATTAAATTTGGTACTATTGATCTGCATTAAAATTTATCATGTAAATTTTATTTTTGTGTTATTCTGTCAAAAATCATTCTTTCATTGTGTTCTTACTGAAGTTTCTTAGATGTGGCTGCAGATTTGTACGTTCTTCCGGAAAAGAATTATCAGATCTTTGACAAGCAGCATTGTCCAATAAAAGAATGGAGAGAGGTGTGATAAAGGACAATATCACTTATTAATTGTGTCTTATGTGTTATGGAGGGGGTATCTATTTTCGTCTCTGCAAGTGCCGCAGCTGTCACTCAGATGTTATCACCTACTAAGCCTGCATTCACCTGGGAATTTCATTTTTTCTTTCTCTTACAATTGAACTTACTGTATATCATAGAAGAATTTCAGAATGCTGCTGACCTGCTGCTAAGCAGATCTGTCACCTTGTGAAAATATTTCTTTACCCTCAGTGGAGAACTTGTCTCATAATGTTAGCAGTTTTGCATGGAATGTGGTCTTTCAGTTCTTGCAAAGAATGTGGGCATTTCATACGCCAGTCTTCGGCTTGCTTCACAAATAATGGCATGTTTTAAAATCTGGTGACCTAGGAGGCCACAGTGAACAAGTTATCACCCACTTGCCTTACATCTTCTGTAGTGCATTCATTGTGAAAGGTGCTACATTTCCTTTTCTTGTAGGACTAAATAACTTGAAGAGCCTGGATGTTAGCATTTTCATTCATAACTCCTTCCGCAGAACATGTCTGGTAAGAGTACACTGCATAATTTTGCAGTCTTGTTCTTTTGTTCAGAATATTTGTACAAACAGTTATTCAGAAAAGTGTGCCTAAGTTTACTGTGTCTCTTCTGTAATAAGGTATTTCAGTTTTCAACCACTTTTGGTTTACAGCCATCACAGAAGCTAGCATCTTCAAAATTGTTGGTTTTACAATCATCAGGGTTTACAAACATGTTTTAACATATGTTAACTTAGTACAACTAGGCATTGTTTTATGCCAGTTTGTTTTACATCTTTTTGGTTGAACTTCCTTTGGCTGGCTACAGTGTATTATGTTAACTCATTATTGCTGATGGAAATGCGGTTTTTTAATTCCTTTTTGATTTATGTCCATTTTTTCAGGAGCACAGCTAGGGCATAAAACAAGGCCCTCGTGTAAATAGATTAGACTTCAGGACCGATGACCAGGGGCTGTGGGTTTGATTCCTGGAAATATCAGAAAGTTTTCCTTAACTGCATCCAGACCAGCCCTGAGGCACACCCAGCCTCCCATTCAGTGGGTACCGGGATTGAAGCTGACCACTCGCCTTCATCTAGTGCTGAGATTAAAAATGCATGAAGCTATACTTTCACTCCCTCATTATGTCTTCTTGGCATAAGATAACTGCACCAGTGTTTCTTTAGAATTTTACTTGAAATGATTTGCATATGTGTGTCTGCCTTTGATAGTTGTTACTGTGTCCAGCAGTTCGTCCTATAACACTTTTATTATTTCCTCTATCTTCCTGCTTTCCCTGTTCTTTTCCTTCTCTTACCATTTTTGCCATTTTCCTGCATTTTTACACCATAACTGTTGATCATTTGAATGAGTCACTGTCACAGCCGTATTTTGTGATTTGAGGTTTAGGTAGCAGTGAATGTGAAGGTTATGGTTTTCTGGAACCTAATGCCTGGGATGCTTGGTAGATTGTTTCATCTCAAATGTTGCTGTCTTCTCAGTCAAACCAGAAAACTTTACATCCCAGATAACTGTAGTATTCTCCATGTTGTGGTCTCTCTCTCTCTCTCTCTCTCTCTCTCTCTCCCTCCCTCCCTCCCCCCATGTGTGTTCTTCCATTTTCACCAAAACTTTCACTCTTGTTTCATTGTGTGACATTTCACATATTGCACTCTGTGTCAGTCATTTCCTTTTCTTTCTTTTTGTATTCCTCTGTTCCATAAAATTTCATGGACATGAATAATTGTCATATATTGTGAAATGTAACAAAATCTTATGGTAGAGCTATCAGGCCAGATTTTTTTTCAGTTTGTCAAGTTTCTTTTTGGTTGCACATGGAAATGGTGCCATAATTTTGTTTTGTATGTGTTAGGGGGCCGACCTCCTAAAACACTGGTTGGTGCTGCAAAGCGTAAGGCCAAGATCCCACGAATTGTTAAGGTGAAACCAGTGGAAACTCCTGTTAGAGAAGCGCCTAGTGAAGAGGACAATGATGCCAATTTTAATTCTAACAATGACGTGGCAGACAATAGTGAGAATAATGAGGATGAAGATGAAAATTATGATAATGACAATGATGATGATGAGGATGATGATGATGAAGATGAAGAGGATGATGAAGATGAAGATGATGACATAAAGAAAAAGTCTGAAGGGAGTGGTGAAGAGAAAGGTACTTCGTCAGAGATGAGTCATCAGCCAGCCATATTTAGGTACAAAATTTCTATTTAAACCTTTCATTGTTTTATGTTGATGTTTCATCTATCACGGTAGAAATAAACTGACTGCTTTGTTGTTTTGTTTATTAACACACACAGGGTGATCCAAACATTGTACATCCTATACTGCTGTTGAACTATTGTACAAGAAGACACACTGAATGAAGTACATACACATAGCAACATTGTAATGGGGCAGGCATGCTGCTTTGTTCTCCACAAGCTGTATCAGTTGTGTCTGAGCAGTCAGTGTGTAAACAAGACTATTCTGTAAGTGGAACAGGTTCACCATTGAACATTACAGAGTGGGCTGTTGTGTTATATTTGGGTATTCTTTTACATGTTTTTCACTTCCCATTAATCTAGCAGCATGCCATCGCAGCAACAATGTCTGTGAACAGGTAGTGCTGAAGATGAAAAATGCTGTGGTTTCCCTCCATCTTGAGGAATGGAATACTGAATAAAATTTGTTAACATTGATTGTTGCCACTAGCCATGATGTCTTGAATTTACCTTCCTCATATGTCTTGTCTTTGAGCTAGTTAAGAGTTACGTTTGTACAGACAGACCTCACACCATTGAAATACTCCCAGCAGAATATTAAAGGTGCATATCATTGTTGTCTTAGGAGATTCTTCAGCGTTTGTTGGTCACCATGACAGGGACCAGTTTACATTAAACCTTTGTGAATATTTATTTTCGGATAGTAAGTTGAAACTGCAGTTTTGCGGTTTGAGTCACTTTGGATCATCCTGTGTATAAGTGCATTTGTAGTTCTAGATAGAACCAAAGATTTTTTCCCCCCACATACTTTATATATCGTGTAGTATCGCTGGCGTGTACTGCAGATTTATAATAGGAATCTTATGTTTATTGGACCATGCATCATTGTGATAGTTGAAGAATAAAAGACCAAGTTGATGTTACTTGCTATTTTATTTCACTTCTTATGTGCTCAACATGTTTCGGACATTAATATATCCATCATCAGGAGCTTGGGACTATGCTGCTGAATTACCGCATAGGTCGTTATGTTCTTGGTTCGTTGTGTGTTGGAGATTTGGTGTGGTTGGGTTGGAGTGGTATCTGTGTTGCAGGCTGAAGCTTCATAACGACCTATGCGGTAATTCAGCAGCATAGTCGCAAGCTCCTGATGATGGATATATTAATGTCCGAAACATGTTGAGCACATAAGAAGTGAAATAAAATAGCAAGCGACATCAAGTTGGTCTTTTATTCTTCAACTATTATAATAGGAAGTATGGTAATCTATTTCTTTGTTATAATATCTGCTACTATAATTTTGACTATATTAAATTTGGTCATTGTATGCTGTTGGTAATTATTGGCATATGAAAATATTTAATGGAGACTTGATAGGCACATTAAACTTAATCAACTGTATACAGACATTTTAAATTCCCAGGTATTACAGGACTGATGGATCTTGACTCTAGTTAACATTGAAAAATGCAGGGCCGAGCTAGCTGACTGCATGCATAATGTCATTTCAGTAGCCCTGTATACAGCAAATAGAGGTTAATATCTTTCTCCTACAAAACTGTATGTGCTTAACTCCCTATTTTTTATTACGTATTTCCATCAACCTGAAGCTGCTTATAGACTTACGCAGCTACTCTGCTGACCACTAGGCTACACCACTATAGTGTATCATCCTTTGCTAGAAACTGTTTCTGAGTTTTTGCTTTCTGTTTATCTTTCTACCTGTCCATCTGGCTACATATCTTCTTCCATCTGCCTTTATTGATCTGCATCAGTCAAACATTTGTAATGAATTAGCAGTACTCAGAAATGCTGTATCTTCATAATATTAAAGTACATCACATGTTTTATAAGAATTGTGGCTTCTCTCCACAGGTGGGAGTGCCATGTTTGTGGAGAAGTGTGCAGAAACTGGAACTCACTGTCAGTACATTGCAGACGTATGCATGAAGAAGCTGCACATGTGGTGTGCCTGTGTGCTAAAGTGCTGGCTAGCCGAGCATCTATCATAAAGCATCGACTGAAGCACACCAACACTTACAAGTATAGGTGCAGGAAACAGTACATTGAGTATCATAGATTGTATATAGTAGTTGGTTTCGTGTGTGTGTGTGTGTGTGTGTGGGGGTGGGGGGGGGGGGCGTTTTAAATTCGCGTTGGGTTCAACACAAAAAGACCCCCGTCGGGGGGACAACGCCACCA
>Ga0136643_10013935_pt1 | contig 12050 bp, 4 predicted proteins | sample TergutLab28metaG_FD_96883 | JGI IMG/M metagenome (GOLD analysis project Ga0136643, IMG submission 96883) | Labiotermes labralis P1 segment gut microbial communities from Petit-Saut dam, French Guiana - Lab288 P1 (version 3) (version 3) | ecosystem: Host-associated > Arthropoda: Insects >...
CCGTCCAAAATCGGACACATGTTTATATGAACTTTTTTGATCACAAAGACCTAGGAAATCACCTCCTGCAGTTATGCCCTAAAGTCGTGAAACACCCTGTATGTATATATATATATATATATGCCAGTTCAATTATCTGGCTGTTACGTGGTATCAACAATACATGACATAATGTCAAAAATATATACAAGGGTAATTCAGCTAGAATGACGGAAATACACGAGAAATTGAGTCAGGAAACGAGAACAGCCTGATGATGTAACCGGAGTCGATTCTTTGTATGAACTTCCTCTTGACAGACTACATATTACATATTCACAAGTACAAATAAAAAAATTGTACATTTTTATTATAATGTCAATGTTACTAGGTTTTTTTTCTTTCCCGGTATGAAGTTTTACAGAATTTCTAGGAATGTGTTATTTAAAAATATTCATTCTGGAAAGTGACAGTTATAGACCTCTAGGCTCTCTATCCTCGTCATGCTGATGAAACAAGCCTACAGGTAAGGCCAAATGTAGAAAATTTCATGTCCTGTGCAAACAGCACTTTACCAGCATAAAACCTTGAATTAAGAAGCGCTGGATCCAAAAGAGAATGAGATGGTTTTTAGAAGTTATTCACTCTTGTGTGTATCCTTCCGACTTCGGAGGACAAAAAGGGGGAAAGGAACAAATCTCTTTTGTAACGAACATCTCGTGTGGGCGTGGTCCAAAATAAAATTTCGGAGATGTTGAAATGCAAATTTCTCGCTAGAGCTTAACAGGGTTTCCTTTCGAAGGGTTAAGAACTTGAGGTCAGAGAGATAATAACATTTTGTTTCTACTTCTGAAGGAACAATGCTATTGTAACTATGTATATATATATATATATATATACTAAGGCAAAGTGTTCTTTCTTCAAATTTTAAATGTTACTTTTTTTCCTTCTGTTTATTATAGGACGTAACTCAGTTTTATTTTCAAAAGCAGTTCCTGAAATTTGCTCTTCCATTATTACAGATATTACACTTACTGCGAAAATTTACCTTTGACCTGTTCTATGTCCAGTCGTTATATCAGTCTTACCCTCCCCACTGAGAAGAGGACTGTCTCATTCTTTGTAATCTTTTGGTTTGTGATTGGTAAGTTGTGCTTTTTAACTCCATACAACGAAGTTATTAGGTGTCTGTTCTATTTATGTCCTTGTAGGTGCATGCAGCAAACATCCTAGTTTGATATATGTTACTCATATGTAGTGGCAGTTACGTACATGAAACGTATTAATCTCGTTTCTGTTCTGCATTGGACTGACGTGTTTGCCTTGAATTATTATTTTTGTACGTTGCTCCTCATCCTGTTTATATGCATCATAATACTATTTTTATGGACCTCATTCAAAAGATTATTGGAGTAAATTTACATCCAGTTTTCTCTAAATAAATCCAACTAGATACACTAATTTCTCAAATTTATTTTTCGAATAAAACTCTACATGTTTCGGACAGTTCCTCTGTCCGAAAAATGTAGAGATTTATTCCAAAAATAAATTTGAGAAATTAGTGCATCTGTTTGGTTTTATTATAAGAATTTATCATGATGCACGGTCACCTGAACGTCAAATTCAGTCTAGTATTTTGTTCTTTTTGTACTCAAATCATGCAGATTCGCGCCCTTGGTGTTCATTGAATGGTGTTACATAATTATACTGTGTCCTCATTCTGTAGGCTACAGTTAATTGGTATGAATATATCCCATATACACATACTTTTTCCGCAATTTTAGTTAGTACACAGGGGGTTGTTACCACTTATTCTGTGTAATGTTTTGAGGGTTTCGTAATCTTTTCCCTGTACTCATCGTCTCAACAAAAGAAACGTTAATCACATAATCCTCTATGGATGGATTTAAGGAACAAGTAGTCTCAGCAGTAAAAAAGCATTCACAAGGCACGACGCAACGAAATTCTTGGCTGAACATCCACAGTCTACAATTCAGTTTTTACTTCAATATTCATACTGCTTTTAATTTTAAGCATTAGATGGAGGGGCTAAAATTCTGTACGAATACGTAATGAATGGCCAGATAAACTGTCGCAAATGCTAATAGAAGCTGAAGAATAAAGTCCAACTAGATGCCACTTATTACTTTATTGTGCTTATGTTAGGGTCAACATGTTTCAGGCACCATTATGCCCATCTCCAGGAGCGCACGACGATAGCTTTGCTTACCACTTAGGCCGTCTGGTTCTAGAGTTATGCTGGTTGGAAGGAAGTGCAGGCTGGATGGATGAGTGTCCGGACCGAAGGCTTAATTCCTTCCAACCAGCAGCAACACGAACCAGACGGTCTATGTGGTAACCAACGCTGTCGTCGTGAGCTCGTGATGATGAGCATAATGGTGCCCGAAACATGTTGAGTCTGACATAAGCGTAATGAAGTAATAAGTGGAATCTAGTTGGATTTTATTCTTCAGATATCAAGTTGATGCACGGTCCAATACACATCAAATTTGCTTATAGAAGCATTTCTGTTTCTATGGTCTTAGCCAAGCAGTATAAGGGTGTATTTTTTTTTTAATTTGTCGTAAGTAGAAAATGAATTTATTATTCAGGAACCTAACTTTTGCTAGATGTTGTAACTTGCTTACAGATGGAACAAAATGTGAAATAACAGTAAGTGCCCTTTGGCGCCCACTCCTTATCTAAATTCAGTAGCGATTTTGAAAGTGATTGGCTTATACCGACTTGTCTCGCAGCGTCAATACCAATCTGTCAACAGGGAGACATTCCATACAGTGTGTTAAAATTGCGGCTGTATTGTTTCGGTACATCGCTGTTACTGCCTGTTGTGTTCGTGAGATACAGTGTTCATAACAGTTCGGTGACACCAGGTTACTTGCCTGAACAGTAATGACTCACGACAGCGCACATAGTGTTCTTTCGATGGCATTTACTGTTTAAAATTAGTCTTTTTCCGGACACGAAGCTCGCTATCCTTTGGATGAATGCCGACTTTCTAAGAGCGTTGCTGTTTCCAGTTTATTGTACTCAGAAGATGAAGGCAGTAGTTTCCACGGAAACTTCGGTAACTACCCACCAAACTGCATAACGTATTTTTAATGTTGGTGCTATATGTGTCTCAAATCGCATATTATGGTAGGTACATTGCAATGTCCAGCATTATAGGCAAATCACGTGCTACTAACTGCAATGTGTAGTATTAGGGTGTGCAGTTATTCAGTATCACATTTGTTTTAATAATAACAATTATTATTAACTGCAATTTGGTTGTCACCCGGTGGCAGTGGTTATTTTACATGTATACAAAACACGAAATTGGTTAATAATAAATTTAAGTCGGGAGGGCTACATGAGAAGCATGTAGTGGCAACTTGGAATCTTGGGAACCATCTCAGCATTTGCTTATAGACACAGAGAAACCAAGAAAAACCTGTGTCGAGATGGCCGGTCGCAGGACCTTCCGAATACTGACTTCTAGCCAGCAGTCCGGCATCTAAAGTAAAAACAGCAATACACACGTAGCACAACAAATACACCTAAGATGATAACAATGCACACGGCCCACCAACAACAATTACACACAAGACAACTTAAAATTAGCAACAATACACACGAGACAAATTAGAATGCAATATGTACAAAAGATGAAATGATTACGAATTTTTAAACAAATATGTTTTTAATAATGAAAACCGAAGAGCCTAGGCACATAAAGTAATGATACAGTTGGCAGGAACTTTATACAGTCTTTAAAACGTTGGATCTAATTTTCGTGTAAACTGTTTGTATTTTTTTTTTAATTCAGTGCACACAAAATTCGCATCCGATCTCACCATCCTTGACATGATCATTTCAACCTTGTCTGATGTGAGCACTGATATCGATCCCGTTACAAAATTCACACTGCTGTCCTATTAAACTGTCTCTTAGGTCCAGATATTCTCTGAAGCCTGCAGAATCGTTAGGATGGCAGACCAAATTCTCACGCCTGTACAAGATGGCGTCCCTCTGCATGTCGTGAAGGCACATGGAGGAGTTGAGTTCCGGCTGCACTCATTCATAACCTCGACAGTAGGAGGATGGAGTCACCTTGTTATAATGCTGTATGTTTTACATCTGTGAATGGAATGTGAATGACGGTGCTCTTCCTATCAACTGCAGATGTTTGGTCTCTAATGCGGTATATACTTGCTTTTAAATGATGCTTAGAAACAGAAAATATCTATCAGATGTAAATGCAACGCCAGTAATCCTAACGTCTCTTAGTAAAACTAAACTCGTTACCAGTAGCGATTTAAATCCATTCACAACATTTCAACACTGTATGGTCATATATTTACTTTCGTACAATGTACTTCGGGGGTCGGGATAGTTGAGTCAGTATAGGGACCCGCTAGGGTCTGGACGGTCGGGGGATTGAATCCCGGGGGGGGGGGGGGGCGAGATTTTCCGCACCCGTCCAGACCGTCTCTGCGGCCCACCCAGCTTCCTATACAATAGGTACCAGGTCTTTCCCGGGGGTAAAGCCGCCGGGACGTGGCGTTGACCACCCACCCCCATCTAGCACCGGGGTTAAAGAAAGAGTAGGGCTATACCTCTACTCCCTCTCTGGGCCTTCGTGGCGTGTTCTAGGGTGAACTTTACCTTTACATTTACCTTTACAATGTACTTCGGACGTTCCATTCAGCCGTTATCAGGAACGACCCAAACATGTTGTAGGACCGTAAATAAATGAACGTGCGGTGTTAAGTTGTTATCTGAATTTAAATCGCCACCGGTTCACCAGCACAACGGGATGATGCTGCCTAAATTTTAAACCCATTATGCCGCGCCGTATATACGCGTATTTCACAAACGCAGGAAAATTTTGTTTATGCAAGAGCCGTCTGGACGTCTGTGAAGGCCATATGCAGTACCTTGTGTGTCCACTGTGTAAATCAACGTAACTTATAAAACCCTGTTTAAGAACAGGGGGATGTCGAATTTGGACCTAAGACGCAGGATATAAGAGGGGCAGCATGAGGTTTTTATTGTTGACCGTGTCTATAGACGGACACGGGGAATCGCACAGAATTCTAGTAGGGGAAACCAAAAGTAAGGTAACCACATAGTAGACGAGAGACTGTAAAGGCGGTTGTATTTAAATAGGATACGAGGCTGTCGACTGTATTTCTGGGGACAGTGGTTATGATATATATATGTTAACTGCAATTGGGTAGCCACCCGGTGGCAGTAGTACAGTACACATTTACACACAAACATACACACACACACACACACACAATACACAGAACGACACAAAAGAGACAGTGCGTAGAACAACACAAAAATTTTGGAAGAGTGCGGGCCGTGCCCCGTATTTGCGTGTTTTACCTTGGCATTTGCCTTACAGCTGAGGGAAAAGCACGGAAAAACCTCAGTCAGGGTAGCCGAAGAGTGCCAGTTGGCAAAAACTGTGAACACTGTGTTGCATCAATTCACGTTTTTACTTTGTATTTAAGACTTCTGCATCGAAACACCTGCAGACGATCAGTATCTCAACGGAACGTGTGATGTTTAGTAGCATGATAAAGGGTTGGGTCTGACGGAAATTGCGTTTATGTTGGCTCTCCTGTAGTTTGGGTTTCATAATGGGCCATTTGTTTTGTGACCGGAGCATTTGTTGGATAATCAAGCCAGACTCTGCTGTGTGAGGTTAATTAATTGCTTAATTAATTAACTGAAATATTATATCGTGGGTTTTGGATTTGTCACGGCAGACTGAAGTTTCAGTTAATAATTTTTTGCTTAACTTTTGGGTAGCTTTCTACCAGACAACACGGCGCCATTATACAACTATAAAGTGATTTTCAGTAAAGTTCGTACACCAACAAATGCGTAACTGAAGAATAAAGTCTAACTAGATGTCACTTATTACTTTATTATGCTTATGTTAGGCTCAGCATGTTGCGGGCACCATTATGCCCATCATCAGGAGCTCACGACGATAGCGTTGGTTACCACATAGACCGTCTGCTTCTGGAGTTGCTGCTGGTTGGAAGTTAAGTGCAGGCAGGATGGATGAGTGTCCGGGCCGAAGGCTCACAGCCTTCGGTCCGGACACTCATCCAACTCGAGAACCAGACGGTCTATGTGGTAACCAACGCTATCGTCGTGAGCTCCTGATGATGGGCATAATGGTACCCGAAACATGTTGAGCCTAACATAAGCATAATAAAGGAATAAGTGACATTAGTTGGATTTTATTCTTCTGTTATCAAGATGATGCACGGTCCAATAGGCATCAAACCAACAAATGCGCTCTTCTCTAAATTTGACGAAGTTTTAAAATTTACATTAAAGATCACTTTGACATGCTCCTACGTGTTTCGGTCCACAACCATAATCAGGGAGCCTTCACTAGAACCTAGTTATAGTTATATTATATGACTAATGCCCAACAAGCAAAACTCTGCGCCATCTACAGAAATACCAGGCTAAAATTGTTGAAGACAAATGCGGCTATAACCTAAACATAACTTTAGCTAGGCTCTAGTGAAGGCTTCCTGATGATGGTCGTAGACCGAAACATGTAGGAGCAAGTCAAAAGTGATTTTTAATGTAAATTTTAAAACTTTATCAAGTTTAATAAAGAGTGTATTTGTTGGTTTGTGAACTTTATGGATGCACGGTACAGCGATTTTAAAAAAGTAATTTTCAGTGTTATATATCAATATCTGTACAGGATATTACTTTGATTTTATTGCCAGTACTTTTATTCTGAAATGTAATTAAAATAACCACACAGGTGGTCACACTGAGTGTCTACTGCATTTTTGTAAATACGCAGGCCACGTAGTTGGGTTGTTCCTGGCGTTCAGGGTCGGCTGTTTGTGCACGAACTGTCTGGGTCTATTTCTGCAACAAGTGGCTTAAAAAAGCGGTTTCGAAATTCATTTTAACGTGAATGATATGAAATGGGTGAGGGGGGGAGAGACTCCAGATGTTAAATCAATTTCCGCCCACTTGTAATGCTCGACCGTACTACCCTCTGTGTTGGCTCCAGTCCTGTCTCATCACAAAGGTTTGCGCTCCTCACTTCTCATCCTATTCACGTACGTGAGTGTTTATCCCTCACACGTGCCATTCATTTTTTTGTGTCCTGTTCTACTTTTATCCCCAGAGCCTCTTGTTACTCGTGGTGTTAAAGACAGAATGAAACATGGCTTGTATTGTGTTTCCCTGGCTTGTTCAGAGTTATTCTTGCATGTCGAGAAGAAAGTGAGTAGGTTTACTGCATATGGGATTTTGAACACAGCATGACATATAGGTGCATATGTTATACATAGCTTCAAATCTCCAAGCAAACGCCTCACTACACGTGGTGCATACTGTCCATACGGCGTCTCCTCCACAGACTGTTCAATTCGTATATAGTTGGAAGACTTTATTCGCTGAAATATAGGCTTCCTATGTGAATACTGAACTTCAAATACCGATATTGCTAAGGTTAGTTTAGGTTAGGTTAGGTTAGGTTAGGTTAGGTTAGAAATAAGTTTAAACTGAAGTGTATTTGTTTTATTATACCAGATTATATTTTGTTCCTAATAACACAATTTCAAGAATCCTTTACACACTATTTTTATTCACTACGACACGTTTCGGCATATCTTCTGACCATAGACGTTGTAACGGAAGTATGCATTTTTTTTTTAGCAAAGGTAGTTTCATGAATTTGACGTTTAGAGGACCGTGCATCGTGTATATTCTTATAATAAAACCAACCAGATGCGCTAATTTTTCAAATTTATTTTTGGAATAAAACTCTACATGTTTCGGACAGTTTCTCTGTCCATCATCAGGAGTCTAGCACTGTACACGCATCAATAGGTATGTGTTATACATGTTATGCTGACTGCTTGCTAGCGGGATCAGGATGGAACTCAGTTCTAAAAGTGTGGTGACTCCAGTCACCACAATTTCAGTACCCTCCCACGTGCAGATTTTTCTCCCATATGTTTTATAAGGCATAGATGATGAGATCTCAACACCCGCCACGTACCACGCATTGTTATTGGTCTCCTATAGCTAACATTTATAAACCTGATGATGGCCTCCGAGTAGGCCGAAACATGTTGTTTCATTACTCCGTAGTTACACCCAGCTAATAAACCAGTTGTGTTTCGACCCATATTGTCCTTTACTTTATTGCTATCACTGAAGTTGTGTTTATCGGAGCGTTTAATTAATCTGGTTACACGTAATTTGTATTAATATCATGTCGACTGTTATTTATTATCTAAGCTTTATGTTGTATACACGAAGTTTCGAGAATTCATTTCTTCTCCATCTTCAGGTTATTATGATTTGTCATTCTGATAGTTCTGTCTTTACCGTGTTAGGCCGGCATGTAGAGCCATCATACAAATATACTATGGCCACACGTATCCAGTAATATTTCTTCTGAACATTTCTGGCATTAATCCTGGTGGGATAGTTTACAGGTTAAAATAAAATAAAACTACTGAGTTTTGAATGTTATAATAATGAGCTGACATATTTTGACGAATTTTAAACATCCGCTTAATGTGTTATAAACTACTTTAACCAACGTCAAACAGCGCAACGTGAAAAGGCGAAATAGTGGGTGTGATAGAACAGCAGATTTTGGAATGCTAATAACTTGAAGGAATTTAAGTTTTCCACTGAGTTTTTCGGCGCGATAGTAAACTTACGAAAAGTGGCTGTTAGTCTCGTTATGTATGTCCGTCTGTCCTTCTGGCATTCCGCATGGGATAACGTGGTTCCCATTGGACGGAGTTTTGTTAAATCTGAGTATTTTTCGAAACCCTGTAGAGAAATTTCAAGTTTCATTAACATGTGACAAGAATAATTGGCACTTTACATGAAGCATGTGCACATTAATGATAGTATCTCGCTGATTTCTTCTTACAATAAGAAATGTTTTAGAAACTTTGTGTCAGTTGTAATTAAAACTCACATTTTATGTTCAATAATTTCCACCTCTTTGGAGCCCTGAAAAATGCACTCCTCAGTAAGAAGTTGGAGACTGCTGATCCGTCCATTGAGATCTTGGCTACTTGAGTAAGATAGTGCGTGGTACCGACGAGGCATTTACACACTTGTTCCTCATGGCGCAAGGCCCTAGAAGTGGCCGGAGACTTTATGGAAAAAGATGGTACGGAGTTAAACCATCACTCTTCATAATGTGTAATTTTCATGACCTAGGAGTAAATATTTACCGACGAAAAATAATAAGGGACATTGTTTTCCGGGCACAATCGCGTTAACTTTCTTCAATTGCCGTTGACATAGCAGACTGCTTGTGTGTTACATGACGTACAGAACATTTATTATCGAGAAGAATTTCATACCGACTTTTTGCAATTTAAGGGTAAATCGAAAGTCGTTAGAATTTGGAAAACATTCTGCTTTTGCTTTCTTACAATAAAACCAACTAGGTGCACTAATTTCTCAAATTTATTTTTGGAATAAAAACTCTTCATGTTTCGGACAGTTCCTGTGTCCATCATCAGGAGTTTTCCACTGTACACAGCCATGTTATATGTCATATAGGTTTGCTGACAGCTGACCAGTTCCGTCCTGATCCTACTCGCAAGCTGTCAGCAAACCTGTATGACATACACCATTGCTGTGTGTACAGTGAAAAATTCCTGATGATGAACAGACGAACTGTCCGAAACATGTAGAGTTTTTATTCCAAAAATAAATTTGAGAAATTAGTGCATCTAGTTGGTTTTATTATAAGAATTTATCACGATGCACCGTCACCTGAACGTCAAATTCTGCTTTTACATTACCGACACACCATACTTTTTACTCTTAGCCTCCCTCCGTCATTGTCACAATCCAGCTCGTGTGTTAACAGTAATAATATGATGATGACACGAACACGGGCGTGCGTCAGTTTAATTGGTTCCATTTTGCTTCTCACTGATCAACGTTTTATCTGTGCAACATTACTGAACTCTGACAAAGTAACCAAAGAGACCGTAAGAATCAGATCAGCTCGGTTTTGTTCGCTCCAGTCCGCTGACTGAGCATATCATTAGAGCCGTCACACATAGCTGTTCACCCCATCTAAACCGGATCAAAGCGATTAATAAAACAATTCACATGCGATTCCCACAGTTTCTCTTTAAACCATTCTTCCACAAGCCTATCCATTTTGCATTAGTTTTGCAGGTTGTAATTGGAACGGTGTTTCGCGTCAAACAATAAATTAATCGTTAATTACTTAATGGATACCAAATAATTTCAATAATTTTGTGGTCAGTAGGTGACGTCAGAAGCCGTAATGATAACCATTGTTGTTGTGGTGGCGAGTTTGAATTCCGAACGCCGACTGGACCTTGTACAATGGACATGTGGCCGCTATCAATGAATTTTGTAACCATACTTTCAGTACAATAACAGTTATAGGACAACCACACATGCAAAACCGTTAAATCTCACGGGCGCTGATGTCACTGATTTTTTTTGCGAAAAAATGTTTTCTTATATTGTAGATGTATAGTACTTCCTACTTTGACGGAATTTTGTAGGATCCTGTCAGTAATAAAAGACGGACGCAGCACTTTCCTCTAAGTAACTAGTACCTATCAACCTACGCAGCGACACATACCAGAAGAAAGCTATCTTCATTGCTGAGCATCTTCGTAGCTCTTATTTCTTCAAAAACAGCCAAATATGTGGATGACGCCCAGAAATAAGATGTAGCGCAGTCATCTTATCTCAGTGTATTGGCTGGCCTGCAGGCTGAACGAATGATGAATGGAGGTGTGCCAGCGTATGAAGGCAGGATAATGAACAGGATAAAGTGCATTGTTTTTATCTACTTCCTGTCCAAAACTTTTAAGTCCTGCTCTTCATTGTGCCATAATCTCTTTCAAGGATCGTATGAAGAACTAACGAACCACCTATGTCCGGAAGTTGGACCAATAACCATTTGTCGTGTTGTGGGCGCTTGGCACAATGAATTTTAACAGATATGTGAAGTGAATGTGGCTAAAGAATTCGTGGGAACAAATGTTACACCGGATACCGTGCTGTAGCGCAGAACATTATCTAAATGTTTGCCAGAGTGGCGTTGGATTCTGTAATTACGAATTCTCATGACCAAATCGAGATATGTTTGCTGAGATAATCTTGTGGTCACAGTACGCAGATGTTTGATCTACCAGTGAGTTTTTTATACGACTTTCATTTCCTCACACTGTATAATTAAAACCATCCACCCAACAAATAGGCCTAATCTTGACATGACTCTTCAAACACAATCAAAATCACTCATGTGCGTCTCTTCCCCCTTCCATTTGAGCCGTATACGCTGACTGAAAGTAAACACATTCTGTTTGATCAATCTCTAGACAGATACAAGCAGTCTCCCCTCTTATCTACACCCGCGCAGCACCCTAAATGCTGCAAACAACCAATCAGTAACCTTGCACCGAAACTTGACGGTTAGGAGACATTTGTAGTGCAGGAGGATCATGTGCAGGGGGTATAACGGTGGGTACTGAGGAGTCTATTTGCAATAAGAATGGACACAGAAGCAGAATGCAGGAAGTTGCGTATTGAATAGCGTTCTATTTTAATCACTAAATAATTTAGGCATTTCGTTAGAAATGTAGACGAAGGGGTGGTTATGTAACGTTCGCGTAAAGGATGACAAGACAGAAGGTATAACCGATATAGAGTGTTAGTCTTTTATTAAGAGACAAAATGGTACATTTAAAGCCTTGGTCAGAACTGTTTAAAACATTTGCTGGTTTGGTTTATGAAGGAGGAGAATTTGGAGATTGTCAATATTGCAGCTTACAGGGGAAAAGAGTTTTATGGCGGATGTAGCAAGCTAACAATTTCGACTTTGTCAGAATCAAATGTATGGGGCAAGAAAAGTTGGAAAAAGAAAATAAGACTGACTTTGAAAACCTTGACAGCTTCTGGAACTCTTTAAATCGTGTGGGGAAGATTTACAATGTTAGGCACGCTTGGACTGTAAAGAAATTAGTGAGACGCGTGAAGGA
>Ga0136643_10013936_pt1 | contig 12050 bp, 9 predicted proteins | sample TergutLab28metaG_FD_96883 | JGI IMG/M metagenome (GOLD analysis project Ga0136643, IMG submission 96883) | Labiotermes labralis P1 segment gut microbial communities from Petit-Saut dam, French Guiana - Lab288 P1 (version 3) (version 3) | ecosystem: Host-associated > Arthropoda: Insects >...
AGAAGCTGTAATTACAGCTGTACGAGCTGCTGATGATGGGTGTCAACACCCGAAACATGTAGAGCTGCCTACAGAAATGTAATAAACTGAATAAGTCGCATCTTGTTGGACAATTATTAAATTCGATTCACAATGCACGGACCCATATATATAAAATAAATAATTAGACACTTTATTTAAAAGTACAAAGTGCTTGAAGAATCGCACTATTTTTTTTTTAATTTCCTCTTTGCATTTTGCTGACGTTTGCCTTCTCACAACACCGGTACATGACGAGTATCGTAACGAAACATTAGCGTTAGTTTTCAACAACTTTTTAAGGCTTAAAAATTTATTTTACGTTAAGTAAAACTCAGTTTCTTGAAGTTTTGGGTTGCAGGCGTGGAGATTATTATCACTAGTAAATTGGTAGGGGTTGCAGTAAGTGGCTGAGGCACGTCTTACGCTATTGAAGTTAGCAATCCACAACGGTAAACGTCCTCGTGAGGGCATGAGAAAAAGTTTTATTTAGTCACACTATTAGAGAACTAGCCGGTCACAGTGACCGCGCGGTCTAAGGCGTAGGTCTGCGGCCGCTCGTCTGCTGAGATTGTGGGTTCGAATCCCACCGGGGCCATGGACGTCTGTCTGTAGTGAGTGTTGTGTGTTGTCAGGTAGTGCGACGAGCTGATCACTCGTCAAGAGGAGTCCTACTGACTGCGGTGCGTCGTTGTATGTGATCTAGAACCTCGTGCATGAGGACGCCCTGGACCACTGGGGGCTGTCGCGCCAAAAACAAATTAGAGAACTGTTCCTATGAAGTTTCACGTGACGTAAGAGAGAAAATCGTTCCTCTAATTTGGTGGGTTATTAGCTTAGTCTCAAAGCCAAAATATTCAGACAGACGTACATTAGTGCACTTTATATGTTCCATAATTCATTCATTAATCGCATGTATAAAATAACAAAACCAAGGAATGCGTACAAGTTTATTAAAATTAGAACTGGGCTCTTCTGGGTTATTACGCAGCGAGTAGTGGTAATTTGTTACCGACGTTTCGGGACAACCTATCATTCATCTGCTTTGCGGCGGAAGCCTGAAATCACACAGTATATTAAAATTAGTTTATATACAACATGATAAAGTGTATATAAACTAATTACAAATTACTTGTCAGCATTTGTGGGCATTTGCATTTCGTACAGTTCATTCGTGTTGGATGGAAGTACGACAGAACAGAATACGCAAACTGCCTATGATAAACACCCGTGAATTATTCACAGTTCTCAAAATCCAAATATTATGAACAAACAAATACTGCAGTCTAATAACGAAGACACGTTTGTAATTGACAGACTGCGTGACTGAGTTACGTAATTATGTACTGACGGAGTTATAATTAAACACTTAATGGAGCCGTTTGAGATTAGTTAAATGAATTTACTTTAATATAGATAGCCTACAAGTAATACCCAATTCAAATCCTTCTGACACAGTGGTAGCTGCGTACCAAGCATTCTACCATTAAAATGCACTACACTAAAGTCACAGGGTGTGTTACTTACTGTTTGATCCTTCAAACGTGGAGACGTTATTTTCCAACATAGCATAAACCGCTTTAGCTTTCTAATGGATACGAAGTACGTCTTTCATGCGGCTAAAATCCTCATGTATTGCTCGGATTAGTTCCAAGCTGCATAAAGTTCAATAATTACTTAGGCGTTATCACGAAGGAAGCGAGCAAAACAACAGCATAAAATCTCCCTGTTCAAGATTCAGACCGGGTTTCTTCTGCCTACAAGTAAGACGTATTAAGTAGGCTCTACATATTTACGAAGAATAATGTGTCACGTTAATGCGTGTCTAATTTAGTCACCTGGTAATTTTTCATCTTATATATATAAAATTTTATTTTTAAGTATGGATTATTTATATAAAGCCTGTGATCCAACAATCCTAAACTTATCTGTAAATAAAAAAGGCACGTTTAGGATTGTTGGATTACAGGCCCAAATCATTTATATACATCATTTTAGGGTTTGTAATTTGTATGTATATTTTTTTGTCAATAGTAAAGTTTTGTTGATTATTGTGTGTTTTTTATTTGATTGGGTGTAAAGTTGGGCTTGTTGATACGTGCAGGTTTATATTAGATAATATGATTCTTTATGAGAAAGAATCTCTATACTGATTGTAATTGCTGATCCAGGGATATTTATAAAGATAATCCGGTGTTATTTATGTACAATTAGCAGTATAGCGGGTATAGCTACCTAATAAGAGAAGAAAAAGATATTAAATACTCAATAATTATATTAATATAATCGCCAACATATAACGTATAATCTATTCAAGATAAGCAATTTCATTATTTTATACTAAAATAAATGAAATTATATGTAAGATGAAAAATTACCAATAAACAGATTTAATGGTAATTTTTCATCTTATATGTAAAAAAAATTATTTTTAAGTATGGATTATATATATAAAGCCTGTAATCCAACAATTCTAAATTTATCTATAAATGAAAAAAAAGATACGTTTAGGATTGTTGGATTACAGGCCCAAAACATTTATATACCTCATCCCTGGAATAGGATAGATATGTAGCACGACAGTCTTTATTAATGACTTCATTCTGTTATTTACACGGTTGAATTCTTTTTATCACAAGAGAGAGCATGGATTTGTTTCGCTTCTAATTCACAGGTCTATATCACCGCTAAATTTCGAACACAAACTTTTTTTCCTGCAAGCTATCTTACCTTTCGTCAAGTATTTATGTTTCTTTCGTGCTAGACGGAACTTTTCCTTTGAAAACAATTGCTGTATCAGTAATAATTCGTCTTTAGTATCTGCTTTAATGTACGTATTTCCTAGGAACATAACAAAAGTGTAATATTACTTGGCAAAAAAAATGTTAGGCCATTTTGGTCGTAAAACAAAAGATGTGAAAATGTTCGCTACGGTACATACTTGGAGTATACTTCCCTACAAAGTTCTGTGGAAGCAGTCCTGAGTTTGGAGGTGGACAATGTGTAAATGCACGTGGTTACCTCTCCCACAGACGAGCCACGTTGTCTTAAAGCCACATCCCTTGAGCGTCATTCAACAGTACGCGGTAAAGTTTTGCAATTCGCAGCATATTTTTAGTGCCAAAAAGCTTTCTGTCCCTCGGGAGTATTCTACATTGATCTAAACATTGTGTACAATACGTCAAACAAATAACTGCCAACTTCTTTCTCAATTGCTTATTTGAAGCAACTGTACAGCTATTCATTGATCCAGTACCAACAAAATGGAGATCTGATGACGTAGTAGTTCTATTCCAAATTTCAACCTATGTAACATTTAATCGCGTAACACGATCAGGTCAATTAGGGTCCAGTTTCAGGTTACCAAATATAAACATCAAAATGCAAACTGTCTCCAAATTTTTCTAAAACTTCTCCTGTCTTCGTCTAGATCACTTTCTCTAAGAAAAGGAACGTCTAAATATACCTGTCAGTTTGTGCATAATTCTTAGTTTACCAATTTTATCTTTAAAAGCAGCAGAGAAATTTCTACTTAAGTTAAAGTAGTTGAGTTTATCCTAAAGATCAGATAGTTCCTCAGTTTGTCAAGAAATGGCTTGCGTTTTTTTTTGGTGCCGGACAGATAATAACCCTATTCAGTAAGGCCTACCTTTAGATCCTAAGACACTTCATTGTCTGCTTAGTCCACATGTTATAAATAAGATACCAAAATTTCCTATAATAAAAGCCAACGAGATGCACTATTTTTCAAGTTCATTTTGATAAAGAACTCTACATGTTTCGGACAGATCTACTGCCCATCATCAGGAGTCTCAACATTGTATACACAGCAATAGGTATTTGTCATGCTAGTTATGTTGACTGTCTTGCTAGCGAGGTCAGGACATCGCTAGCAGACAGTCAACAGAATTAGCATGACAAATATCTATTGCATGTTTACAGTGTTAAGGTTCCTGATGATGGACAGCACATTTGTCCGAAACATGTAGAGTTCTTTATCAAAATAAACTTGAAAAATAGTGCATCTCGTTGACTTTTACTATAAGAATATATCACGATGCACGGTCCCACGTATGTCAAATAAAAAAATTTGTTATCTAATGTTTTTAAAGTAGCCCATTCCACGCATTTTTTATATCAGCGTACACCATTTATTGGCCAACTAATCGAACATTCTTAAATGAGTAGAAACATGTTGTGTGTTTGTACTAATTTAATAATGTGCATTTAATTGGTAAATAAATGGTGTGCGCTCTATTTTCGCAATTTATCGTAAAGGCTCATATTCACTCAAGCATAATTAACACCCAGCTTTGTGACCTGGCTCCAGCAATTCATAACGGCTGAAACACGAACAGAGAAATGTCACTTTAAATGAGTATCTTCACAACTGTTTACCTTCACATTACGAGTCCTTCTTGTAGGATACTTGCTCGGCAAAATTAGTTTCCTCGTCCCTACGTGATGAATTTCCAACTGTATTTACACTAAAAGACCTTACAACAGGGCTGTAAAATTCCTTCATTATTTTTACGCAGTTGTTTATTTTAAGATTACTTACAATGTGAAAATTTTAACTTAGTCATATATATATATATATATATATATATATATAATCATAGAAACCAAATCCAAATTTTTATTAAACTTTACATATTTAATTCTCATATTACCACTTGCATCTTACATATGAAACAATATATATTACGGTCATATTAGTTACAGACCTTATTAAACTTTTACACAGATTCTGACGAAATTCGGTGTTGAGGTTTTGATAAACTTGATATTCGCAGGACACGCGCATCGTGATATATTCTTATAATAAAAGCCAATGAAATGCACTATTTCTCAAGTTTATTTTGGTAAAGAACTCTACATGTTTCGGACAGATCTACTGTCCATACTTCACGAAAAGAGATATATTTTTTTAAATTTCTATAATTTAATTACTTTAGAGTCCATATTCCTTATAACTGCTAGATATCTTCTTGGTCCAATACAGAAATAACAATACAAGCAATGTACGTATAACGTAACATTGAGGCGCGTTCCTGAAACCATTGATGCTGTGGACGAGCAATGAGTATTAAGGCCGATTCACACACAGCACGTCGTGCTCATGCCGCGCCCTTGCCCATGCTATGCCGTTCCCCTGCCATGCTCCGATGATACCGTCTCCTTCGTGAAAGTCCGCGTGGTAGCCGGAAATATCCGAACTGCTAGTCCAACAGTTTAACAGAAGGTATTTTTTTTGTAGTGTGCTGCTACCACTCTTTTTCTCGTCCATAATAAACGTTGTTTGGTTTCACACTGGCCACCTGCATCTGAGATTGTTATGCTTCTCATAACAACCTTAGTGGAACTCCGAGTGAAGCTGCAAGAAGCCGAACGCGGGCAGGTAGCACACAGACCGTCTCTCGACGGACATGCTGTGCCGTGGCCTTGAGAAGAACGGCATGGTCGGAGATGGCATGGGTATGGCATGGCAAGTGTGAATCAGACACTGCCGCACTGTGTAAATCAAATGGGAAAGACACATTCTAAACCCTTAGCGGCACGGCATGACAGGCGAACGGCATGGGCACTGCATGGTATGTGTGAATCGGCCTTTACACAAAGCGAATTTGTCTATGTGTAACCTTAGGCACCTAACATGCAATGCACATGCGCCATACTGTTATCTGTGGCCTGCCCCGCTCTACAATATTTTCCCAAATTACCTCATAAACGGCACGATATTCGAAAGACCTTACTGAACACGAAACGTGTGTTTTGATTTTCTCTACAACTTTTGTCTGAAACATTTCCCATTCTAGGAAGAAATGAGCGAGATATGATCAAAAATGTATATTGGTCTCCATGTTAAGTGCCCTTTATTCTTGTCCGATTTTAATGAATCTTGAATATTCTCAACAGATTTTAGAAAAGTCCTGCAATATCAAATTGCATGAAAATCCGTCCAGTGGGAGCCGAGTTGTTCCATGTTGACGGACAGACGGATAGACATGACGAAGCTAATAGTTGCTTTTCGGAACTTTGCGAACGCACCTAAAAACTGTCACAGGCACATGTCAAACAGATACTGCTGACTGCTAGCTAGCTAACAGTCAGCAGTATCTGTTTGACATGTGCCTGCTGCTGCATGTACAGTCTTGAACTCCTGATGATGGACGGAAAGACCGTCCGAAGCATGTACAGTGTTGTTCCAAAATAAATAAATTTGAGACAATAGAGCATCTAGTTGTTTTTACTATAGAAATGTTCACACTATTTTTATTGTCATTCGACTTACCTTACAATCAACAGCATGGTACAACACTAATTCACCCTATTTCGGCATACACTAACAACGCATTAGAGATGAGGAGTATTGGGACATTTATGTACGGATTCTGGCCACACGTGAGTACGTATTAACATCTGTAAGCGATCAGCGGAGTTAAGGCAACAGTTTTCAACGTAAACATAAAATCGTATCTACTTTCTGCTTCAAATATCTCCCTTGATGATGGTCCAGCATGGCCAAAACATGTTCGAGAAATATTAACCTTAAGGGTTTTGCTCCATAACATATTGTGTAATGTGCTGGTCTTTATTCACAAATCACATAATAAACTTAGAAAAATGCACACATTATTCTATGTTTTACGAAATTCCACGTTTCATTATCGCGCCTGTTCTTGCGTTGTAGAAAAAGGGCTAAAACTGGTATGACTGCAAATGCAGTGATCAAGCTACAGTGGGAAGCCTATAAACTAGGAATCTAGTTGGGGAGTGGGGATTGTCGTCGTCTAAAAATCCTTCACCTTTTGCAAATAACCAGACAGTTCACACGACTTCAGGAATTGATTGACACATGACCCGATCGCAATCGTGCAATCATTGTACCGAAGTCTAAATTACCAGCTGCATTGACCTAACGGCAGTAATCTGAGCAACTGAAGTTAACAAAACGGATATGACCATTCGCTCTCGAAATAAAATGTGGCTGAGTTAGGCGGTAAGTAAAGGAGAGTGCCAATGAAAAGAACTTCCCGAAGCTGTTTTCTGCTGCCGTATTTAAAGGCACGCAATTATAAGTTACCAGAGCTTAACTAATGCTATTACTTCCATCTGAACAACCTTGTGTGGGTTATAAATGAGCATAATTCTACAAATAACAGTGAACGCATATTAATTAAATTCATTAATGTTCGCCACCACTGTTGAAAAAAATGGTTGAAATAAAGCAAAGATCAAAGTGAAAATATTTAGACAAAGACAGCAAAAGTCCTGGAGGGGAGGACGTGAATATTAGAAATGTATTGTTTGTGCAAAACAATAGGGCTGTTGATATCTGTTGTATGAAAATTAGGAACCTTAATTAAGTTATGTAGCCCTACTAGTAAAACTGGAAGGAAACTGGATTCACTGCTTAGAGGAAACAACATAAGGAAAAGAGGAAGGCAAAAACTCACATTCAGAACTACAGCTTATTAGACGGTAAGAAACAAACAAAGACTAAAATGTGGCTTAGAATCGATGCACAAGCGTGAAATGCTTCACAGATACTTGAATTTAGACACACAAATATGAGATAAATATTTGCCAATTCCAAAACACACCGCACTCACAGAAATATTTAAATATTGAAATGTGCGATAAAATTGCCGCTTATCACAACTACACATAATACAATTAAACACTTTGTTATCCAACTAATGCACAGTATATAATATGTAGATAAAATTAAAACGATAAAATATTTTAAAGTGCTCCAACATGTTTCGGATCACAGAGGATCCATCATCATGGAACCTTGTACAGTGCTTGGCTAAAAATTACAAGAATGGTTCCATCGTGTCCGTTGACATGGACAAGGTCGGTGTTATGGCAGCATATTCTGACCCGTTGTGCGTGTGTGTAGTTCACTGTATATGAAGGCACTAATATTACAGTTTGACATTCAGAGGACTGTGAATCGTGATGTATTCTTATAATAAAAGCCAACGAGATGCACTATTTCTCAAATCTATTTTGATAAAGAATTATACATGTTTCGGATAGATCTTCTGTCCATCATCGTGAGTCTCAACACTATATACACAGCAATAGGTACTTGTCTGGCTGAAGCATGCTGTGTATGCAGTGTTGAGAATCACGATGATGGACAGTAGATCTGTCCGAAATATGTATAATACTTTATCAAAATAGATTTGAGAAATAGTGCTTCTCGTTGGCTTTTATTATAATAAAATATTACAGTCTTCTAGGATAAGGCCCCACGTACTCTGATAGTTACGTATGCACGCTTCGAATGAACTGCTGATTTCACCTTCAGCATACAGAAACTAACACGCTGCACGAGAAAATAATTTAGCGTATGATAAAGGCGTATGAAGGATTCAGGTTAAGGGTGAAGAGATGGAGACGTATGTAACCTGTATGACTTCTCAGAGTGCGTCTTTTTTACGCCCTATCTCACTTTCCCAGCGATTCTTATTCTTCTACACTGAAAATGGGGGTAGCACTTCGCTCCGATACATCGGTGCATATTAACCGCACTAAAATACGCCATAATGATCAGCGTCTCCATAAATATCTTCACCGATCAGTTTGGGTGTCACGACAGGGCCGTAGCCTCTTCCAAAGTTCTCCGCAGAGTGCGATCTAGTGCTTCCTCTTTCGATTTCCAGTATCCTTTCGTTTCCAGAAGGTAATTCAGTAGCTGCCGACGTCTTCTTCTTCGTCTTTCCGGCTCTTCTATCGTCCCTTCAACAAAGTGTTTAAAAGGCATATCCTATGCAAGCTGTGACCAATCCAGTTAGCCGTCCTCCCTCTTATTTTATATACGATATTCCTTTCATCTTTGACGCTTTGTTAACACGTCTTTACTTTTCATATGATAGGCCTAAATGATCTTTTTCCATCTCCAAATCCACATTTCGGTACTTTTAAAGTATATATAATCTACTTTTCAAAATGCCCACGATTCAGCACCATAAAAGATATGTACCAAACCCCATAAAACGGTAACGTTCATTGTTTAATTCTCCTATACGGTAAAGAGCTTTGAAACCCAAAGCTATGAATTACGGACCATCTACATGTTCACAATGTTCTGTTTCACACAATGAAGGACACAATAAATGATATGTGCAAAAATCCTTTGTGTGGCATTTCTTCACTTAGAAAACTTAAATAGCGCTGAAACCTGATCAGAAAATGTTTCGAATTTTGACTTACAATGTCTTATTTTAAAAAAGTGCAAAATGCTAATATTATATATTGTCGATGGTAGGTGAATGATTTACGAATATGAAGCATTAGTGGAACGAAGCTGACGTGATAAGACTGGAGTATTCGGTGAAATACCTGGTCCAGTTTCATTTAAATTGTAAGATATAAAGAAATATTTCGTACAAAATAACAATAATCCTTTCGTATTTAGGGCTACATCGGTTCGAAAACGTGGCAGAAGTTGGGGAAAATAAATGTCTCTCAAGGTCTGGGTCCTCGATGTCAGTTTCCTCTGATAACCAAAGTGTTCAGCATGAAGAACCTAACCTAAAAAGTCAGCATTATTTAAACATACGAGGTTCGTTCAAGACACACCGAGTCTTTTGAGTTTATAAAATGAAAGAACAAATTTCAAGGAGTGGAAACTGCATTTATTTTTCGACATACTCTCCTGCTACATTTATACACATATCCCAGCTTTTAACAAATGCCTGGAAAACGTCGGCATAGAAAGATTCGTCAGTAGGGCTGAACCATCCTAGGAATCCGTCCTTGAAACTAACCCGACATACACCACGACATATAATAACAGAGTAAACCTTACTTACGTAATTACTTATATATCTAGTTTCTTATTACAGACGATCTTAGAAGAGCAAAATGTGAATTTGAGACCAACACTACAGTCTAGACGCTGGTTCTCTAATCGTTCTGTTCACTTCAGTTTATCCGACAGACAAAGTGAGGTAATTCCCATTAAATGTATGCATTCTCCATGTCCCGGCAATTCCATACATGTTAACGTACACAGACTATTAAACTCAGGATTATACAGTATTGTTCTTTGTCTTGTCATGTGTATTACTCAATTTTTAGGTACAAAACTCTAACTGCAAAATCCGCCACCGATTTCCGTTTCCTTCCAATGCCCTTTCTTCAGGTTTTCAATCTCTACAAGGAGAAACAGACAAAAGAGAGGATGTCTGTCCCATACTATTTCGATTCCTTCCTCAATACGACGTTAGGAACACAGCTTCGTTCAACAAAAGACACCGGGCCTTTTACAGCACGTATAAAACTTCGCTTATGTGTTTGAAATGAACAGTACTTGGCTGGAACAATTCACAAGATTGTTCAAAAAGTCCTTCTGCTACAGGGGAAGTGGCATCGGAGAATGGCGTTTCTGATTCCAATAATGGCACGTATTTGAAGTGACGTAACCTAGAGAACCAATCTGCCGAGTAGGTAGGTAGACAAAGACATACACAGAAGGGAGGAAACATAAGGTAAAGGGCAATTTTAGTTGCCTTTCTTATGACTTGAGACAGAGAAAGCAACAAAGAACGCAATTTAGATAAAACGAAGTGCTGGCAAGTACTGGGTGTGAATGGGTTTGTTCTGATACTACTTGAAAGATAACAGAGTTTCTTAGTATGTGACTATTACTGCAGAGAGCGAGGAAGTTTCTGAATGAGATATTAGCTCATCTGAGATGTTACGCGACGTAGATTGATAGACATGTACGTTTGGTTACAACATATCGGTCCCACCTTAAAGGGCCAAGCGATCAAAGTGGGGAATTTCTTGGTCTACTTGACCCTTGACGATGGCACCGAGAGGTTGTCCCGAAACGTCAGTCATTAACTACCAGTTTACGCTGCGTAACATCTCAGAAGGGCGAAGATCTCATTTACACTCGGTCGGAAGCTTGAAACTGCGCAAGTTTTGTAGATCGGATTACAATTATGTACATTAGGAGCTAGTGTATGTAGAATATAGATACATTTGAACGCTTCCGTAGAAAAGCAGGAAGCACGCCTACTCAGATAATGTGGGAATAATACTTATGGCGTTGCATGTGAAAGAACAAGAATGTTTGAACTAGACAGGAATTATGGAGTTTATGTTGAAACGCGCTCTATAGGAGCAACAATAGCCACTTATGAAAAATGTAAAAAATTACATGGTTGTATAAAACAAACGCAATTGAGATAAATGCAATATCAAAATTTGCTGATCTTCTTTTAGAATAATAGTTAGATTTAGGCCTTATATAGATCCAAATTTTATAAGTTAACAAAAGAAAAATAAGGAGAATTTATCGTACGAGGGATTGATAATTTATTGAGAGGGTAGCGGAGTGATAAATGACGAATCTTTAATCTTTATCGTTGCAACGTGCATTTTGAAATCTACGCAGTTCACGTCCCTGCGTCTGTCTGCCTGCAATTGCTGATGTTTCTTTCTATCATTATTCTAAGGCAAATGCGAGTAAAGATGACACACGATCGCTTCTGGAGTAGCCTGAAACCTAAGGGACTTTATGAAGTTAACATAATTTCTAAGAAGTGTTACGGGATACACAAGACTGGACAAAATAATAAGCGAAGACATAAGAAAAGAACTAGAGATCTCTGGAATACAAGACGTGAGACTCAAATACAAACAAAACTGGATCAACCACCTCGAAAGAATGGACAACACCAGACTCCCGAAACACTCCCTCCCCTACAAATCCCGAGGAAGAAGGGATCGCGGACTCCCCAGGAAACGATGGCAACGCGTCGATGCCGGAACAGGTCGAACGACCTAATCCATGGAAGAAGTTGATGATGATGATGAAGAAGATAATTTTAGACACACAATTCCAACGGACAGCACACATGATAACAACCGGAAGTAGACGGTAAGAACATCTGCAAAATTTTGAACATCGTATTAGGCATGCAGCACCAATAATTTAGTACCAAAATTTCTCTAATTAGGCATGCAGCACCAATAATTTAGTACCAAAATTTCTGTAATTAGGC